>ERZ772820.631-NODE-631-length-32829-cov-9.616617_pt1 | contig 32829 bp, 36 predicted proteins | sample MGYA00511377_ERZ772820 | MGnify/ENA primary metagenome ERZ772820 (study PRJEB29015, sample SAMEA2737684) | human gut metagenome | biome: human gut; feature: human-associated habitat; material: faeces | place: China | collected 2012 ... | reverse complement strand
CATGTCGTCAGAGCCGGATTGAACATAAGGGGCTGCGGCCCCTTATCAACCCCGGGTTTTTTTGACAGGCTGAAAGTGGCTTAACGCCACTTTTTTGTTATTATTCTTTTGGCATCTTTAATGTGAAGGTGCTGCCCTGCCTGGGCGCGCTTTGCAGGCTCATCTCCCCCCGGTGCAGCTTGGCGATCTCGCGCACCATGGAAAGGCCGAGGCCGTTGCTGCCCTGCCGGTTGTCGCTCCTTGAGGGCTCCGCCTGCCAGAAGCGGTCCCATACCTTTTTCTGGTTCTCCGGGGATATACCTATGCCGTCGTCCCGGACGAACAGATATATCTGCCCATCCTCCTCGTAAAGGCCCACCTTGACGTGTTTGCCGCCGAACTTGCAGGCGTTTGTTATGAGGTTTTCCACAAGGCGGCTCATCAGCGTTATATCCACATTCGAGCATATCCCCGGGTCTATGGCGCACTGGAAGTCCACCTCGGGATTAAGCTCCGCCTGCTCCTCGCATACCGCTTCAACTATGTCGCTTATGTCCGCATGCTCCAGCTTTACCTTCTGGGTGCCCTGCTCCATTCGGGCAAAGCTAAGAAGCTGGGACACCATGGCATTCATGCGGCGTGCCTGCCGCTTGATTATGGCTATGGTATCCTGAAATTCCTCCGGCGTGGCGTCGTGCTCCTGGGCGTATTCGCACTGGGAGATTATCACCGCCGTGGGCGTCCTCAGCTCATGGGAAGCATCCGAGGTAAACTGTTTTTCCATATCGAAGCTTCGCTCCAGCCGTTCCAGCATCTTGTCGTAGCTTTGGGCGAGTATGTATGCCTCCATGGTGACGTTTCTCATATTCAGCCTTCGTGAAAGGTCCCTGCCCTCGGATATCTCGTCCGACATCTTGGTTATCTCGTCTATGGGCTTCAATGCCGCCCGGGTTATGAAGTAGCCGCCGATAGCGGAGGCTACTACCACGCCGGGCAGTACATAGGACGCTACCTTTGCCACGGTGCTGGCCACAGTCACGGTGGTTGTGGTAAGGGATACGCCCCGTATCCAGGCGTGCCTTCCGTTTTTGAAGGTAATGTAGCTGTCGTATATGTAATACTTCTTGCCGCCGCACTCAGTTGTGCGCAGTACTCCGTCCTCAAAGCCGGCGTTAGTGTAGAAGCCTTCGGGGTATTCCCCCGCCACCTTGTTGCAGTTCGCGTCATATATGAGGCAGTATACGCCGTTTACGTAATACTGGAAACCGCCTTTGGCCTGTATGGTGTCGTTTTCACACTTCAGGTCGTTGCTGTTGGCCTTGACTCCGGAAAGCACCCTGCGCTGCATGTCCTGCTCCATGGTGAGCCTGCTCACCGTCAGCATGAACACCATTACCAGTGCCGACACAATGACCATGAGCAGCGTAAACCAGAATATGATTATGAACTTTACGGATATGGCCTCCCAGAACTTCGGCCTGGTCTTGGGAGCCTGACTGCTGTTATTCTTTGCCATACGCTATTCTTCCTTTAATACATATCCTGAGCCCCGGACGGTATGTATGAGCTTCTTTTCAAAGGGCTCGTCTATCTTTCGGCGCAGGAATCTTATGTATACATTCACTACGTTTGAGCCGCCCTCGTAGTCCACGTCGTATATGTGATCCTCTATGGCCTCGCGGCTCAATACCTTGCCCTTGTTTATTATCATGTACTCCAATAAAGCGAATTCTTTTGGCGAAAGCTCTATCTCCCTATCCCCGCGGTAAACGGTCCGGGCGGCGCTGTCCACCTTGAGATCGGCAAGGGTATGGACGCTTGCGTAGCCCTGATCCTTGTTGCGGGTTATCACGCGTATGCGCGCAAGCAGCTCCTCAAAGGAGAATGGCTTGATCAGATAATCGTTGCCGCCTATGTCCAGCCCGTGAACTATATCCTCCACGGTATCCCTGGCAGTAAGGAACAGCACCGGGGTGCGATCCCCTTCGGCGCGTATCATCTTTACCACCTCAAAGCCGTTTATCTTTGGCAGCATTATGTCCATAAGCACTCCGTCGTAGCTGCCCACGCGGATATAATCCAGCGCGTCCTCGCCGTTCAGGCAGCTATCCACACTGTAGCCCGAAGCGCGCAGCTTATTGCATATAACGTTATTCAGGTCCTGTTCGTCTTCCACAACGAGTATGCGCACGGCAATTCTCCTTAAAAATAAAATCAATGCCCATATCCAATACTGGATATGGGCATTATATCATATGTTTAAAGTTTTTTTAAGCACTATGCCGCCTGAAAGCGGAAACGGAGCACCTCCATAGTCATTCTGTCCACAAAGCCCCAGTATCTGCGGCCGTTTGACAGGAACTCGAAGCTGTAGCCCCTGCGACCCGCCATGCGGCCTTCTCTGGCCCTGTATACCTCTGCGGCGTGGTTCACTCCGGCGGCTTTCAGCAGCGCAGAAAGGCATTCCTTCATGCTGCCCTGCTTTGCCCTGTCGTGACCCATCAGTTCATTCATTGCCTCGGCGGCTTCGCTTGCTTCCATCGCATTCTTTACCTTTTCAATAAGCTTAAGCATAATCTTGCGCTCCTTTCGCCTTTTATTATGCTCAGTTTATCCCAAAAAGATTAAACCTGCGTTAAAAACAAATATATTCCGCCGAAAGTTCATGATATGTACACAATAGACCAGCTATTTGCCCCGTTTTTCCCTGAAAAAGTCCCTTAGAAGCCGCTGACAGTCCTCTTCCAGCACACCGCCCATTGTTTTTGCCCTGCGCGGCAGCCGCCCGTCTGTAACGTCAGTCCGGGAGCCGCAGCAGCCCATCTCGGGATCCCATGCGCCGAATACTATCTCCTCTATGCGGCTGTTCAACGCCGCCCCAGCGCACATCGGGCACGGCTCCATTGTGACGTACAGCGCGCAGCCGGTGAGCCGTCTGTCCCCCGTCGCCTTTTCTGCCGCCTGTATTGCCAGAAGCTCCGCATGAGCGGTGGAATCGTTGAGCCGCTCAGTCATATTGTGTGCGGAGGCGATTATCTCGCCGTCCTTCACTATTACTACCCCCACCGGCGTTTCACCTTCGGCATATGCTTTTTCCGCCTCCGCGATGGCGCTTTTCATGTATATGGAGTCCATAGCCCCTCCTTTTAAGAATGCCGCTCCAAATGAGCGGCATTCTCTGTCAAATCCTACGCGACTACTATGTTCACTATGTTCTTAACGACTATGACCTTGCGGACGGTCTTGCCTTCCAGGAAGGGCACTACATCCTTGTGCGCCTTGGCCGCAGCCTCGACCTCCTCCTTAGGCATATCGATGGGCAGCTCTATACGGGCCCTTATCTTGCCGTTCACCTGTACGCCGTACTCTATGGTGTTCTTCACCAGCGCGCTCTCGTCCCACTTGGGCCAGGGGGTGCAGTACAGGGGCTGCTCATATCCCAGCCTCTGATTCAGCTCCTCTGTCATATGGGGCGCCACGGGGTTTAGCAGCGTGAGCAGTATATGGAATTCTTCCTTGGATACGCTGCCGCTGTTGTACAGCTCGTTCACCATGGTCATCATTGCGGCAATGGCGGTATTGTACTTCATGGCCTCGTAGTCCTCGGATACCTTCTTTATGGTACCGTGTACCAGCGCCTTCATCTCGGGACGTATGCCGTCAAAGCCGTTTACCATATCCTGCATACGCCATATCCTGTCAAGGAACCTGCGGCAGCCCCTTGCGCCCTGTGTGCTCCATGGTATGGGCTGATCAAATGCGCCCATGAACATCTCATAGAGCCTGAAGGCATCTGCGCCCATCTCCTCCACTATATCGTCGGGATTGACCACGTTGCCCCGGGACTTGGACATCTTTTCGCCGTTCTCGCCCAGTATCATGCCGTGGCTGGTGCGCTTTTTGTAGGGCTCCTTGGTGGGCACTACGCCTATATCATAGAGGAACTTATACCAGAAGCGGGAGTAGAGCAGATGCAGCGTGGTATGCTCCATGCCGCCGTTGTACCAGTCCACGGGCATCCAGTATTCGAGGGCTTCACGGCTTGCAAGCTCATTGTCGTTGTGGGGGTCGCAGTAGCGTATGAAATACCAGCTGGAGCCCGCCCAGTTGGGCATGGTGTCGGTCTCGCGGTTTGCCGGGCCGCCGCACCTGGGGCAGGTGGTCTTTATCCAGTCGGTTGCGCGGGCAAGCGCGGAGGAGCCGTCGTCAGTGGGCTCAAAGTCCTCTATCTCCGGCAGCTTCAGCGGAAGCTCGCTGTATGGCAGGGGTACCCAGCCGCACTTATCGCAGTGTACGAGGGGTATGGGCTCGCCCCAGTAGCGCTGACGGGTAAATACCCAGTCCCGCAGCTTGTAGTTTACCTTTTTTTCGCCTATGCCCTTCTCCTCCAGCCACTTTATCATGGTGGGGATAGCTTCCTTGACGGTAAGGCCGTTGAGGAAGCCGGAGTTCACCATTATGCCGCTCTCAACGTCGGAGTAGCATTCCTCCTGAACGTTCCGGCCGCCGGCGACTACCTCTATTATGGGCATATTGAACTTCTTGGCGAATTCCCAGTCGCGCTCGTCATGGGCGGGAACTGCCATTATTGCGCCGGTGCCGTAGCCCATAAGCACGTAGTCGGATATCCATACAGGGATCAGCTTTCCGGTAACGGGGTTGGTAGCCTTTAGGCCCTTGAGCATGACGCCGGTCTTTTCCTTGTTAAGCTCGGCGCGCTCCAGATCGCTCTTGCGGGCAGCCGCCTTCTGGTATTCCCGCACCTCGTCCATGTTCTCGATGGAGTCCTTCATGGCGTCGATTATTGGGTGCTCCGGGGATACTACCATATAAGTCGCGCCAAAGAGGGTATCGCACCGGGTGGTGTATACCTTCAGACCCTCCGGGTATCCCTCTATGGGGAATATCACCTCAGCACCCTCGCTGCGGCCTATCCAGTTCTTCTGCTGTATCTTTACGCGCTCGATATAGTCCAGATCGTCAAGATCGTCTATGAGCCGCTGTGCGTACTCCGTGATCTTGAGCATCCACTGGCTGCGCACCTTCTGAACGACTACGCCGCCGCAGCGCTCGCACACGCCGTCCACCACCTCCTCGTTGGCCAGGCCTACCTTGCAGGAGGTGCAGAAGTTTATGGGTATCTCAGCCTTGTAGGCGAGGCCCTTCTCGAAAAACTTCAGGAATATCCACTGGGTCCATTTGTAGTAGTCGGGATCCGTGGTGTTTATCTCGCGGCTCCAGTCAAAGCTGAAGCCCAGTCGCTTGAGCTGTGCGCGGAAGTGCTCTATGTTGTCGTGGGTGACCTTGGCAGGGTGTATGCCGGTCTTTATGGCATAGTTCTCGGTAGGCAGGCCGAATGCGTCCCAGCCTATGGGGTAAAGCACGTTATACCCCTCCATGCGCCGCTTTCTGGCGATTATATCCAATGCGGTGTTGGATCGGGGATGCCCTACATGAAGGCCATGCCCGGAGGGATAAGGGAACTCTATCAGGGGATAGAACTTGGGCATTGAATAGTCGTCCTTTGCCTCAAAGCAATGGGCGTCCTCCCATATCTTCTGCCACTTCAGCTCTACCTGATCGTGATCGTAGCGCTCTGCCATTGATATTTCCTCCAATTCAGTATTTAAACAGGTTATTTTGAGCAATAAAAAAAGCTCCGTCTCAGCCAAGAGACGAAAGCCATGCTTCCGCGGTACCACTCTCATTGGCGAAAATTCGCCCAACTCAACTCCCGTTAACGCCGGGCAGGACGCCGTCCGCTTTCACGGGCGGGGCTCCGCGACGAGCTTCGAAAATGCCTCTTGCACCGCCTTGCACCATATGCGGCTCGCTCTGCATGGCTGTTTCCTACTTTTTCGCTTCATTGCCGATATCGTATGTATTATATTTTATTCAAAGCTAAAAGTCAATGACTTGGGGGCGCTTATGATGTATAATACAGCTTATCCATAACTTTTACACGGAGAAACGCCATGCTTTTTGATTATCACGTACACACCCGCTACTCAGCCGATTCCAGAGCGCCTGTAATAGAGCAGCTTCGCGCCGCAAAGAAGGCCGGCGTGACCCATATATGCTTCACCGACCACGTGGATTTTGACGGCGTAGGCCTGCGCCCTGCCGACATAGCCGCCCGCAACGCCGAGATAGAAGCCTTAAAGGGCCAGTTCCCGGATATTGACATATCCTTCGGCATGGAGTTCGGAATGAAGGACAAGGCAGCATACGAGGATGCATACGGTCACGTAAAGGACTACCACATGGACTTCGTCATAGGCTCGGTACACATAGTAAACGGCGTGGACGCCTACTATCCCGAATATTTCGAGGGCAGGAGCCGGGAGGAGGCCTACCTTGCCTATATTGAAAAAGACCTCGAATGCATCAGGGTATCGGATTTTTCCGTAATGGGCCACTACGACTTCTGCGCCAAGCACAGCCCTTATGCCGAGCGCTCCATGAGTTACTCCCTGGCGCCTCAGATATTCGATGAAATATTCCGGGAGCTTATAAGCCGCGGCAAGGCCTTTGAGGTCAACACCTCCGTCTGGCGCAACGACGCCCCATGGGGCCTTGACATACTGCGCCGCTACCGTGAGCTGGGGGGCGAATACGTGACCACAGGCTCCGATGCCCACAAGCCGGAAAGGGTAGGCAACAGGCTTTCCGAGGCTCTGGACATGATACGCGCCGCCGGAATACCCTATGTGGCCACATTTAAAAATATGGAGCCCATAATGCACAGGATCTAATTGATCACTTCTATTACCCTGCCCTGCTTCAGCGCGGCTATCACCGTTCTTCCATGGAACGCCTTCGCGAAGGCCCTGCCGTTTTCCACGTCCTTTGGCCTCTCCGCCTTGTTGAAAAGCACCGTATCGCCGTAGTCTACCATGGCTGCGGCGTCCTTAGGTGTTACCACATGGCCCACGTCCGTCCCCAGCCGCCGGGCGTACAGCTCCGGCCGGTGGGCTGACTCGGCTATGGGCTTACCTATACCGTCCGCCCCTACTACGTATATCACTTTTGAGCCTGGGGGTATCACGGGCTCATTTTTGTCGTGGGCCTTTAAGGGCAGCCCCTTTGAGCCGTCCGCCTCGGCTATCACATAAGGCGCCAGGCCGTTGAGCCGGGCTATGGGCAGCTTAGGGGCTATGAGCTTTTCTCCCTCCCTCTCGCCTACGCATACGACGCTGTGCTCCATGAGGGCAGCGGCTATGTCCGCCTCCGCTGCGTTTTCCAGCACTGGCAGATCCGCAGGCCGCCATATGTGGGTGCTGGTGCATATTATCACCCTGCTGCCGGCAGCCGAAAGCTCCGCGGCAAGGCGGTTCATAAGGGAGGTCTTTCCTCCTCCCCCTATTATGGCGGTTATGCCCGGCACTATACCAAGGGCCTCGGTAAAGCTTATGTCGTTCATATTACCTCTCCATGCTGGTTTACAATGAGTATAGCCCAATGAAAAACGCCCCGCAACACAAAGTCACGAGACGTTAATACAGCTTATTTTTTTATCTATGCAGATTCATCATATCGTCGAGAGACATCTGCTTGGCGAAGCTCATGGTGAGCATTCTCTGGCTGGGGTTGTCAAAGAGGTTGCTCATGGACATACGGTCGTGTATGTGGCGGACAGCCTCCGCGAACATAGGGGCGGCGGACAGTATCTTTATCTTGTCGTGGCCCTTTACGGCGGGGCAATTTACGGTATCGGTGGATACCAGCAGCTTTATGGGGCTCTCCTCGATCTTCTTTACGCCCTTTTCCCGGAGCACTACATGGGACAGGAATGCGTAAATATCGTTTGCGCCCTTGTCCTTGAGGCCGTGCGCAACGTCTACCAGAGTGCCGCCGGAGATGGTGAAATCGTCTACTATTATACAGTTCTTGCCCTTTACGTCGCCGATTATCTCAAGCACCTTGGCGTTCTCGTCGTGGCCGGTGCGCGTCTTATCTCCTATGGCCACGGCGCAGCCAAGCTCGTTGGCCATCATCCTTGCGCGCTTTGCGCTGCCCGCATCGGGGGATACCACTACCAGGTTGTCGTCCACTATGCCCAGATACCTTGCGTATGCGCAAAGCAGGTCCTGGGCGTAAAGGTGATCCACGGGCTTCTTGAAAAAGCCCTGCACCTGAGCGGCATGAAGATCCATGGTCACGACGCGGTCCGCGCCCGCCAGCTCTATGCACTCCGCGCACACCCTGCCGCGTATTGAAACTCTGGGCTCGTCCTTCTTATCGCCCTTGGCATAGCTGAAATAGGGGATAATGGCGGTAACACTGTTTGCGCTGGCACGCTTGAATGCGTCCAGGAAGAAAAGCAGCTCCGTAAATTCATTGTTTGGATCGAGTCCCAACGTCTGAACGAAGTATACGTCCTTGTCCCTTATGCTCTCATCGATGCGGACGAAGGTGTTGCCTTCGGAGAATATGTGAGTTGTGCATTTGCCCATAGGGCTTCCGAGATAATCGCACATTTGTGCCGCAAACTCCTTGCTGGCGCTGCCTGCAAAAATCTTAATCGTACCGTCGCCGGACATTTTTCGATTTACCCCCTTTTAATTTTCATCAGCATTATAACAAATATAATCCGTATAATCAACGCAATACGACAATTTGGATGAAGGAGCAGCTGCATTTCATTATAACCGCAGCTTATCGCAGGTGCACCGTCCATATCCCGTTTTTGTATGGTCTGCCCTATGCGTCGCATCCCAAAGCATATCGTTCGTTATTTTTGAATCAATTCCTTCATATCAAAAAATTATACCGACTTACCGCTCAAAGAACTCCCGCCATGCGCACTCCAGCGCTTGGTTTTTCTCATATGGGCCGCCTATGGGGTTTTCCCGGTTCTTTCCGTGAAAATCGCTGCCGCAGGTGGCATGCAGGCCAAGCTGAGCGCACAGGGACAAAAAGCCCCGCTTCTGCCCCTCGGTGGAGGCAGGATAGAATACCTCAAGGCCCCATAGGCCGTAGTCCGCAAGCTCCCTTATGAGCTTATCCGCGTCCGCCTTTATCTTACAGGGATGAGCCAGCACCGGCCTGCCGCCGGACTCCAGTATAAGCTCTATCGCCTCTTTTTTAGAGGGCCGTACACCGGGCACAAAGCCTATGCAGCCCGGATTCAGGTATTTTTCAAACGCCTCAGGCATGGTATCCGCATACCCCGCGGCGATTATTGCCTTGGCGATATGCAGCCGGGTATCGTTGCCGCGGCTGTGCTCCATGTATTCCTCAGCCGGTATGCCAAATGCGCTGAGCTTGTCCAGTATGGCCCTGTTGCGCTGACGCCTGCTCTCCCCCCGCCATGCTTCGAATTTCACCATGGCAGGGCTGTCAGGGTTTATGTTCAGCCCAAGCATGTGAAGTTCCGTCGGAAACTCCACATCCAGCTCTATGCCGGGTATTACCTTTACTCCTATGCTTTGCCCCGCGGCTATGGCCCGCTTGCAGCCTGCGGCCGTATCGTGATCCGTAAGGGCCATATAGCATACCCCCTGCGCCTTTGCCAGGGCGGGGATAGCCTCCGGGTCAAAGGTGCCATCTGACATGTTGGAATGTATGTGCAGGTCGAATTTTTCCATTTTTGGCTTATCCTCAAAAAAATCGGGCGAAGCATCGTCTTCGCCCGAAAGCTTTTTTATTTGTCCTCGCCGTCGAATCCGCCGGGCCGGTAGAATTTCTGTTCCGCCTCTTTCTCAGGCTTATCCTCGGGGCTGTCCTCACCGCTGCCCTCATGGCGCTGCTCCGGCTCATCCCCTGTCCTGTCATCGGATTCGTCCTCCGGCTTTTCCTCCTCGTCCGGCTTTTCAAGAGCTTCCTTCCGCTCTTTATAGGATACCAGCTCCACAGGCTCGTTATGGAATATCTTCTCGAATTCCTCGCCGGTTATGCGCTCGTACTCTATAAGATACTTCACCACCCGGTCCAGCGCCTCCCGCTCGTGGAGCAGCACCTGCTTCGCCCGCTCGAACTGCTCCTCCAGTATCCTGCGGATCTCCTTGTCCACCTTTGCGGCCACCTCCTCGGAATAGCTGCGCTGGTGTCCCCAGTCCTTCGCTATGAAAACCTCGGAGTCGCCCCCCAGGAACACGGGGCCTATCTCGTCGCTCATGCCGAACTCTATGACCATGCGGCGGGCAAGGTCGCTGGCGTGCTTCAGGTCGCCTATGGCGCCGGTGCATATATCGTCCAGCGCAATACTCTCGGCCACACGGCCTCCCATACTCATGGCTATCTGGTCAAGTATCTTGCCCCGGGAAATGTGGCTGTCGTCGTTGTCGGGCATGGTCATGGTGTAGCCCGCCGCCTGACCTCTGGGTATTATGGATACCTCGTGTACAGGATCGCAGTGCTCCATCTTCAGGGCTACTATGGCGTGTCCCGCCTCGTGATAGGCGGTGATGCGCTTATCCTCCTCGGTAACTACGCGGCTACGCTTTTCGGGGCCCACAACCGTGCGGGTTATGGCCTCCTCCAGTTCCACCATGGTTATCTCCTTCTTCTTGAAGCGGGCCGCAAGTATGGCCGCCTCGTTGAGCACGTTTTCAAGATCAGCGCCGGTCATGCCGCTGGTGCGCTTCGCCAGCACCCCCAGATCCACGTCCTTGGCGAGGGGCTTGCCCTTGGCGTGAACCTCGAGTATGGCCTCCCGTCCCTTAACGTCGGGATAGCCCACGGTTATCTGCCTGTCAAACCTGCCCGGACGCAGCAGTGCGGGGTCGAGTATGTCTGGGCGGTTAGTGGCGGCAAGCACTATTATGCCTTCGTTTACCGCAAAGCCGTCCATCTCCACCAGTAGCTGGTTAAGGGTCTGCTCCCGCTCGTCGTGTCCGCCGCCAAGACCCGCACCGCGCTGACGGCCAACGGCATCTATCTCGTCTATGAACACCACAGCGGGCGCGCACTTTTTAGCCGTATTGAACAGGTCGCGCACGCGGCTGGCGCCGACGCCCACGAACATTTCCACGAAATCTGAACCGGAGATGGAGAAGAAGGGTACGCCCGCCTCGCCGGCTACGGCCTTGGCCAGCAGAGTCTTACCTGTGCCCGGAGGGCCTACAAGCAGACAGCCCTTGGGTATGCGTGCGCCCATGGCGGTGAACCGCTTGGGGGAGCGCATGAACTCTACCACTTCTCTGAGCTCCTCTTTTTCCTCCTCGGCGCCTGCAACGTCAGCAAATGTGACCTTATTCCTGCCGTCCATGTTCGTGCGGGCGCGGCTCTTGCCGAAGTTCATTATGTTATTGCCGCCGCCCTGGGCCCTGGTCATCAGAACATAGAACAGCGCCAGACCGCCGAAGAGCAGTATGTAGGGCAGCAGGGTCTCCAGTATGGAGGGGCCGGGAGCGGGATTCAGCACGAGGGAGAAGGGATAATCCGCCTGGGTTATGTCATTGGCTTCCCTGCCGGTAAGCTCCGCCGTCACCTTGTCCATATCGTCCTTGAGGATATCCACGGAAGGTATATAGGTGTAGAAGTCCGCCTCCTGCGGGAAGACTTCCATGCTTATCTTGCTGTCGGAGTACAGTCCTACAAGCTTCAGCTCGGTGACCTCCGCCGCCTGTATCCTGCCGTTGCGGACGTCATCTATGAATTCCGAATAGCTTATCTTTTTGACCTTATCGCCGGAAAGATCGAAGCCGGATACCAGCAATACGATTATCCCAAGCATTATAAGATACACTATCGGCGTTGTAAGGTTTCTTCTCTTCAAAATTTTACCTCCCCGGTATGACCCCCACAAAGTCCTATGGCTAAGCATACCACCTACGAGTTTAAACTATCCATCTAATAGTAACACAAAAATTTACCTATTCATACCTCAAATAATCAAATTTAAGTGAAAAAAACGTGACGCATACCACTTTTGTCCCTGAATTAGGGGGTTTACAAAAAAGAACGGGAATAATATAATAAGTAATTGTAAAGTTATGACCGGGACACACGGTGGGATCGGAAGCCAAAGAGAGCGGCCCGTTTTTGCGGTGCGAGGGCTGCGGCGTCTCCACCCACACGCATCACCCGCGAGCGCCGGCGCGAAAACGTATTTCGCCATTAGCGCCGGACGGCAGCCCGCCGTTACACGGGCACGCGGCTATGACAGGCCGCGGCAGAGAGGGCGCGCCGCGCCAACTCGGGTGGTACCGCGCAATACTGCGTCCCGATATTCGGGGCGCTTTTATTTTGCCCGAAAAAAATCATTTTAAAGAAGCTATAAAACACTAAGGAGAAGCAGATGTACAAGAAAGTTCCGACCACGCTGAATTTCGTGGAACGCGAGAAGGAGACGCTGAAATTCTGGAAGGATAACCAGATATTCGAAAAGAGCGTCCAGCTTCGGCAGGGCGCCCCCGCCTACACCTTCTTTGACGGCCCGCCGACCGCCAACGGCAAGCCCCACATAGGCCATGTACTGACCCGTGCCATGAAGGATATAATCCCCCGCTACAAGACCATGCGGGGTTACGACGTGCTGCGTAAGGCCGGCTGGGATACCCACGGCCTTCCCGTTGAGCTGGAGGTGGAAAAGGAGCTGGGCCTCGACGGAAAAGAGCAGATAGAGCAGTACGGCGTTATCCCCTTCATCCAGAAGTGCAAGGAATCCGTATGGAAGTACAAGGGCGAGTGGGAGGTAATGTCCGACCGCATGGGCTTCTGGGCGGATATGGATAACCCCTACATCACCTATGACAACGACTATATAGAGTCTGAGTGGTGGGCGCTGAAGGCCATATACGAAAAGGGCCTTCTCTACAAGGGCCACAAGATAGTCCCCTACTGCCCCCGCTGCGGCACCGCCCTCTCCTCCCACGAGGTAGCTCAGGGCTATAAGGAGGTCAAGGAGACCTCCGCCACCGTCCGCTTCAGGGTGCCCGATGAGGAGAACACCTACTTCCTGGCCTGGACCACCACGCCATGGACGCTGCCCAGCAACGTTTCCCTCTGCGTCAATCCCGACGTGACCTACGCATATGTGCGGGTAGACGGCAAAGAGACCCTCATCATGGCCAAGGATCTTATAGAGACGGTGCTGGAGGGCCACGACACCGAGATAATAAAAGAGGTCGTCGGCCGGGAGCTTGAATACAAGCACTACGAGCCCCTTTTTGAATGCACCCGCAAAGCCGCCGGCGGCAAGGACGCCTTTTATGTGATGGTGGACGACTATGTCACCACCACCGACGGTACCGGCATAGTCCATAACGCTCCCGCCTTCGGCGAGGACGATTACCGGGTATGCAAGAAATACGACCTGCCCTTTGTGCAGATGGTGGATTCCAAGGGCGAAATGTGCGGCGGCACCCCCTGGGACGGGGTATTCGTAAAGAAGGCCGACCCCATGGTGCTCAAGGATCTGGACGAGCGCGGCCTTCTCTTTGCCGCCCCCAGGTTTGAGCACAGCTACCCCTTCTGCTGGCGCTGCGACACGCCGCTTATCTACTATGCCCGTTCCTCCTGGTTCATAGCGATGACCAAGGTAAAGGACAGGCTTATAGACTACAACCGCCGCATCAACTGGATCCCCGAAACCATCAAGGAAGGCCGCATGGGCAACTTCCTGGAGAACGTAATAGACTGGGGCATCTCCCGCGAGCGCTACTGGGGCACCCCCCTGCCCGTATGGGTATGCGACAAGTGCGGCAAGATACACGTCGTCGGCAGCCGAAAGGAGCTCTCCGAGCTTACCGGCTGCGATGAGAACGTTGAGCTGCATAAGCCTTATGTGGATCCTCTCACCTGGCAGTGCGAGTGCGGCGGCACCATGAGGCGCGAGCCCGTAGTCATAGACTGCTGGTTCGATTCCGGCTCCATGCCCTTCGCACAGTGGCACTATCCCTTTGAAAACAGGGATAAGTTTGAGCGCCGCTATCCCGCAAACTTTATCAGCGAGGCCATAGACCAGACCCGCGGCTGGTTCTATACCCTTTCCGCCATAGCGGCCTGCCTGTTCGATTCCCCCGCGTTCCTCAACTGCATCGTGCTGGGCCACGTTCAGGATAAGGAAGGCCGCAAGATGAGCAAGCACATAGGCAACGTAGTAGATCCCTGGGTGCTCCTGGACAATCAGGGCGCAGACGCTGTGCGCTGGTATTTCTACACCAGCTCCATGCCATGGCTCCCCAACCGCTTCTCCGCAGAGGCCGTATCCGAGAGCCAGCGCAAGTACATGGGCACCTTCTGGAACACCTACGCCTTCTACATTCTTTATGCGGACATAGATAACTTCGACCCCACCCGGCATAAGCTGGTGCGCGAAAACCTGACCCCCATGGACAGGTGGATACTTTCCCGCCTGAACACCCTCATGGGCCGCGTTGAGGCATACCTTGACGACCTGAAGATGACCGAGGCGGGCCGCGAGATGCAGGACTTCATGGATGACCTTTCCAACTGGTACGTCCGCCGCTGCCGCGAGCGGTACTGGGGCAAGGATATGACCGCCGACAAGGAGGCCGCCTACATGACCCTCTACACCGTGCTCAGGACCATGGCGCTGATATCCGCCCCCTTCACCCCCTTCATGTCCGAGACCATGTATCAGAATATGGTACGGACGGTGGATAAGAGCGCCCCTGAGAGCATACACCTTTGCGACTGGCCAAAGAAGGACGAGAGCTTCATAGACCCCGAGCTGGAGGCCAACATGGCCGCCGTGCTGGATATAGTGGTGCTGGGCCGCAGCGCCCGCAACGCGGCAAATATCAAGAACCGCCAGCCCGTTGCCTCCATGTACGTGCAGGGCAAAGCTCTTCCCGATATGTATGTATCCATCATAGCGGACGAGCTGAACGTAAAGGAAGTCAGGTTCGTTGACGACGCTTCCTCCTTCATCAGCTACCGGGTAAAGCCCCAGCTAAAGACCCTTGGGCCCCGCTATGGCAAGCTCCTGCCCAAGATCAATCAGTATCTGGCGGGCGAAGGCGTAGGAAACGCGGTGGTAGCCGCCCACAACAGGGGCGAGAGCTACAAGTTCGACATAGACGGCACCGAGATATCCCTGGCGGCCGAGGACGTGCTGGTCTCCACAGAGGAGAACGCCGGCTTCGTGACAGTCACCGAGCATGACCTCTCCGTGGTGCTGGATACCAACCTTACCCCTGAGCTCATCGAGGAGGGCTTCGTGCGGGAGATAGTCTCCAAGGTGCAGACCATGCGCAAGGAGGCGGGCTTTGAGGTCACCGATCACATCGTGCTCTCCCACCACGGCAACAGCCTTATCGAGGGCATATTCGCCAGGCACGGCGCGGAAATCGCCGCCGATACCCTTGCCGACTCCATCAAGCTGGGTTCAGCCGGCTATGTGAAGGACTGGGAGATAAACGGCGAAAGCGTCACCCTGGGCGTAGAAAAGGCATAGTCAAAAGCAGGCAAATAAAAAACAAGGGGGCGTTCTCGCCCCCTTGTAGCGTCAAAAAAAGTGGCCGACGGCCACTTTTTTGATATCATCTGCCCCCGGCATTTAGGGGGTTATCTTGTCCTACTCAATTCCTTCACCAGCTGGATTACCAGTTCCTTCTGCCTGAGATTCAGCCCTGAAGTATCTATGCCCTCCCTGTATTCCAGCCCCAGCAGGTAATCTGTGGACACGGCAAACAGCCGCGCTATCTTTACAAGTACCTTATAATTCGGCATTCTTATGGAGTTTTCATAGGCTGATATCGCGCCCCTTGTAATGCCCAAAAGCTTCGCAATCTCATCCTGAGACATTTCTCTGTCTTCTCTGAGCGCCATTAATTTTTCACCAAAGCAAGCCATTGCCATTCCTCACTAAATACATCATCGTGATCACTGTAAAATACTCACTTCTCAAACACAATATGTAAACTGGTTACTATCTTTTTGTTATCATGGTCGTGATTTACAGAAATTGAATATTTAGGCGAACGTTTACACTGCGTGCAATATCCAAAAAAACCAATTTTACTTCCGCAATGTGCACACAAGCCCTGCTTTGCCCATACAACTTTCCTTATTGCTCTTGGTGTGCTCGTGAGAAGAGAATATCTACCACCATACAAAACCAGTGTATCTGTTCCAAAGTAATTAATTTTGTGAGCTTGCCATCCAAGAAGCTCATCAAGAAGCTCATTATAACCCTCATACCAAATAATATTATCATTGCCATCGAAACGAGCCGGAAACAGGTCACAACATGTACCTTGGTATCTTATCACGTATAATTGCTTACCTATCCATTCTATATAAGTCCCCCGACCGTCATCGTCGTTGACTCCATCTCTTCGCGCATGGTTCAAAAGCATCGGATTTTCATATTGCAGCTTATAAATATTTTGGTTTGTCATCTCAACTCGCTTATTGAGCGCATTAATATAATCTGCATAATAATTCCGCATTTCCGCTACGTTTGCATCATCTGCCAACTGCAACGCATATTTGTATGATTTGTTTGATGACAGCCTATCCTGCATATCATCATTACTGCTATGCCACAAAGCATCGCGCCACCATCCGCGCCAGTCTGAAGGATACTCTTTAATGAACTTTTCCAGTATATCAAACGCACTCGTATCTCCTAAGCGACGCAGGGTATCCATATCCTTAATCAGCTTGTCGGCAGTGTTAATACCTTTTACTTCAACGGCTCCAACGATTTTAACCTTCGCAAAGGCAATGGCAGCTTTTGTAATGATTTGGCTTCCGCAATAAGCGCAATAAGTTTTTTCTTGATCATCCGGTATCTGAATAGTAGCTCCACAGCACGGGCATTTTGCCGCTTCCAAGCTCATACAATGTCTCCTGTTTTTTTGTTAATTTTATCATATCAGCAAAGGCATTTCAATCTTTTTATCTCCCGGCAGACAGCCCCGCATCAATCATAGTGCAAAAGTCTCAAGGGCACCCTGCCATCTTTTGGGAATAAGCCCGAACCCCTGGGCGCAGAAAATGCATAGACAAAAGCAAACAAATAAAAAAAGGGGGCATCCGCCCCCTGTCCCTACCCTTCCCGCTTATCCTCCTTAAGCTTAACCAGTGCGCTCTTTAGGGCTGCCGGCATGGGCAGGCCGATACGGCCCGCGTTTTCCAGTATGGAAAGCCCCTCGTTGGCGATGTAGAACATACATACGGCGCTCCTCACCGCACCGTTTGTGGCGGGCACCAGCTTGTCAAGCATTGTGGAAAGCGCCACCAGTACGAATATGAATACCTTCTTCAGCAGCCCCTTAAAGCCTATAACGCTGCTCAGCGTCTTTGATACCGCAGCATAAGCCACGCCCGTGATGTAATCCAGGGCCACTACTGCTATGAGCACCATTATCATGGCGTCCCAGGGGCCGAAAATGTAGCTGAGCACACCGCTCACTCCTGCCAGCACCCCTGTTATCAGATTATTGTTCATTGTTTTCTCCTTTCAGTATTTCCTTCATAAGCTGCCGGCAGGGGCAGTCCTCCCCCTTGCAGCATTCGTATACCTCTTCCGTTTCCCCGCTGTCCTTCAGTACGGGCAGCCTGCCGTATCTGTTCCAGTAGCCAACGCCGTTTGAATCCAGGCAGTTGAGCACCACCCCATCGTCCCGGCCCATTGCCTCTATTACGAGGCCGCAGCCGATATACGCGCCAACGTGATGTATCCGCTTGCCGTTATGGCGGAAAAGCAGGTCCCCCGGCATGAGCTGGCTCCTGCCGTTCAGCTTTTCGCAGGCGGAGTACAGCCCCCGGGAGGACATGTCGCTCTTTATAAGCTTATTGTCCAGCAGGAACTTCACTATCAGCCCGCTGCAATCGAAGGCGGCGATAGGGCTCCTGCCCTCCGCCTTACGCTTTTCCCACAGGGCTATGGCGCGTTTGGCGTTTTTCTCGCCGGTTTCCCGCCGGCGTATCCATTTCTCGGTTATATTTGTTTCGCCCTGGGCGCCCCATACGTATATGTCGCCCACATGGCCTTTAAGGTATTTTATGAACAACTCTGTCATATATGCTCTCTCCTTTATTCATTAAGGGAAGCTATTGCGGCGGCTATGGCGGAATCCACATAGGCCTTTATGACCCTGTTCTGCACTGTGTTTGTGGAGGTATCCGACATCTCGCCGTCTGTGACGCCGGTATCCGGCGTGATGACGAGGTCGTCCCCGCCTATCAGCCCGCCGCTCCTTGCCGCCTCATACTCGTCCACGGTCTTGAATACGTGTACCTTCATAAGGCTGAGATCCTTTTCCGTGGCTGTCATTGCTTTTTCACCCCCAATATATAGTATTCAACGCCGGCACAGTTTGCGGCGCTGGCGTTATGCACAGTCAGCAGCAGCTTTGTGCTGTATTCGCCCAGCAGCCTGCAGGATACCGGCACGCTCCCGCCCACTACTGTGGAAAAGCTGTCCGTGGGCTTTTCCCTGTAGTACACTATAAGCTCGCTGGAGGAGCCCACCGTGGTCTTTATGACGAGCGCCAGCGGGTCTATCGTCTTGTTCACGGTCAGCACCCTTGAGCTGTCTATGCCATCAAAGCTGCCGGAGGCTATTCCCATGCTGTAGTTCACGCCGCATACGAGATTGAAAAGCATACTATCCTACCCCCATATCAGCACGTTTACCCGGAGGTCCGTTGGCGGCTTTTTGTCGGCTAAGAACGTGAGCGAATTGTATCCCTGTACGGCGCAGTGTACGTTAGCCCCCACGTATTCGTCCCAGTCCTTTGGTACGGGGCCTACTATGGCGTACTTGCCGCTTCTCATTCCGTCCACGCTTATGGCCTGTGTGCAGCTGTATGTGCCCACTACCCAGCCGTCCAGCGGCAGCTCAACCACCATGCTTACCGGCTTTAATGCGTATTCCGTGTGTGTATGTACCTCCTCCGCCGCCCCTATGTCCGCCGGGGCCAGCTCATCGCTGCCGCCCTTTGCGTGGGTGGAGGCGTGGCCGTTGGCAAGGCTTGTGCCGCCCACGCCGTTTGCCAGCACCAGCTCATTTCCAAGGTATACTGCCATAGGCAATCCCTCCTTTTTGGTTTAAGAGTATCTGAGTATTTTCCATGTTGTGACGTTTCCCTCCATTGCCGCCCTGCAGTCCGCCGCGGCTGAGTTTGCCGCCCCCGCCGCAGCGGCAGTCTCCGCGTTCAGCACCTCCACCCTCTCCATAAGGGAAGTAAGCTGTGGGTACTGCGGCGCAGAGGTCAGCGTTTCGCCGGAAAAAATAGCCTTGCGGCAGGCAAAGTTGAACTTTGCCGTGGTGACGAGGGTGGAAAGGCTGGGATCCGAGTATATCTGGAGCTCGCACTCCACCGTTCCGGGAGCCACGGAACCCGCAAAAAGCTCTATATCCACCTGATTGTTCAGCGTGCCGCAAAGAGTTATGCCACCGTCAGCATCGTAGCTGTCCTGACAGGCGGTGCCGTCGCTCTTTGAGAACACCGCTATGACCCGGCACCCGGTAAGGTCTACCGGGTAGCCCCCGTCTGTGAGGAGTATGGCAAGCACGTTGCCGTTGTCCCCGTCCACCACCGTGAATTCCCGGTTCGCCCCAGCGTCCGCTATGTCCAGCGCAATATCGAAGGTCTTTTTTACCGCAGCCATAGGCACCCCCTCTAACCGCCGTATTTTTTCTTAAGGCTATCGTAAAGGGTTTTGCCCAGGGCGGAGTATATCTCCTCGCGCCTGCTGCTCCAATAGCTGTTTTCGCTGCTGAAGAGCTGCCTGCGCTGCTCGGCGGTGAGGTTGCGTACATATTCGGTGTAGTCCTCTCTGGAAAGGCTGCTCTTTTTCGAGCCGGAGCCGCCCTTTGACGACTTAGAGGAGCTTCCCTTTGCCGCGGCGGCGATGACGGCATTCTGCTGGCTGAGGTACTGATTGTACCAGTCCGACGCCATGCTGAGTGCGGTCTTCTGTGCAGCCGCGTGAGCCTCCGCATTGTACTGCTGGGCGTTTAAGCTCATCTGATCGTACTTGTACAGCGTATCGTATATCTTCTCTGCCAGCGCCGCGCCGTACTGCGCCTCAATGTCGCTTATGTCGTCCTGGGCCTCCTCCATCTGCCGGGCCTTTACCGATGTTACATAGCTGCTCTGGCCCATGCCACGGGAAACGGCATCCGCGTCTATCTCAGCCATCTCGCGCTCGGCCGCCCTGTTGCGCCGCTCTATGGCGGCGTCGGCGCTGGGGCGAAGCACCCCGCTCCACATGTCCTTTACCTCGCCGGCGCTGGGCGCCTTTACCGTCACGGTCGGGACGGACAGGCTGTTTCTTATGGCGTTGTAGTAGCCGTCAAATGCCTCGTTCCTGCCGGAATCCCCCCAGTTAAAGCCGCTTCTGCTCTGGGCCTGCCGCTGGGCGCTGCGGTTAAGGCTGGCCCTGTATGCCGCGTCGGTATCAGGCCCCCATATGCCGTCCGCCTTTACGCCGAGCTGCCGCTGGTATTCCTTTACCTTTGATGCGGAATTCACTCCCTCTGGAGGTGTGTAGCCGTTCATATAATATTTTGCCATGGTGTTTTCCTCCTTTTTGTACTGCCTTGCCTATTCGAGTGCGGAAAGCCGCGTTTCCAGCTCCTCTATCTTCTGGGCAATGGCCGTAAAGTTCTGATTAAGGTTGTTTTCGTTGGCCTTTACCGTCTCGCTGTAAAGCTCCGCGTCCTTTATATCCGGCAGCGTCACATAGTAAAGCGCCCGCATATCAAGAGCCATTTATTCCACCCTCCTCCAGGTTTCAAATGAAAGCTCTATGCCGCCGCGCAGAGTGAAGCGGCCTCCCGCCTCGTTGGCGATCCTGAGCGAAAATGTCCTGCCCTCGTTTTTAAGCGGCACCTCCACTACCTCGCTCTCCTCCGTAGGCAGCAGCACCCTTGTGGCAGCCCTTGCGCTGCCCACGCTCACCTCCGCGTTCATGGCGGTGGCGGCGCCCTGGGCGTGGCCCCTGAAGCAGAGGGACCGCATGGCCTTTACGCCGCTCTTGTCGAAAAGATCCGTCTCAGGTGTGCGCCACCAGGCCTCGATGTTCTTGCCGTCGTAGCTTTTGCCGTCGTCGAAGAGGCACACGTAGCGGCCGGAATTGACTATGTACAGTCTTCCGTCCCACGAGGCTATGTCGCCTACGTCAAAGCCGCGGCGCAGCATGTAGGTGTGCCGCACAAGGTCGTATTCTATGATGCCGCCGCCCTTGGCGTCGTCGAATGAGTAGTAAAGCCTGCTGCGGGCCGCCGCCCCCTTGGAAAGGGATACGTCGGCGCCTGAAAGCAGCTTCTTTATCCGCCGGGCGTCAGGCATGAGCGCCGCGGATACGCCGTTGAACCTGCATAGGCCTCCCTTGGTCATGAAGTACAGCATGTCCCCGCTCATTACGAGGGAGGTATACGCCGCCGTCTCCACGTCGGAATCTATGCGTTCCACCGTAAAGTTTGATGGCTTGTCGCCTATGAGCCGGTAAAGGCTGCGCTTTTTGAATATGAGAAGCTGGTTGGAAAGCGCCGCAAGCCCTACTATGGGGTCGCCGGCGCTGGCGCCTATCTCGGTATGTCCCCCTGAGACGTTGACCGAGCCGGATTCCTCGCCCCAGGATTCTATGGTGCGGCTGCCGCCCGGGAGCTTGGACCAGTAAAGCCTGTTGGGACAGCTGCTGTCCCCGGCCGCGAAGAGTCTGCTTCTGTAAGCAGCAAGGTAGCTTACCGGCTTATCCGAAAGCCCGTCGCTGCTGCCGAAGAGCTCTGATTTGGTTCCGTTGTACTTGACTATCTGCTGCTCGCCGCTGGCGATAAGGAGATAATCCGTGGCGTCTATCCGGGCCTCGGTAAAATCCACCCTTCCGCCGGTGAGTCCCCCGGTAAAGGTGTATATGAGCACCCAGACGCCTTCCCTGTAGGCGTATACGCTGCCGCCCGTTACCACTATCACCTGGTCGCCGCTGCCGGAATGGAAAAGGAACATGCGGCGTATGGCCTCCGTGCCGGGAACTGCTGATGTTATGTACCTGGTGTAGCCCTTGGCTATGGTAAGCTCGCCGTCCGCCGTGTCCATGTTGCAGGCGTCGGGACTGTATGAGGCCGTCATTCCGTTTTCCCCCATGGACTGATCCAGCCCCATGAACTCGTCTATCCTGTATATCTTGCGGGCCATGGGCTTCACCACCTGTTCACTATGCGCTGGCTGGTTCCGCCGCCCAGATGGGGCCGTATGGCGGCCTTGCCCGCCTCGTACATCTGAAAGTAGATGTTGCCGCCCCGCTGCTGGGAAACGTCCCCCGCAGCCCTCTCGCGGCCCACGACGTAGCTTACCAGCAATCCGTGCATGTATGCGGGTATGTCGGGCTCGTCCGTGCTCGCAAACATCTCCCTTGGCACCGAGCGGTACGTCACCTCAATTTTGCCGGGACCGCCGGAGGTGACTATCACCTCGGAAGCGTCGCCGTCGTAAAAGTCCTCCTCCCGGCCGTCGCGCTTTACGCTTAGCACCTTGCGGCAGCCCCTCGACAGCATTGCGGTGGTAAACGTGCCGTCCCTGGTGTCGAGAGTCTCTGTGCGCCGTGGCTTGTATGTGGCGCAAATGTCCGTCACGCCGTCGTTTGCAAAGCGGGTGAACTTGTCCCGCCATACGTCCAGGCTCTGGGCGTCGTGGCCGCGGTCCAGCTGGGCAAGTGCGGATACGATGATGTCGTTCAGCGTCATACCTGTGCCACCCTTCTGCCAACGCCCCTGTAGGCCTTTACCTCCCGCTCGCCCATCACCGCCACCTGCTCGCTTCTTTGTATAAGCTCCGCAATGGACTTGGGCAGCTCTGTCTCCTCTCCCCGGCGTACCCTGAAGAACCAGCCGTTTATGCCGCCCTCCCAGTAGCCGCTGCCCTCTATGCGCATGCGCACTCGGGGCTGCTTTCTCAGCGTCTCGCCCATGTCGCCCTGTATGGCGTCTATTTCCTTATCGGTTATGTAATTCATTGTCTTTCCTCCTTGACTCTCTCAGCTTTTCTCTGCTCAAATAAAAAAGGGCCGAAGGTTTCCCCTCGGCCCCCTTGAAAGGGATATGAAACAGTACCTTCGTACTTATTTCCTGATGTTATTTATGCGCTTACGCCGTGCTCAATGCGGATTATCCACAGCTCGTTGAGGATTTTTGCCGCGTATGCCGCTACCTTTGCGCCTACGGTGGCGCGCTGATCCAGAGGATCCGAGGTTCCTGCGCTGCCGTGGGGCTTTATGATGATCTGAAGGGCTCCGCTGCCGCCCACGTCCACTATGCCGTAGGCGTCCCTGCCGAAAATAAGCGTGGAATGCACGTCGGCGCCCGCCTTGGTAGTGCCGTCTATGCTGCCCGCGTCCTCGCTGTATACTATGGCGTCGGCGGTAAGGGTGGCATTGTCGGACAGGGTGACGGTATTGGTAGCCGCGTCAAAGGAGGCTACGGTATACTCGGCGGTACCTATCTTTATCTTGTTTCCCGCAGTGGAGAGATACGCCGTCTCCGCGTCCTTGGGGCTGTTCTTGAGCACGAAGGTTTTGGATGAGCTGGTGGCGGTCTTCACCTTGTTCAGCACGCTCTGGGAGAACACCTTTGCCTCGGTGGATTCCACGAATACCACTCCGAACAGGCGGCCGATCTCGCCGGAATATATCTGCTCCGCGCAGGAGTACTTGGATACGTCCTGCCAGAGGGAATCGCTCTGAAGGTCATAGGTGGCCTCGGGGGAACAGATGCATATGAAGTGGGGCTTTCTGCCCTCGTCGCCGAAGGGGCGCGCCTTGGCCTTTTTGAGGGTGCGCACCGCCTTGCGTATCTCAGCCACGGTCAGCTTGTCGGCGGCGGTTATCTCGCTGCGGCCGGACTTGCCGTTTGCGTATTGTACGTTGGTGCCGGCGTTCATGGCATCGCGGGTGACCCACTCCACCACGGTGCCCAGCTGCTCTCCCAGCAGCTCCGCGCTCTCGGAGATTACCTGGTCATAGCCGGTCATGTCCAGCAGGTCGGATACCTCCACGTATGCGCCGTACTGGGCCACCTCCACCTCTATGTTGCTCTGGGACAGAGCCTGGCTGGCAGGGGTAACGCCCTCCTGAAGTGCCTCCATGGCGTCGTTTGCGTCAAAGAGGTTCCACTTGCGGAATTCCACCCGCTTGCCGCTGTTCTTGGGAATAGGGCGCTTCTGGCCGTACTTGGCGTGTACAAAGCGGGTCTTGGCGCTTTCCAGCAGCTGGCGGTCGTAAAAGGTCTTGTTGAGCTTGGTGGTGCTTGCGGTGTTTGCGGTAGTGTTGATACTCATTATTTTTCTCCTTCCTTTTTATGTCTTTACAACGAAACGCGCCTGCCCTCGCTGGCGGCGCGCATCAGTCTTTCCTTTATGAGGTTGAATTCCCTGGTGGGCATGTTGGCGTAGTCCGTATCCGCGGCGGCGGGGGTATTGCCCTTTATGGGCGAGGGCAGCGCCCTGCGGGCCGCCAGCTTTTCCATCACGTCCATAGCGCCCTTTTCACGCTCCGCCTTGGCGGCGGCATCTGCGTTGCACTCGGCGGCATAAAGCCTGAGCGCCGCCTTTACCGGCATCTCCAGCAGCATCTTCACGAACCTCTCGTCCTCCAGATAGCTGTCAATTTCGCCCGCTATGCCCCCTTCCTCATAGAGGCGCATGAGGTCGTTTGCAGCTCTGGCGCTGATAGCGGCTATGCCCTTGGGCATTCCGCCCCCGTCCAGCAGCATGCTGAAGGCAGCCCCCTCGTCGAGGCCGGTATCGTCGCACACGCTTTTGATGAGCATGGAGCCTATGATGTAGGCCGGGTCGTTTTCCGCAATGTCCCGGGCCATGTCCAGAATCTCCTCCTCGGTGAGTACGCCGTGCTCCTTTTCCTTTCTGAATATCATTTTTCCTCCTGAAACAAAAAAGCGGCGGTATACCGTCGCTTTTCTCTGCCCCTTTCGGCGGGCCGCCGTATTTTTCATCGCGATGATGCCTGGTGCAGGCAAAAAATAAAAGGAGATGCCGAAGCCTCTCCTTTTTGTCCCTTGCCTGTTTTTCCATCGTGTTCATTATACACCCCGCCAATCTTCGCTGTAAAGGACAGCTTCGGGGCATATTTCATGCACCAAAAGTGCAGGCGCTATTCTATGCCCGCTACCTTATAGCCCGCATCGGTCACGGCCTTGGCCAGCGCCTCGTCGGATACATCGCCCCTGAGCGTCACCTCCGCCGTGCCCGTCTCGTGACTCACCTCCGCGGTCTCAACTCCCGCCACGGCCTCCAGCGCCTTCTTTACCCTGCCGGAGCAGTGGCCGCACATCATTCCTTCTATCCTTATCGTCCTTTTCATTTTGCCTTTTCCTTTCCTATATGGAGTTTGGGTCGCCTGACGGCATGATTATACCTCAAACGGCCCATAAAACAAATATTTCTTTAAAACTTAATGAACATTTCAGCAGATTGTAATACTTTTGTGATGATTTCCGTCTCCCCGCGGGTTATAATAAGCTTGCAAGTGAGAGAAACCCTTTCAAAACCAACAACAAACCGACAATTGCTTTGGACCCCCTTCCAAAGCAATTTTTTTGTGCGTTTTATTGACTAATTGCCCCTGCCTTGTTAAAATAACCTTGCCGCGCTAAGCGGGGAGATAGCGGTGCCCTTTACCTGCAATCCGCTACAGCAGGGCTGAATCCCCGTTTTGAGGCTCACCCCTGTGGGGCCGCCGCCATCGTGGGGCGTCGATCTCCGGGTCCCGTGCAACTTGCCACTGTGAACCATGTCAGGGCCGGAAGGCAGCAGCATTAAGCGGAAGCGCAGGTGTGCCGCGGGCATGCCCGGGAGTAGCAACCTGATGGCGAAAACGCCCATGGGACGTGAAGTCGAGATTCGGGTGCGCGGTATTGCAAAGCCTTCGGGTCAATGACTCGAAGGCTTTGTTAGTTTGCCTGAAAAGTGGCGTTCATCCACTTTTTCCACAGTATCGCTTTTTATAGGGTTTTGCCGTTATTTCCCGTGCGCCTCTATTTCCCGCGCAATATTTGCAAATTGTGCCACCGTAAGCTTTTCTGCGCGTATATTTCCCTCTATGCCGCAAGCTCCAAGCAGCGATTTCAGCCGTTCGTCCGATATTCCTGCAGCCCTGAGGTTGTTTGATAGAGTCTTTCTGCGCATTGCAAATGCCCTGTTCAGCAGCCACTCCAGCTCAAAAAGCTTTTCCGCGCCCTTGGCCGTAAGCTTCAGCACTACTGAGTCCACATCAGGCTGGGGGTAATACATATCCCGGGACAGCTCCATGAGCTTAGTAACCTCATAATAATACCCCGCAAGCACCGTCAGCGGCCCGTATACGCGGTCCCCCGGCTTTGCCGTGAACCGCTCCGCCGCTTCCTTCTGCATCATAAGCGTCATGGCGGGTATGCTGCCGTCCGCGCCTATGGATAAAAACCTCATACAAAGCGGCGTGGTTATGTAATACGGCAGGTTCGCCGCTATATTCGCCCTGCCGCCGAGGGCCGCTATAAGCCCCGGTATATCCGCCTTTAGCGCGTCTTCGTTGATAAGCTGTACCTCGGGCAGCCTGTCCGCGATTATCTCCGCCATGCGTTTGTCTATCTCTATGGCCGCTACCATCGGGGCGCATTTTACCAGCTCCGCAGTCAGCGCGCCCATACCCGGGCCTATCTCTATAACCGGGCAGCGGTTTTCACAAGCAGCCTCGGCAATAGTCCTTGCCGCAGTATCGCTGGCCAAAAAATTTTGCCCCAGCGCCCTGTTGGGCGTGAGGCCGTATTTTTCAAGTTCACATTTTACTGAAGCTGTGCTCATTATTTATACCAGATAGTCACGTTGTACTTTGTTCCCCAGCGCCGCGCCTCCGATTCCGAGTTGAACCAGAGATCCAGCTGGTTCATAGGCTTTCCGGAAGAGTTGGTATATTTTCTGAATGCGCCGGTATCCCTTGCCGTGCCGTAGCCGTAGCCCCTCACATACAACTGGGTGCCGTATTTGAAGTAGTATGTGTTCACGGCTATGGTGCCCAGCTTGGGCGTCGTGCCGGTAGCTGTGCGGGTACCTGTGCAATAGGCGGTTATCTTGTCCACCTTCATGCTCTTCCAGCCGTTTACGCCGTCCTTCGGGGCTTCCTTCCAGCGTCTGGTCTCTCCCTTGAAGTTGGTCTGGTAGCGTATCTTGGTGCCGACGCGTATTATCTCATCCACGGCCTTTTCGGTGATTATCTGGTCTACGACCTCCCGGGATACCTCCACGCCGTCCTTTACGGTTATGCGTTGGGTTATCTGCTTTTTGCCGTCCTTGCCCTCTACCTCCACCTTCTTGAAGCTCTCGTACTCCCTGTCGTCCTTTTTGATTATCTCGTCGTAGTCAAGGGTCTTGTAGGATACCTTGTATGTAACGTCCACGGCGGTATGGCTTATCTTCATGCCGGGCTCAAGATCCCGGAAGGTGAGTTCCGATATCTCGTCTCCTGATTTTACCGTGACTCCCGCCTTGTCCAGCGCGTCGCCCACCGTGCCGGAGCTGAGGTACATCACCTCGGTATTGCCGCCGGACTGCACCGCTATGGGGTATGCCCTGGTTATCTCTATGGTTTCGCCGTCGGTAAGCTCCGCGTCCTTCGCTACCGACAGTGTGTCGTTCTCGTCCAGCTTCGCGCCTATTGCCGTGAGGAACTCGCCGGCATTGGTCCTCCACGTAAGGTATTGGTGAGTGAGACCGCCGTCCTTCAAATATATATTAAGCCGTCCGTCCGAGAACATGAGCGCCCATGCGAAAAAGGCCCCCGCTGCCAATACCGCGGCAATAAGGCCGATATTTGCCCAGCCGAAGCCGGGGCGGCTCGCGCTTCTCGCCTTGCGCTGCTGCGTACCTTTCCTGCGCCCCGAAAACAGTGCCGATATGGATTTTTTCTTTTTCCGTCGAACCATGGCGTTTCCTTTCACTTAGTTTATTTTATCAATACATCTCGATGCTGTCAAATTTACCTGTGTAAACTTTTATTGTCAGCCGTTTACATATGATTATCCCCAAGCTATAATTTTGTTATAATCAATTATTTATTCAACATGGGAGCGAAAGAGAAGCAGGGTTGAAAAGAGCTTTAAGCATAATTCTGATATGGGCCAGCTGCCTTTGCCTGCTGCCGGGCTGTACCGGCTCAAGCGGCAAGCAGGTGTGCCTGGATTTTTTGTCTAAAATATCCTCCGGCGACTATGAGGGGGCATACAACCTTCTGGACGGCGCCGTAACCTTCATTCCTGACGAGACTGCCGGCGTGGACCCTTCCAAGCCCATAGACCCCAATGAAAAGCCTGACTATGTGGCTTTGGCCAAGCTTGAGCCCAACCGCGAATCAGAAGAGCTCATAAGCAAAAATCAGTTTATCGCCAAATACATGAACATATTCGATGCGCTGGAGATAACCTCCGTACTGTACGATAATATCCAAGTCAACGAGGGCGAGGTATTCACCATAGTCAACTTCACCGCTACATATTCCTCTCCCCTTTTGGGCGACGTATCCGGCGAGCATCGCATGGTAGCCATAAAGTCCCGCAACAGGTGGTTCATAGAGTGGTCGCCAAATCTCATATTTCCCGAGATGGAATGGGGCGATACAGTCCGCGTGGCCCGCATAAGCGCAAAGCGGGGCGAGATAATGGCCGGCGGGCAGGTATTGGCCACCACTGAAGGAAAAATATCCGTCTATGCCATGCCGGACAGGCTGAACGACACCAATCGCGACTACTTCTACAACAAGTGCTCCTCCCTCCTCGGCTTGACCAGGGAGGCCATAGACAAAAAGCTGAGTAAGGCCTACGACGGCGTTGCCGTGCTCAAGCAGTTCTATCAGGGCGAGTTCCCAGAATACCTTGAAACTCAGCTTCTCGAAATAGAAGGCATAGGCATAGATTACGGCAACTACGGCTCGGTGCGCTCTTATCCCGAAAATGACATGCTGGCCCATACATTAGGCTATGTAGGCATAGTCAGCGCCGGCAGCGATGAAGAGCTGGAGGCTAAGCTCAAGGAGCTGAACGAGGGCCGGGATGCCGAGAACGGCCTGTATACCTCGGATTCCTACGTTGGCCGCAACGGTTTGGAGGCCAAATACGAAAAAGAGCTGAGAGGCAATGACGGCTACCATATATACATTTGCACCTCTCAGGGCACCAACCGCCGCACACTGTACACCAAGCCCGCCGAGGACGGACTGGACCTTCAGCTCACGATTGACTACAAGCTGCAAAAACGGCTGGACTTCGTGCTGGACAGCGTGCTTTTCGGTGAGACTACCGCAGGCGCGGTAGTGGTCATGAACCCCAAGACCGGCGCCATAGAGGCAATGTCCTCCTGGCCGGGTTACGACCTGAACGCCTTTGCCAAGGGCATAAGCTCCGCAGACTACGCGGAGCTGTTGAGCAAGGCCAACAAGCCTCTTTATAACCGTCTTACTCAGGGCCTTTACCCTCCCGGCTCGGTATTGAAGGCGTTTACCGCCGTAGCTGCGCTGCAAAGCGGCACGTTGGATGAAAACTACGTCTTCACCGGCGAGATCGTGGATGACTACTGGCTGCCTACCGACTATGGCACCTGGCTCGGCAGCAAAATAAAGCGCACTCAGGTCAAGTATGGCCGTCTAAGTCCCCTCAACATGCGCAGCGCCATAGTGCATTCCGATAACATTTACTTTGCCAACGCCGCGCTGCTCATGGGCTGGGACAACTATACCAGCTACATGAAGAGCATAGGCTTTGGCGATACCATGCCCTTTGACCTGAACGTGGCCCAATCGCAGCTGTACAACGACGATACCGAGCTTACCCTCATGCTTCTTGCGGACAGCGGCTACGGCCAGGGCGAAATACTGACTACCCCCCTGCAGATGGCCACAATGTTCTGCGCCTTTGCCAACGGCGGCAATATAATGCAGCCCTATATAGTGGACGGCCTGTATGAAACCGAGGGCATAAAATACAACAACGTCTCCAGGGCCAGCCCCAAAGTATGGAAGGGCGGCGTAATAGAGCAGCATTCGCTGGATGTGATAGTGCCTTACCTCAAGGACGTGGTTGACCACAACCTCAACGGCACCGGCCGTTCCCTGAAGGTGACCTCCGTCACCGTGGCCGCAAAGACCGGTACTGCCGAAATAGGCAACGACAAGAGCCGCCAGATATCCTGGTTTGCCGGCTTCCGCTGCAATACGGAGGACAAGGACGCGCGCCTGGTGCTGGTCATGCTGGAGGTGCCTACCACCGACGAATACGCCTCTTTGAAGTTCGATATTGCCCGCGAGATGCTCAAAATGAGCGCTTCGCGATAATAATATCCCAAGCAAAAAAGGGCGGGTAGATCGCCCTTTTTGTAGTTTCTCTATGAATATTCCGCCATTATGGTCTCTATCACGTTTATCCATTCGGCTTCGCTCAGCGTACCCGCATACTTTGCTATCATCTTGCCCGAGCTGTCGAAAATATGCGTGCTGGGCATATACGAAACATAGCGCAGCAGTGCCTCGGTGGCCACTATCTGAGGGTAGCCGGCGCCGGTGGAGGCTATGTAGTCCTTCGCGTCGCTGCAGGTCTGCCCGTTAAGGCCGTATACGTCGGCGCATATACCTAAGAACTGCACTCCGGTGTTCCTGTATTCTTTATATAGATTTGCGAGACGTCCCATCTCGTCCACGCATATACCTCATGTGGTGGACCATACGTTTACAAGCGTTATGGTCCCGCCGGAAAAATAGCTTTGGCTCAGCTTTCCGCCGTCTATCCTGTCCGTCTCGAATTCCGTGACCTTTGTGCCGCTTGCCTTTTTTATATCGACCTCGGTATATTCCTTGGCGTGGGGGGTCTTGGCGGAGGCCTTTTTTTCCTCGCCGCCCTTGGGCTTTTCCTTTTCCTTTTCCTTTTCTTTTTCCTGTTCCTTTTCCTTGGCCTCGTCCTTTTTCTTTGTTTCCTCCGGGGTGTTTACGGGCCTATGGGTCTTTTCCGGCGCGGGCGTGGCCTCAGGCGTGGGCACGGGGGTGACTATCGGCTCCACCGTGGGCGCGGTGAGCATGACGAAGGTGGCATCCGCCTCCGCCCTTTTCGCGCACCCGCATGCAGCGGCCATCCCTATCAACGCCAGCACCAGCGCCGCCGCTCTTTTGCAAAACCTGTTTATCATAGCAAAAGTATAATTTGACAGTATAACGCCTGTCAATAAAATAAACTGTTAAGAAGCGCCAAAGCTGCGTGACGAATGCGCCGTAAGTGCGGCTTTCCTTTGCTTCGCCGATTTTGGCATAAAAAGAGGACGGATCATGCTCCGTCCTTAAATCAATCGGCTTTTTGTCTTTGCTTTGTAAATATTGCTTTAAGTCCTCTTCAAGGCATCTATAATCTGCTCGTCCGTCCATTCCGGGAAGTCCTTGCGCCACCCCTGGATCAGATACTGTGACAGCTTGTCCTGATACTCCGGCATTTCCTCCGGCTTGAGCTTGGTTTCCGTTTTGGTTTCAGTGTTCTGCTCCATTTGACTGTCCTCCTAAGCATATCTCTCCCCATCACGCGCCCTCTTATGCTTGCTTATGCCGCCATTATACCATTCTCACAGTATAGTGGCAAAAAAAGAAGAGACGGTAGTAAGGAAAAATGAAAGTTGTACAATAAAAGAATGACGAAGCATAAGCGAAGTCTTGTGCAAATATTAAGTATAAAATAAGACTACTTTGCGGTAGTCTCATCAATTTTACTAATCCATTCCTTTAATACCATATTTATATACTGACTGAATGACCTGTCATCATCTTCTGCCAAGTCCTTTAGTTTTTTGATTATATCTGAATCAAGAGTAATGCTGACCTTTTCTTTTAATGGCTTCATTCAATCACCCACCTTTCTAATTAGAATACCGTATTGTGCTATAAAATATTGAAAAGTAGTATAAAGAATGATAAAGTAGTATCAGCTTCGGAATATGATCTATAATTGAAAAAATGGAGGTAGCTTATGAAACGTGGCATATCTATTGTTCTTGTTGTGATCTTTATATTGGTGGTTGTGAGTGGTTGCGGTGACGATGGTAAGATTCGTGTACCAAAATCCGCATCTGAATGTAAAGGCAAAGATTATTTGGATGTGAAAGCTCTATTCGAATCCGCCGGTTTTACAAATGTCAACGCAAGAGCTATTGAAGACTTGGTAACTGGCTGGATTACTAAAGACGGTTCAGTTGAACGGGTGAGCATCAATGGCGATGACGACTTTGGCAGCTCATCAAAATTCGATCCTGCTGTGGAAGTTGTAGTTATGTATCATACTTTTCCCCCGAAATCCGATCCAACGCCTACACCGATTGTCGAAAAAGAGGAAGAAACCAATGAAACAGCTAATGAGACAGTACAGGAATCTGTAGATGTGGAGAGTACGGAAGAAGAAATCGTAGAAGAGCAAAAAACCGATAAAACAATTAATGAAACTACACAGAAGTCCGAAGGCGATGAATATTCCGATGCAAAATCAGGAGATATAGCGTATCAAGCCGTTAAAAAATACGGAGAAATGGTTTTTAAATACGGTATCAAATACAATATAATGTCGCCGGATACCCAGAGAGAGTACGAAGGTAATGGCATTTGGCACATTCGTATAGCAGCAAAGTGTACGAATGAATACGGAGCGGTGCGAAATAGCATAATTGATGCGCGAGTAGACTTCAATAAAGAATCAGTGATCGAATTTAACGTTGAGTAGATCGTGTGAGGTTACAATGTCAAAGAACAACAAACAAGGTTGCTTTATGACTCTTTTAGACTTCATTTTGGTACTTTTAACAGGCGGTTTATGGCTGATTTGGATACTGATTAAGTACCTCAGAAGCAATAGCTGAGCTCAGCATTCATCAAAGACAAATAAAAACACCATGCGTTGCATCGTGCTTTTATTTGGTA
>ERZ772820.627-NODE-627-length-32896-cov-39.804421_pt1 | contig 32896 bp, 30 predicted proteins | sample MGYA00511377_ERZ772820 | MGnify/ENA primary metagenome ERZ772820 (study PRJEB29015, sample SAMEA2737684) | human gut metagenome | biome: human gut; feature: human-associated habitat; material: faeces | place: China | collected 2012 ... | reverse complement strand
CATTTTTAAGCATTAGATGCCACTTCCCGATGTCGTATCGGGTCTACTCCTAAGCGGAATGTAGTGAGTTCGAGTCTCGCCGGGGGTGCCAGAGCAGCGCCGGAAGCCCATTCAGGTAGGGGCTTCCGGCGCTGTTTATTTTGGCCCGCTGCAAGCAGAAAGCGGCGCCGCTGCTGGGCAGCGGTGCCGCTTTTATTCGCATGTCGTCCTTACGTCTCGAAGCCCAGCATGATCCCGCCGCGCTCGGCGTAGTAGCTGCACAGGCCGCGCAGCCCGTGGCTCTTTACGTCCGCACCGGGGTACTTCTGCTGTATCTCCGTGCAAAGCTCCAGCGCCAACGCCGGATTCTGACAATGCCCGATCCGGACACTGCCGCCCTTGTAGCCCAGCTTCTCCATGGCGTGCAGCATGAACTCCCGCGTTTTCCGCAGGCCCCTGCACTTCTCCAGCATCTCAAGGGTACCCTCCGCGCTGGCCTGTCCCACGGCGCGGATGCCGAGGACACCGGCCATTGTCGCCGCCAGCTTGCTGATGCGGCCGTTCTGCGCCAGGTTGTGCATGGATTCCAGCGCGAAAAGCAGATGCGTGCGGTCATGATACGCCTTTACCGCCCGGCACACCGCGCCAAAGTCCGCGCCGGCGCGCACCTCGGACAGCGCCCTTTCGATGAGCAGACCGATCTCCGGCCCGGCGGACAGCGAATCCACCACATAGATACGGCGGGAGGGATCCCGCTCCTGACAGGCATCCCGTGCGATGCAGGCCGCGTTGTAGCTGCCGGATAGGCTGCTGGTGATGGTAAACGCCAGCACATCGCCGCTGTCGCCGAAGGCCTCCTCCCAATCCGTGATATTGGGACACGCACTGTAAGAACGGCCCTTCGTATTGCGAAGCACCGTGACCATCTCATTTACATCGAGGGCGGCATCGTCGCGGAATTCCTCCGTGTCGGTGCGGATGGTAAGGGGAACGCTGACGAACTCTACGCCGTCCAGCGCAAGAATATTACAGCTGGAATCTGCAACAATACGGATCTGGTCCATAGTCTACCTCCAAGTTGTCACATACGCCGAAATTGATGGGGATGCAGGCAGTGTAACAGTTTTCCGCCCCGGTGTCAACCTCTCTCCCCGCCTCCGAAAGCGCCGAAGCACTCACCTGTCCGGCGGCGCTTGTGCTTTGCGGGAAACCGTGATAGGATAGGAGCAGCGCGGACGGGCTGCCATGCCACAGCGCCGCGCCGAAATGAATTTTCAGAAAGTGATGGATAACACAATGCAGGCTTATACATATGTTGCAGAGGGAAAATTTGCGCTGACGGACAAACCCAAGCCGGTGCTGCTCCACGAGCGGGACGCCATCGTGAAGGTGACGCTGGCCAGCATCTGCTCCAGCGACCTGCACATCAAGCACGGCAGCGTTCCCCGGGCCGTACCGGGCATTACAGTAGGCCATGAGATGGTGGGCGTGGTGGAGTCCGTGGGCAGCGCCGTGACCCATGTGCAGCCCGGTGACCGGGTGACGGTGAATGTGGAGACCTTCTGCGGCGATTGCTTTTTCTGCAAGCGAGGCTATGTGAACAACTGCACCGACAAAAACGGCGGCTGGGCGCTGGGCTGCCGCATCGACGGCGGACAGGCGGAGTATGTGCGGGTACCCTTTGCCGATCAGGGCTTGAATAAGATCCCCGACGGCGTTACTGACCGGCAGGCGCTGCTGGTGGGCGATGTGCTGGCCACTGGCTTCTGGGCGGCGCGCATCTCCGAGATCACGCCGGAGGACACGGTACTGGTCATTGGGGCAGGCCCCACCGGCATCTGTACCCTGCTGTGCGTGATGCTGAAGAAGCCCAAGCGCATCATCGTGTGTGAGAAGGACGAGAGCCGCGTCCGCTTCCTCAACCGCCACTATCCGGAGGTGCTCACCGTCTCGCCGGAGGACTGTCTGACCTTTGTACAGTCCCACAGCGACCACGGCGGCGCGGACGTGGTACTGGAGGTAGCAGGGACGGAGGCCACCTTCCGTCTGGCGTGGGAGTGTGCCCGCCCCAACGCTATCGTGACTGTGGTGGCGCTCTACGACAGGGCGCAGACCCTGCCGTTGCCGGATATGTACGGCAAAAATCTGACCTTCAAGACCGGCGGTGTGGACGGCTGCAACTGTGCCGAGACCCTGCGCCTCATCGCAGAGGGTAAGTTGGACACCCTGCCCCTCATCACCCACACCTACCCCCTCAGCCGCATCGAAGAGGCCTATGCGCTTTTCGAGAACCGGCGGGACGGCGTGATCAAGGTAGCTGTGGAGTGCTGACGACCGCTTCTGCGGATATAATAAGGGAGAGGTACGGCGGGACGTTGTCCCACCGTGCCTCTCCTCTATTTTTGTGCGGCCGCCGGTCACAGCACATAGCGGAACGGGCGGATCACCACCCGCAGCACCGGCTGCAAAAGCTTCTTGTACAGCGGCATCTCGGGCGCTGTGTACGCCGCGCCCTCCACGGCGGTGCCGTCCGGCAGGAGCAGCCTGCCCTGACGCACCATCTCGTCCGTCTCCGCCCGCAGAGCGGCGTTCATCTCCGGACAGTCCACCAGCAGCATCAGCTCCGTGTCCAGATAGGCGCTGCGCATATCCCAGTTGAAAGAGCCAATGACGCTGAATCGGTCGTCGATCAGAATCGTCTTGGTGTGCATGGATCTCTCCCCATGCCACTCGCAGACGGAAACGCCGGTGGACAGAATGGCCTTTTTCTGGTTGAGATAGTCGGCGCAGCCCCATGGATTGGCACCGCTCTGAGGCGCGTTGGTGATGATCTGCACCTGCGCCGCACCGCCGGCGGCCTTTTCCAGCGCGTCATACATGGCGCGGTTGCAGATGATGTAGGGGGTCTGCACCACGATCCGCTCCCGGCCGCCCTGCATCAGCGCCGTCAGGGTGTTCAGCAGCACCGGCTCCTTGTTCCGCGCCGCGCAGTCGCCGCGAAGAACGGTCACGCCGCCAGCCTGTATGGTCTCCCCATCCCAGTCGATGGGCGTCACCCGCCCTGCGCCGGTGATAGCAGCCCACCGCTCCCTGAGCGCGGCAGCGGCGCGCAGTACCCGCCCCGCTTCGCCGTTTACCCGGAACTCCCGGTTGGTATCCAGCGCCCAGATATCCTCGAAGTAGTCCAGCAGCGCGGCAGCAGACCCCCTCCCGGAGCCGCTGCCGCACACCACCACGTCGCGGTCCATGTTCTGCCGCGTCGTGCCGCCGCTGCCGAGGAACAGGTCGCTGGTGTTCCGTCCGCCCAAGAGGTAAGCGCCGCGGTCGATGATGAGATACTTGTCGTGGCAGCGATAGTTGGCGCTCCAGAGCCGGGTCAGCCGTAGGGGATTGTAAAATCTGACCTCCGCGTTTTCGTGAGCCGCCAGCGCTTGGAATGCGGTGCTGCCCTGCAAATGCAGCTGTGCGTTCATGCCGTCCACCAGAAGCCGCACCTGTACGCCCCGCTCCGCCGCATCCAGCAGCGCCGCCACCACATCCGAGCCGCTTTCGTCAATGCGGAAATCAAAGGTAGAGAGGACGATCTCCGACTGTGCCGAGCGGATGAGCCGCAGTCGCCAGCGCAGCGCCTCCTCGTTGCCGTCCACAAGGCATACCCGCTCGGCGGCGGGGGCGGGCAATTTGATCTGCCTGTCGCTTTTCCGCTGCGTACCCGCCAGCGGCGGCACCAGCAGACTGCCGAGGACATACAGGACGAGGCACGCCAGCAGTCCCGCCCAGAGCAAACGCCGGTATTTTTTCGGTAAGAGTTTTTTCATAGCGATTCTGTACTTCCGTTCCCCGTTTCCTCAGCACAGCGGCGCAAAGATGCGCAGAAGGCCGTCCACCGCCCAGCGTCTGGAGTAGCGCCTCTTGTCGTAGGGCTGCACCTCGCTGCACAGCGCCTGCGTGGCAAGGAAGTCCTCCTTGATCTTCTCCACAATGCCGGCGCGGTAAAACAGCGAATTGTTCTCAAAGTGCAGAAACAGGCTGCGGTAATCCAGATTGACCGTCCCGATGGTGGCCACCTTGTCGTCGGACACAAAGCTCTTGGCGTGTACAAAGCCCGGCGTGTACTCGTAGATCTTGACGCCGCCGTTCAGCAGCACCTGATAGAAGCTGCGGGACATCCGGAAGATCAGCTTTTTGTCGGGGATGCCGGGCATGATGATCCGCACATCCACGCCCCGCCGCGCCGCCGTGAGCATAGCGGCCATCAGGTCGTCGCCCAGCATGAGATAGGGCGTGAAAAACCATGCATAGTCCGTGCTCTGAGAGAGCAGGTCGATGAAAAGCTGGTTGCTGGTGGCGTCGTGCTCCAGCGGCGAGTCGTAGTAGCTGAGCACATACCCGTCCGTCTCCTGTGGCGCTTCGGCGCTGTCTTGCAGCGCGGGCATGGGCGTACCCACCTTCCCCTTCTTCAGGGCGAAGGCGTTCCAGAACGTCAAAAACATATGGGTAAAGCTGTGTACCCCCTCGCCGGTGAGCCGGAAGCCGGTGTCCTTCCAGTGGCCGTAGGGGTGCTCCAGGTTGATATACCGATCCGACAGGTTGATGCCGCCGCTGTACGCGATCTCGTTATCCACGATGAGCATCTTGCGGTGGTCGCGGTAGTTGGCCGTTCCCTTCAAGGCGAGGAGGGGATTGAACGGCACGCAGGGAATGCCCTTCTGTGTCAGCTCCCGGGCGTTGCTGAAGTTGAAGGAGGAGATGCTTCCCAGGTCGTCGTACATCACCCGCACGTCCACGCCCTGCCGCAGCTTGTCCTCCAGCACCTCCATCATGGCATCCCACATCTGCCCAGGCTCGATGATGAAATACTCGATGTAGATGGAGCGCTTGGCGCTTTTCATATCACGCAGCATATCCGGGAACATATCGTCTCCCAGCGGATAGTACCGCACCGGCTGGGCCTTGCACAGGGGATACCCGGTTTTCCTCTCCAGCCAGCGGATGGTCTGCTCCATGCGCTTTTCCCCCGCAAAGGGCGTCTCGCCCACGGGGAGCGGATGGGGATCACCGCTGCTCTCCACACCTTGCAGCCGCTTTTTCAGCGGCTTCGCCGTCCGCTTATTGCCGAAAAACAGGTACAGCAGCGCGCCCACCAGCGGCATCGTCAGGATGATGAGCAGCCACAGCAGCTTGTAGGTGCTCTCATCCCGCTTGATGACGATGAACAGCACCATAAAGACCGCCGCCACTGACACCAGCGACACGATCAGCGGCGCATAGGGGGACAGCCACTTCACCAGCAGAACGTGCCACAGCACCTGCAAGGCCACGGCGGGGACGACGATCAACACACGGCGCATGATCTTTCCCATGTGAACACTCCTTTCCTCTTACGCCTCCTGCGAGGCATCCTTCCACGCGCAGACGATCTGCGCCATCTCCTCCGGCGTTTCCTTGTAGCCGCCCAGCACCCACGCGTTCATCAGCCCGAACAGCCCGAAGGTGATAAACTGGATGAAATAGTAGGTCTTGGCGTCGGCCTGAGCGATAACGGGCGCAGCGCCCTGCAAGTAGAACCGCAGGATCACCTCCTGATGGCCGGTATCGTAGAGCAGCTCGCATATGGGGCGGATGGACAGGCAGAACTCGAAAAGTGTCCGGATACCCTGCGGATCAACGCGGGCGATGCCGTCGCCGCCCCGCTCTGCGGAAAACCGCCGCCACAGGCACAGCAGCTTGAAGGACAGTACCTCCTCCTTGCTCTTGAAATAGCGGAAGTAGGTGGAGCGCCCCACATCCGCCTTGGCCGTCATCTCCTCGATGCTGATCTTTTCAAGGGGCTTCTCTCCCATCAGCTCCAGCAGCGCCGTACCCATGCACTCCTTCAGATAGTCCGTAGTCGCCGTTGTTCTGCGCATACAAACGCCTCCTTATCCTCCTATCGAGCGGACGCACGGTATACGCCGGTTTTGACTGTCTGCGCCCCGCTCGTGGTATCTTCGTCTTATTGAAACTTTAGTTTCTTTAATACTATCATTTGCCGCACTGCCTGTCAAGAGGGTGTCGCGCAAAAACCGCAGACCCCATAAGAGGTCTGCGGTTTTTTCTCGTATGCAGGCATTCCCGGCTCACGCCGCCCTATCCTGCACCGTCAAGGGCTGTTCCCAACGGGTGATGCCCCAACCGGCGGTATCGAATCCGGCGCGCACCGCTGCCGCCATGATCTCCAGCTTCCGCCGGATGACCGGACACTGCGCCAGCGCGTCGGCCTCGTCCTCCGCGCCCATGATGTACTCCATGATCCGCGCCCGATCCTCCCGGGGGTTCATGGTGGAGTAGGCGTCCACGAAATACACATCCTCCGCCGTGCCGAAATAAAGCCAGCTGCCGTCCGCCTCGTTCATGGCGTCGTCATAGTCGTAGTAATAGTCGAACCCCTGCGGGTTGCAGGCGCTCCACGTCCAACTGTCGATGGCGTTCCAATTCTCGGAAATCAGCTTATCCTCCATGGCGTGCCAGATCTCGTGGCACAGCAGCGTCTCCAGCCGCTCGTTGCTCACCTGATAGGCGATACAGTGCCAGTCGCCGTTCTCGAAGCTCATGCCGATCACCTCGAAAGACATATGGAACTCGGATACCGGCAGAAACTGCACGCCGCCCTCGCCCCGCGCATTGCGGAACTGGGTGAAAAACCCGTCCGGGTACAGCGCCAGCGTCCGATCCAGCGCCTCCAGCGCCGGATAGATGGCCGCCACCTCGTCCTCCAGCCCCGCCTGATCGGTGGTGGTGATGTCCTCCCACGACGCCGCGCAGGGCCCGGTGCACTGGTCGGACAGCAGGATGTCCACGTCGTACTTCTTCTCCAGCCGGTCGGCGTAGGCGCGCAGCGCCCCCATATCCTCCGGCTGCGGCTGCCCGGCCAGCTCACCCCAGTACGCCCCGGTGATGCCCTCGTCCACCGTCAGGAAGGACGGCGCCTCCGTGGTCTCGCCGCACGGGGTAAAGGTCATCCGCGCCGGGTCCAGCACCACCAGCCGCAGCGCATCCTGCGCCGTATCGTACAGCACGCCCAGCAGCATCTGCACCGTCGGCAGCCAGCAGACAGTGGACAGATGCCCTGTCACGCCCGCCTCCGCCAGCACCGAGGTCACCTCGCACCGCTCCAGTGTCTGTCCCAGCCGGAACAGCGTCTCGCCCTGCCTGTCGGAGGACAGGGCATACTGCGACCCGCTCACCACCCAGACGCTGTCCGCCTCGCTGCCAAACACCGCCGCCGATGCCTGCCGGCAGCCGCCGTCCGCCGTGTCGTAGCGGATGCTGTCGCGCCCGCCGTCCTCGTCATAGGACATCTCGCACAGCCCCCGCTCCATGAACCACAGCATATCCGACCTCTCCTGCACCATCAGGCAAGTACCGCTGTGCAGCTCCACCAGCGCCATGCCCAGTTTCTCGCTGAATGGCGACATCCGGCACCACAGCAGCAGCAGATCCGCCGCCGGATGAATACCCTCCAGCGAAACGAACCGCAGCTCCTGATCCAGCGCCACGCGCTGCACATCGCCGGTGACCGTGTCCTGCCGGTACAGCGCCGCGTCCTTCAGATAGTAGTAGCCCGCACCGTCGTGGGACAGCCTGCCGCCCTCCGCCTCCGGCACAAAGTCCCGCACATCCTCCAGCTTCGCATTGAGGAACCGGAAGGAGGAGCCCGCCTCCTCCCAGCGCTGCAAAACCACCTGTCCGTCCGCAAACATCTGCTCCACCAGCGACCACTCGCCAGAAAGCGTCCGCGCCAACGTCACCTGATCCCGCCGCACATCCAATCGGCTCAGGTACGACTCCCCCGTCCTGTGATCCCACTCACACAGCAGCGCGCCGCCGTCGACGGCAGCCACCGACGGATACCCGTTGCGCAGCTCACACGCCGGCGTCGTCACCGCGCCCCGCCGCTCAAGGTATACCTCACACCCCGCCGCCACCGTCACCAGCACCGCCGCGGCCAGCGCCAGCGCCGTATATCGCAGCCATTTTCTCATGTCCGTCCCCCCTAAAAACACGTGGGAGCCTCTCCCCTCCGGGAGAGGCTCCTTCGCTTCTCGTTATCCGACTGCGCCCAGTTCCGGCGTCAGCCATTCCTCGTAGGCGTCCGCACCGGCAATGGAGCCGATGGGCAGCACCACATGGAGCTGTCCGTCCTCGTCCGGGTACGCCACCATCACACCCATATTGATATTGTCGTCGGACAGCGTCCACGCCCGGCGCTCCGCCAGGAAGTCGCCAAAGTCGCCGGTGACGTCGGCGTAATTTCCGTCGAACCGTTCCGCCGCCGCCTGACGCACCGCGTCCAGAAACGCCGTCTCGTCCACGCCCATCTCTGCCAGCAGCTCTGCGGTGTTCATCCGCGTCCCGCTGTCCGTGTCGTACAGATACACGCTGTACTGGTTCACGTCGCCATCCCACGCGCAGGACATCACCAGTGACAGAATGTCGCCGTACTGGTGGGTCTCCCACACGATATAGGCGCAGCTGATGCTGTAACCGCCGTCCTTACACGCCAGCGCCTCCTCCACGAAGGGGCCGTATTCCCACTCAATGGCGCCGTTGATCGACGCCGCACCCTCCGTGTCCGCCTCCAGCTGCGGCACGCGGTAGGTATAGTGCCCCGTGTTCCCCATGCTGTCCGTATAGTCGAAATCCTCGCTGTACAGCTCCCGGATCTGGGGCGCGCTGTGGATCGCCCCCGGCGTGAAGTTGTACACGCGGCCCTGCTCCGTCAGGGTGCTCACCGAGCCGTCCCGCAGGCTCAGGGACGGGAAATACACCGCCTGTCCCGCCGCCGTCTCCACCGTCACGCGCAGGTTGCCCATGATCTCGCTGACATTGCCCCGCAGGCAGATGGGCGCGCCGTCGGTGCTGTCGTACAGCACATCGCCCAGCGGGTCAGCCTCGTTGAACGCATCGTAGGCCTCCACCGTCACACGGGCATTCTTCTCCGCCGGGACGATGCAGTATACCTCGCCGCCCTCCTGCGTCACCACCTGCTGCTCCGTCAGGTCGGACAGGAACGGGAACGTCTGGGTCCAGCCGTTGTCCGCCAGCCACGCCGGCACATCATCGCCGTCGGGCATATAGCCCAGATAGGCCACGCCGCACTGGCTGCCGCTGTCCGCGATCTCCTGCCGCAGCAGCGCCAGCGTATCCTGCTCCGACGGCTTTTTCAGCGGCGCACCGCCGCAGCCCACCAGCGTACAGATCAATAGCAGCGCCGTCACCAGCGCCATCAGCTTCTTCATAGTCTCCTCCTTGCGAGCCCCGCCCGCCATGCACCGAGCCGCTGCCGGTACGGTCAATTGCTTCTCTCTGTCTCACATTATATAACAGATGCTATGCAAATTGCAATGCTCTTGTTCCCTGCGGCACGGCGGAGACCGCCCACGCCGGTGCAGACGCAAAAAAAAGACGAGGCCGAAGCCTCGTCTTTTTTCGTTAAGAACTAAGTCCTAAATTAGAACTCCTTCTTCTTGCCGATCACAACAGCGGAACCAGCAACGCTCATCAGAGCCATGCCAGCGTACATAGCGATACCAGCATCGAAGGTCTTGGGGGACTTGTTGCCGGTGGTGGTGGTGCCAGGAACAGCAGCCTCGGTGTAGCCGTACAGACGGCCGTTGCGCTCGATGTGGGCGTTGCAGCCAGCCTTCTTCAGAGCGTCCATGGTGGGATAGTACTTGGCGATGGTGCCGCAATCCGCGCACTTGTAGCTGTCAACGTTGTTGTCCTTGTCATAGGAGTTGACCTTCCAGTCGTGGGGATTCACGGTAGCAGTGTCAGCAGCAACGATCTCACCGTTGACCAGCAGGTTGACACTGCCGTTCTTGGCAGCCTGGAAGTACAGGGTGTTGCCGTCCTTGTCGGTAGCAACGTAGCCCTTCACGCCGTCAGCCAGATCCAGCTGGCCGCACTTCTCGCCGATGGCCTTGAACTCGGTAGCCTTGTAGGCATACTTGTAGTCAGCCTGGTCATTGCCCAGCACCTTCAGGTACATGGGAGCCTTGGCTTCAGCAGTCAGCTTCAGGTCATAGGAGTTGACATCGCCGTCAACATAGTAAGCGTCAACCGTATCGGTAGCGCTCTTGACCCAGTAGTGAGCGATGGTGCCGTTGCCGGCCTTCTTGTCGAACGTAGCCTTGACAGCGGTGCAGCTGTAGTCCTCAGCCAGCTTCGTGCCCTTGTTGTTATAGCCGGTCCAAGCGATATCAGCAAAAGCGGTAGCGCACAGAGCCAGAGCCATAACCATAGCAAGAACAGTTGCGATGATCTTCTTCATGTTTGATTTCCTCCATAAAAATTTTGTTGATCGGCAGATCCGGATATCCGGTCTCCCGTTCACGTTGACAGTATACCATATCCGCAGAATAAATCAAGGGCTGCCGCCCCGAAAAATGCGAAAAAACTCATAAATAAATGTTAAAAAAGAATTAAATTTTCAGATTTGTTCTTGTTTCTTATAAAAACACGCATTTTTAAGAACTTTTAGCGCAGTTTTATTCCGCACGACCCCACCTGTTTCTCCTGCATTTTGCGCGTTGTGAAGTTTGTTTATCTTTGAATTATTGTTTTCTCGTCTGTTTTTCGTGGAAAACCGCGAATTCTTTCCCTCACGAAGGCGTTTTGACGGACAGTTTGTAACAAATTGCCCGCCCAGCGGGGGCATTTTGCGCCCCGCCGGGGTTGGCGGGGGCGCTTCCCCGACGACACCGCTTCCCCGGCGCGGGCGTCCCCCCCGGCGCGGGCGTTTCTCCGCCCCGCCGGGACGGCGGGGCGCTTGTCTCGTCTCCCCCCCCCGCTCTGCAGGGGCGATATTGTAATCCGGCGATGCCCTATTATAATAAGGTGAAAATTTTTTCGCGGAAAAAGAGGAAAACGCCGATTTTTACGGTATACTCTAATGTGGTGATATGTTGCACACTGCCATGCACACCTACTTTTGGGAGAGGAGGAACGTTTTCGTGTTCGATCAGCGCTTTCTGGACGAGCTCATCGCCCGCAGTGACATCGTGGATGTGGTGTCCGGCTACGTCGCCTTACAGCGCAAGGGCGGCAATCTGTTCGGCCTGTGTCCGTTCCACAACGAAAAGACGCCCTCCTTCTCCGTGTCGCCGGACAAGCAGATCTACCACTGCTTCGGCTGCAAGAAGGGCGGCGGCGTTATCAACTTCATCATGGAGATCGAAAACCTGACCTTCCCCGAGGCCGTGCGGTTTCTGGCCAAGCGCGCCAACCTGCCGGTGCCGGAGGAGGAGGAACGCTCCGACGCGGACAGGCTGCGCCGCCGTGTGCTGGAGCTGAACCGGGACGCCGCCCGCTGGTACTATGACCTGCTGTGCTCCCCGGAGGGCAAGGCGGTGCAGGCCTATCTGGACAAGCGGCAGATCCGGAAAAGCATCGCCGTCCGCTTCGGCATGGGCGCGTCCCCCGACCGGTGGGACGGTCTGCTCACCGCCATGACGCGCAAGGGCTACACCAAGCAGGAGCTGCTGGCGGCGGGTCTGGTGGTCAACGGCAAGAACGGGCGGCTGTACGACAAGTTCCGCAACCGTCTGATGCTGCCGGTCATCGACACACGGGGCGACGTGGTGGGCTTCGGCAGCCGCGTCATCGACAACTCCGAGCCGAAGTACATGAACACCACCGAGACCATTACATACAGCAAGCGCCGCATCCTCTACGGGCTGAATCTGGCGAAAAAGACGAAGCGTCCCAACATCATCCTCTGCGAGGGCAATCTGGACGTGGTGACGCTGCATCAGGCGGGGTTTGACAACGCCGTGGCCTCCATGGGTACGGCGCTGACGGTGGAGCAGACCCGCCTTTTGAGCCGCTTCACCAAGGAGCTGGTGCTGTGCTACGACAACGACAACGCCGGTCAGCTGGCCACCCAGCGGGCGCTGGAGCTGCTGAACAACTCCGAGTTCACCGTCAAGGTGCTGAAGCTGCCCAACCGTCTGGTGGACGGCAAATACGTCAAGCAGGACGCCGACGATTTCATCAAGAACCACGGCGCCGCCGCCTTTGAGAACCTGCTGTCCGGCAGCGAGAACGGCGTGGAGTTCCGCATGGCCCAGATCGCCGGTAAGTACGACCTGACCTCCGACGAGGGACGCATCGGCTATGCCGGGGAGATGGCGGAGGAGTTATGTAAACTGGAAAACGCCGTGGAGCGGGACGTGTACACCAACCGCGCCGCCCAGACGGCGGGGCTGTCGCCGGAGGCCATGCGTATGGAGGTACAGCGCGCCTTCAAGCGCCGCATCAACCGGGACCGGCGGGTGCAGGAGCGGCAGGAGCTGAATCTCAGCCGCACCCTCCAGCCCACGGAGCGCGCCATCCGCTACGACGATCTGCGCAGCGCCATGGCCGAGGAGGGCGTCATCCGGCTTCTGATGCAGGACGACGGCCTGTTCCCGGCGGAGCCGCCTCTGCGGGAGGAGGAGTTCTCCTCGCCCCTGCTGGGCCGCATTTACAGCGAGCTGTGGCGCTGCCGGGGCGGCAGCAGCATGGCGGCGCTGTCCGCGGCGCTGACGCCGGAGGAGATGAGCCATCTGACCACCCTCCTGCAAAAGCCGGAGTCCGCCGCCAACGCCCATCAGGCGCTGACGGATTACATCCGCATCATCCGCGAGGAATATGCAAAACGCAGCGGCCGCAGCGCCATGGACGCGCTGGCCGCCGCCCGCGATACATATAAAGATAAGAAAGGTTATGGAGGAAAGCGAACATGACAGAAGAAAAGTACACCGCCCAGCAGCTCAAGGAAATGGCAGACACTCTGCTGGCTGCGGACAAGGCCCAGCAGCAGGAGAAGGCAGTCAAGACCGCCAAGACTGCGGCCGCTGACGATACAAAGCCCGCCGAGAAGGCGGATGATAAGCTTCCCGGCACGTCGAAGGGCAAGCTGGATGACAAGACCATCGCCACGCTGCCCGCCGCCGCACTGCTGACGGCCAATGAAAAGCTGAAGGAGCTGTTCGTCAAGGGCAAGAAGAAGGGGCGTCTGGACTCCGGCGAGCTGTCCGAGGTGCTGGACGAAATGGATCTGGACGGCGACCAGATGGACTCCATCTACGACTCGCTGGAGACGCTGGGTATCGAGGTCGGCTCCGAGGAGTTTCTGGTAGGTCTGCCGGATGAGGACGGCGAGCCTCCCATGGAGGCCATTGCCGAGATCGAGGAGGAGGAGCTGGTCGATCCCAACTCGCTGGTGGACAGCTTCAACATCGACGACCCCGTTCGTATGTACCTGAAGGAGATCGGCAAGGTGCCTCTGCTCACCGCCGATCAGGAGGTGGCGCTGGCCACGGCCATGACCGCCGGCCGGGAGGCCGAGGAGCGTCTGGACGAGGCGGAGGCCAACGGCGAGACGCTGCCCGCCGAGGAGCTGGCGCAGCTGAAAAAGCAGGTCAAGGCCGGTGAGCGCGCCAAGCAGCAGCTGGCCGAGGCCAACCTCCGTCTGGTGGTGTCCATCGCCAAGCGCTATGTGGGCCGCGGTATGCTGTTCCTCGACCTGATCCAGGAGGGCAATCTGGGTCTGATCAAGGCGGTGGAGAAGTTCGACTACACCAAGGGCTACAAGTTCTCCACCTACGCCACATGGTGGATCCGGCAGGCCATCACCCGCGCCATCGCCGATCAGGCCCGCACCATCCGCATCCCCGTCCACATGGTGGAGACCATCAACAAGGTCATCCGCGTCTCCCGTCAGCTTTTGCAGGAACTGGGGCACGATCCCAGTCCGGAGGAGATCAGCGAGGAGATGAATATGCCCGTGGACAAGGTGCGTGAGATCCTGAAGATCGCACAGGAGCCGGTGTCGCTGGAGACGCCCATCGGTGAGGAGGAGGACTCCCATCTGGGCGACTTCATCCCCGACGAGGCCGCGTCCGAACCCAGCGAGGCCGCCAGCTTCACCCTGCTGAAGGAGCAGCTGGTGGACGTGCTCAGTACCCTGACCCCCCGCGAGGAGAAGGTACTGAAGCTGCGCTTCGGCATCGAGGATGGCCGTACCCGCACGCTGGAGGAGGTCGGTAAGGAGTTCAACGTCACCCGTGAGCGCATCCGCCAGATCGAGGCCAAGGCTCTGCGGAAGCTGCGTCACCCCTCCCGCTCCAAGAAGCTCAAGGACTTCCTGAACTGAAAATACGGTAAAAAATACGCCGTCCGGCAGATTGCCGGACGGCGTGTTTCTTTCTATATGTGACTGAGCAGTACGCGACACCGCCCCTCCACCCCACAGTCCCCCAGTGCGGCGGGCAGGAGGTAGGAGTCCCCCTGCCGCAGGGGATAGCGAACGCCGCCGTGGACGATGGCCCCCTCCCCCTCCACGCACAGCAGGTGTCGGAAGGAGTCGCCGGGGCCATGCAGTGCGGCGCAGGTGCGGATATCCAGCCGCTCCACGGTAAAGTAGGGGCAGGTACACAGGGTCTCCTCTGTGCAGCCCTCCCGCTCCGTGACGGAGAGCGGCCGACAGGCGCCTGCCGCCGACGGCGCATAGTGCAGCACCGCCGCCGCCCGCTCCAGGTGCAGGGGCCGCAGATTCCCCGCCGCGTCCTGGCGCTGGTAGTCATACACCCGGAAGGTAGTGTTCGAGTTCTGCTGGATCTCCGCTACAAGGACGCCGGCGCAGATGGCGTGGATGGTGCCGGGCTGGATGAAAAACGTATCGCCCTTCTTCACCGGCACGCGGTTCAGTACCTGACAGATGGTGCCGTCCGCCGCCCGCCGCCGGAGCTCCTCCGGCGTGAGCTGCCGAGAGAAGCCGAGGTAGATGGCGGCGTCCGCGCCGCAGTCCACGATATACCACATCTCTGCCTTACCCGCCTCGCCTCTGTCCCGAAGTGCCGTCCCGTCGGCAGGATGCACCTGAACGGACAGGTCTTTTTGGGCGTCGATGAGCTTGACCAGCAACGGGAATGCCTCCATTCCGGCGCAGCGGCTCCCCCAGAAGGCAGTCTGATCCCATTCCGCCAGCTGCTCCAGCGTCTCTCCCGCCAGCGCCCCGCCCTCCACCGCGGAGACGCCCTCCGGCCGCTGGGCCAGCTCCCAGCTCTCCGCCGTGACGTCCGGCGCATCCGATTTGTGATAGTCCGTCCGCAAACGGTGGCCACCCCAGAGATATTCCTTATAGCACGGGTGCAGCTTCAGCGGCATCAGCTCCATAAATACGGCTCCTCTCCATATTTTTGCACCCGTACCATACCACTTTCGTCCTTAAATGACAAGAGCGCCGGCGTATCCTATCCATATCCCCCGCAAAATATTTGTTTTGCCCCTCGCTTTCCCGCAGGATGTATGCTATGATGAGAAAAATCGCTTCCCATCCCATGAAAGGAGTGTTCCCATGTTGGATATTTTTGATATTCTGGGCCCCGTGATGATCGGGCCGTCCAGCTCCCACACGGCGGGCGCGGCGCGGATCGGCTGCATGGCCCGCTCCCTGCTGGGCGCGCCGCCGGTGAGGGCCGCCATCCACCTGTACGGCTCCTTTGCCGAGACTGGCCCCGGACACGGCACCGACCGCGCGCTGGTGGGCGGTCTGCTGGGCATGAAGCCCGACGACCCGCGTCTGCCCTTCGCCTTTGACGAGGCAAAAAAGGCGGGGCTGTCCTACACCATCGACGAGATCCATCTGCGGGATGCCCACCCCAACACCGCCGTCGTCGAGACGTGGTCCGCCGACGGCAAGACGCTGGTGATGCAGGCGTCCTCTCTGGGCGGCGGGCGCATCATGGTCAACAAGCTGGACGGCATCGATGTGAATTTCACCGGCATGTACAACACGCTGGTCATCCGCAACGAGGATGCCAGCGGCACGGTGGCGGCGGTAACGTCCATCCTCAGCCAGCTTCGGATCAACGTGGCCAACATGAGCCTGTACCGCCACAAGCGGGGCGGGGACGCCCTGATGGTCATCGAGACCGACCAGCACCTCAAGCCCCATCAGGTGGCGTTCCTGTCGGAGCTGCCGGGCATTCTTTCCATGACCTACTACGATAAGGAGGAGGATGAAGATGTCTCTGGATTCGATGAAGGAGATCTTTGACCGCATGGAGCAGGAGGGCAAGCCCTTCTGGGAGATCGTGCTGGAGACCGATATGGAGGAGCGGCAGGTCACCCGCAGCCAGTCCATGGCCAAGATGCTGCTGACGTGGCAGGCCATGGCGGACGCCGCCGACAACTACACCGGACGGCGCCGCAGTGTCAGCGGTCTGGTGGGCGGCGACGGCATGAAAATGCGGCAGTACTGCTTCCGGGGCGAGGCCATGTCCGGCGGCTACATCAGTGAGGTCATCACCGAGGCGCTGTCCATGGCGGAGTCCAACGCCTGTATGTGCCGGATCGTGGCGGCGCCCACCGCAGGCGCCTGCGGCGTGATGCCGGCGGTGCTGCTGCCTCTGTGCAAGTATGAGAAGCTGACCCAGCACCAGATCCTGGAGGCGCTGTATGTGGCCAGCGGCATCGGTGCCGTCATCGCCCACCGCGCCTGTATCGCCGGCGCCTCCGGCGGCTGTCAGGCAGAGATCGGCACGGCGTCGGCCATGGCAGCCGGTGCGCTGGTGGCCCTGCGGGGCGGCACCGGCGAGCAGATCGGTCACGCGGTGGCTATGGCGCTGAAAAACCTGATGGGGCTGATCTGTGACCCCGTGGCGGGTCTGGTGGAGGTTCCCTGCGTAAAGCGCAACGTCATCGGCGCCGTCAATGCCGTCAGCGTGGCGGATATGGCCATGGCGGGCATCACCAGCCGCATCCCCGTGGACGAGGTCATCGACGCCATGGGCGAGGTGGGTCGCCGTCTGCCTGTGGAGTTCCGCGAAACGGCGCTGGGCGGTCTGGCCGCCACCCCCACCGGCAACGCCATCAAGCGGAGTATGCGGCAGGGAAAGGACGAGGATGCCCTATGATGCTGGAATTTGACAAGCTGGATGTGCAGGTCATCCCCCATTTCAAGGGCGGACAGGGCGAGGCGCACGTCCGCACCGCCGTGCAGGACGATATGGGCCGCATCCTGCTGCTGACGCTGCCCGCCGGCTCCTCCATCGGGCTGCACACCCATCAGGGCAACTGCGAGATCATCCATGTCCTATCCGGCTGCGGCGTATGCCATGACGACGGCACGGACACAGCCATCTCCGCAGGCATGACCCACTACTGCCCGGAGGGACACACCCACGGCATCGACAACACCGGCGGAGATGAGCTGGTGCTGCTGGGCATCCTGCCGGATGCAAAATAAGTGCAAGCGCCGTCCTGCGGGGCGGCGCTTTTTCCCGCGCCGCCGCCGTCTGTGGAGGCCGACAAAAGAAAAGCGGCAGGAAATACGGTTTCGCGCTTGACAAAGGCCGCTTCATATAGTATACTAACCAACGGACTGACGGTTCGGTGACATAGCCAAGTGGTAAGGCAAGGGTCTGCAAAACCCTCATTCCCCGGTTCAAATCCGGGTGTCACCTCCAACCAAAACTCCCGAAACACCTGTGTTTCGGGAGTTTTTTTATGCCCAAAAACAGGTTTTAGCCTTATTTTTAGCCTTATTGGGTCAACCGGCGGAAACTGTGCGGATAAAACGCTCCATGCGGTCGGCACTTTCGCGCTTCATCTGGTCGGTCACATGACCGTATACGTCCAATGTGAAGGCGGCAGTGGCGTGACCCAGATTACCCTGCACCGTCTTGATGTCGTCCCCGGCTCGAATCGCGGCAACGGCGTAGGAGTGACGCAAGTCGTGGAAACGGGCATCGGGACAACCAATGGCCGCAACAATGCGCTTGTACTCGCGGTAGACTGTCGGCTTTGTCAGGTGCGTCCCGAACTCGCTGGTAAAGACCAGGCCCTCCGGATTTTGCCAGTCACTGCCCAACAGAAGCTTCTGCTGCATTTGCCATCGACGCTGCTGCTGCAACCGGGCAAGGACAGTCTGTGCCGCGGCGATGGTACGGCTTCGGCCATTCTTCGGAGAAACAAGCTCATAGCCCTTGCTCCCCTTGTCCTGATGCAGCTGCATTTGCTTTTCCACAGAGATGATACCTGTATGAAAGTCAATGCAGTCCCACGTCAGGCCCAGTACCTCGCCCTCACGCATACCGGTGAACAGCGTCAGGATAAACAGCGTTTCAAAGCGGTTTCCCTGTATAGCGGTCAGAAACGCGGTGATCTGCGCATCGTCAAAGGGCTTGATCTTCTTACGCTCTATCCGCGGCAGGATACAGGCATCGGCAGGGTTGTACCGCAGATAGCCGATCAGCACCGCTTGTTGAAGTGCCTTGTGGAGAACGCCATGGACATTCTTCACCGTTTTCGCGGAAAGGCCCTCCGGATTCTGCTCGGACGGCTCTCCCATAGCGTTGTAAAATGCCTGTATCATCGGTGCGCTCAATGCCTCCAACCGCACCGCTCCCAGCGCAGGCAGAATGTGCAGCCTGATATCGGATTTGTAGATGTGTGCCGTTCTGGGCTTCACGCCGCCCAAGTAGGTCTTTGACCATATCTCCAGCCATTGTGCCAATGTCAGCTTGCACGGCGCATGATACACACCGTTATCAATATCCAGCGTTACCTGCTTCAGCTTTTGTGCCACTTCTTTCTGTGTCTTTCCGGTGATGCTGCGCTGGATCTGCTTGTCCGTGCCGGGGTCGAAGCCTTCCGTGTAGCGGCCCTGCCAGTAGGTATAGGTTTTTCCGTTCCTTGTTGTTGTGATTTTTCTGATAGAACCGGCACCACCGGCTCCTTTTCCTGCTTTTGTACGCGGCATATACGCTCCTTTCCGCCGCGCGGAATGTACCATCTCCATGATATATCCCGCGCGGCTGTTGTGCAAGTTTAATTTCCGCGACGAAGAACTTTACTTCCGCAGAAAATCCAGCAAGGCTTCTCTCGGAATGCGTATCTGCCTACCAATGCGGACGCTTCGTATCTGGCCGCTGCGGATCAGCTCGTAGGCGGTGTTGCGTCCGATGCCGAGGAGGGGCATCAAGTCCTCCTCCCGCAGTGTCATGGGGAGGTCATGCAGGTCGCGATACTTATTCTCCACGGGCAGTCCCTCCCTTCACGGACGCCAGATAGACGTTCGTCACGTCGGGCCGCTCATGTCCCAACAGGCGGGACACAGTGAAATGGGCGTCCAAGGGCGTCATGCCGCCATTGACGAGAGATGTGTACTTTTCAGCGGCGTAGGTGTGCCGCAGTCCATGGAAGGTAATGCGCCTGTCCGGTGCGGTGGGGTCACAGATGGCGTCACGGTGGCGGAGGATGAACTGCTGCATGCCGTTGATGGCCCGGTCGGTGGGAATACCGTCCGGCACCAGCAGCTTGTGGCCGCGTTCCGTTTCCTCCAGCAGCCGTTGCAGCATCATCGTGATACGGTCGTCCTCGATGGGGACGATACGGATTTTGCCGCCCTTGCCTTTCACGGTGAGGGCATTTTCACGCAGCGCACGCTCTGCCGCGGCGGTGTCCATGCGGAAGCACTCGTGGATACGCAGACCGGCATAGCGAGCCAGATACAGGGCGAGGATGTAGTCCTGCCGCTCCTCCGCCATGGCGCGGCCAATCAGCTTGCCGAACTCCGAGTTCGTCCATGTACGATCCTGCTGCCCGAAGCGGCGTTCCAAGGCGACGCCCAGTTCTTCATTACCCGGCAGCGTGTAGCGGGGCTGAGACATCTTATCGTGGAAAAAGCGGATGGCGGAGAGGTCGGTCTTGACGGTGCTGGCTGACTTGCCCTGCTCCTGCAAATAGAGAACATAGCTCACCAGATGCTTGCCGCTGATGTTCTCCAGCTTTTGCAGATGGTAGTGGGCGGCGAGATAGGCGCAGAACCGCTTGACCGCCTCATAGTAGCGATCTTTCGTGCGGAAGCTGCCCTGCCGGTTGTGCCGCGCCAGCTTGTCCAGTTGGGTAATGAGGGTGTGGTAAATGCCTTTTGTGGTCATATCAAAAAATCTCCTTGTAATCGTAGTTATGTTCAGATGGACGCACTTCACCCATTGGCAAGGAGAGCTGTTTCCGGCGTATCTCCGCAGAACTGTTAGACTGCCGCAGGCGGAAAGCCTTGGTGCTGCGTGCTTTTCACGGTCTGTCCGTATGCCTGTCTCTCTTTACTTGTGCCAGGTCAGTACGCTGCGGTATGGAGGTCTTTGACCTCTGCTCGTGTGAGCAACCGCGGACACCAGACCGCTGAACTCGGCTGCGGAAGGCTCCGCCGGTGTCCTGTGATCCGCCCGGCAACGGATCAGGAGTGCGCGATACCCCGTATGACCGGCGCCGCACTCTGACTGCGGCATACGGGGCGGGAGCTTGCCTCTCCCTTAATGGCTGTCGTGCCGTGCCATCTCAACGGCTTAAAATAATCTTCTTCCTGTTCTGCGCCGAAGTTGCTTCGGCGCGTTTTCTTTTCCTGCGGTATCGCGGCGATGGCAAGTGCCGCGACAAAACGGTAAGCAAAAACGCAGGAAGAATCTTCCTGCCGTTTCGGCTTCATACGATCCTTCCTGCGTTTGCAGTATTGTTCAATTCTGATGGCCGCCCCGTTTTTCGGGAGGCGCATTTTGACAAACTTCGAGTTCTTAGTCAGAGCGAAAAGCTGTTGATAATGCTTTCCACCCGTGCCTGCTCTGCTCCGACCTAAATGCTTGATGCCTTAAGTACAGGCGCATCATAGCACGGCGGCAAAGCGGCGTGCAGGTGGAAACTGCCGCGAGAAAACTTCTCGCAGCATAGTCATTGAAATATAAGGGCGCAGTGGCCCTGATCTCAGACGGGAGCATGATGCTCCTCAAGTACAAACTTAACAACGTGCGCGGTGCAGATAATAGACCTGCAAATGGTGCACAAAGAACAATGATAATTCATATATACCACAATATATTGTGGTTGTCAATACGAAAGTGTCAAAATAATGTATATAGAGAACATAGTCATCGACGCAATACGCATTATCTCCGTATTAAATGCGTATTACAGGCGCATCACGAAAATAATGCGTATTGCGTGCGTATTAAAGGCGCGTCGCAGTATAGCGAACGGGGAGGACAACCGTTGTCCTCTCTGCAAAAAAAACTCCGCCGGTGCAGTCGCACCGGCGGAACTTTTATTAATATCAGCAGAATGACACGGGCTGTCCACCCTCTGCGGTATACTCGACAGCAGAAACGACAAGGAGGGCAAGTTTATGGATAAATGTGAGGAAATGCGGGCGCAGTTCGACCGCTTCTGCGATGGGCAGCTGGCGGACTCCGGCACAACACAGATACAGGCCATCAGCAGCTTACAGATGAAGAACATCCGCAAGTATTTTGTGCCGGGAATACACAGCTTCGACATCGTCGGTTTTCTGGATACCACGCTTCTCAAGACCGGCAGGGAGGGGTATCTGTTCACCGTGGACGGCGTGTACTACAAGGAGTTTCTGGAAAAGCCGGGACACTTCCGCTACAACGACGTGGCAAAGACCGAGATCATCCTGCCGAAGCCCAAGGACAACGAAAGCACCCTTGAGATCAGGTTCCAAGATGGCCGCTGGGTGCGTCTGGTTGGTTACTTGCTGTACAAGACCGGCGCGAAGCAGCTGCTGGACGGCCTGTGCGAGATCGCGGCGCGATACCCCGACGAGGACGATGAGGACGAGGCGTAGGCATCATATACCATTTTATGGAAAACGCCATATCCGCAGCGGTGCAGCGCGCAGAATTTGGTAAAATTTGCTGACGCAGCGCAGGCTTTGTGGTATACTGTGGGCGGTTGACCGCGTCACTCGTCGAATTGCAGGAACTTGTAGGGCGGCACATCCAAGGCGGCGGCCACGTCGAACAGCGTGTCCAGCGATACCGCCTTGTTGACATTGGGCGCCTCCACATGGCCGATGAACGCCGGACTCAGCTCCAGCTTCTCGGCCAGCTGCTCCTGCGTCAGACCCCGCAGCTTGCGGTAGTAGGCGATCTTCAGCCCGATCTGACGGTATTTGTCCGCATAGATAGTCTTCATGCACATCATCTCCCGCTACTATGGTAACGAAAAGGGACAACAATTGACATGAGCTAACGGACATAGTATTATATTTAGTAGATATAAATATGTGTTTGACGGTGCATGAGAAACGGAGGAAATATGGAACAGCGATCCGAGCTGAAATCGGCGCGTCTGTTGGAGATATACACCCGCTTGGAGCAGGGGCGCACCCTGAAAAAAGCAGATCTGGCGCAGGAATTTCACGTCACGCAGCGGAGCATCCAGCGTGACGTGGAGGACTTGCGCTGTTTTCTCGCCGAGCGCCACCTGGAGCGAGAGGTCATCTACGACGGCAAGCAGCGGGGCTACCGCATGGTGTCCGGCAACCCGCGGGGACTGACCAACAGCGAGATTTTAGCGGTGTGCAAAATTCTGCTGGAGAGCCGCTCTCTGCCCGCTAAAGATATGGGCGGCATACTGGACAAGCTCATCGACTGCGCCGTGCCGCAGGAGAGCCAGAAGGCCGTGCGGGAGCTGGTGGCCAACGAGAAGCTGCACTACATCCCGCCCCACCACGGCCAGAGTGTGCTGGGCAGCCTGTGGGAGCTGGGGCAGGCCATCCGCAATCAGCAGGTCATTGAGATCGGGTACGAACGCATGAAGGAGCCGAAGCTGGTGAAGCGCCGGGTGCAGCCGGTGGGCATCATGTTCTCCGAGTATTACTTCTACCTGACGGCGTTTTTGGAGGACAAGACGGACTTCGACAACCCAGACGACCTGTTCCCGACGATCTACCGCATCGACCGCATCCGGTCGGTGAAGGTGCTGAACGAGCATTTCCGCGTGCCGTATGCCAAGCGGTTCGAGGAGGGCGAGTTCCGTAAGCGCGTCCAGTTTATGTACGGCGGGCGGTTAGAGCACATCCGTTTCCGCTACACCGGCCCGTCGCTGGAGGCGGTGCTGGACCGGCTGCCCACGGCGCAGGTACTCTCCGAGGATGCAGACGGCTGGCTCATCTCCGCCGAGGTCTTCGGCAAAGGCATCGACATGTGGCTGAGAAGCCAGGGGAAGTGGGTGGAGAGAATGGAGTAACACGATTGGGCAAGTCACTTATAGAAAAATTTTACATATAAAGGAGAGCATGACATGGCAAAGACGATCAAGTTTAATCTGGTCTGCGACCAGAAACCCGTGCGAACGATTGAAGACCTGCAGAACAATTTTTCCATTGAGGATGTTCTTGCGTATTACAACAATGGACTGCTGGCACGCTGGCTGGAGGTTCGGGGTTACGAGGAAGAACTGGAAAAGGTCAAGGCCATCACCGAAACGGAGGATATTGATGTTATTGAGGAACTGATCGAAATCTTCGGGGTTACCGCAGACGATGACAAGGTCGAGGAAGATATTTATATTTTAAGGTATCTCCAGGAAAGAAGAGAATCGTTGGAACGTTATCGCGAAGAGAACTACAAGGCACAGATCATCATAAAGAATTATGCTGCCGGCTATCAGAATCTGGTGGATGAACTTCTGGAGTACCCGGATAGCATTGCCTCGATCAAAGAGTGCGTCAAGATGATGGTCAATGATTACTCATGGGTACTGAAGATGGATCACAGAAGTCTGTTCTACACGCTCACCACACACGATGGTTGGCTTGCACTCATGTGCATGCTGATGGTGGACGAGTGCCGCAAATACTACCTGCCGATTGAAAAGAAAGACACGGACGGGAAGGTGGTTTTGGATACATCCACCGATGGAGATAAGAAGTCCATGTATGGCTATTTGTGTAACTTTGTCCGTTCCGCAGAGCTGATGAAAAAAAAGCTGGGGGACGATCTGCATAGCTTTGCGGGTATTACAGACGGGTACTGGAAGGATCTGGAGCCGAAAGGGAAAAAGCTCATGATCATCAGCATGGAAAATGGCGACTTTGTTCGTTCTGCAGGAAACCGGGATGAGGAGTTTTCCAGCAGCGACATCAAGGAGAAGTTCCTGATCCTAGATGGTATAGATTACAAGAGCAATGATGCTGGCCACACCCTGTTTTACATGGAGGTGTAAGGCATGAAACGTAGCACAGTCGATATGCTGGCATCCTATATTGACGCTCTGCACCCCATCATTTATATCAACCACTTTGATTCCAAGATCATTGACGAGGCCATCTCCCGTGTGGGTGGGAATGCAAAGTGCGTGGAATTTAATAACGCGCTGGGTGCGATCGACTTCAGAACAAAGGCACCTATGCAGGAGTGTGATCTGGTGTACTTCCTGAAGTCGACTATGGATGACGGTTACGATAATGAGACGTTTATTATCCTGAAAGACATTCACGAGGAGTTGAAAGACCCGAAGGTGATCGCGCTGCTGAAGCGGATCGCGGAAAACAATCTTTACAGGGATAATTACAGCGCAACGATCTTCATCCAATCTGAGATAACGGTAATTCCCAAGGAACTGGAAAACTATATCACGGTATTTGATATCCCGCTCCCTTCCACAGCGGAGATACTGGACATCATTCATGGCTTTATCCGGGATATTGATATTCCCATTGAGAAGGATATCGTCAATGATATCGCGCTGTCCTTCAAGGGCCTGAATGAGTTCCAGATAAAGCAGATTTTGAATCTGGCGTATCAGGATGGCGGCTGCATTGATAAGGAAGATAAGATTCTTATCTTAAAAGAAAAGGAACAATTTATCAAAAAGGCCGGCATGCTGGAGATCGTGAATTTCACGGAAACGGTAGATGATATCGGCGGCCTTGAAAACCTCAAGGACTGGCTGCACAGAAAAGCACACATTTTTGCCAATCTGGATAAAGCCATTAAGTTCGGTGTAGATGTCCCAAAGGGCATTATGATCATTGGTATGCCGGGATGCGGCAAAAGTCTGACCGCAAAAGCGACTGCGAGCCTGTTTGAGATCCCGCTGGTAAGGCTCGATGTTGGCAGGCTGCTGGGAAAATATGTGGGCGAGTCCGAGCAGAATATGCGCAAGGCGTTGAAACTGTCCGAGGCCATCAGCCCCTGCGTCCTCTGGATCGACGAGATTGAGAAAGCGTTTGCGGGCGTGAGCGGTGACGGCGGCGGAAACGAGGTCACGACCCGCCTGTTCGGTCAGTTCCTGACCTGGATGCAGGAAAAGGAGAATACGGTTTTCATTGTTGCCACAGCAAATGATATTTCCAGGATGCCGCCTGAATTTTTGCGCAAGGGACGCTTTGACGAACTGTTCTTCGTGGATCTGCCCAACGGCGAGGAGCGCAGAAAGATTTTGGATATCCACTTGAAGAAACGTCACAAATGGAACAAGAACATTGACTCTATTGCACTCATTAAGGAGACAGAGGGGTTCAATGGCGCAGATCTTGAGGCGGTGGTCAAGGATACCATTGAAAAGGCTTTTATTGACGGAACAGATACGATCACCACAGAGAGCCTGATCGCAACGGTCAGGGATACAAAGTCCATTTCCAACACATTGAAGGAAAAAATTGATACGATCAAGAAAACCATTCAGAAAATCGATATCAAGCCTGCAAGCCGGGCGGACGAACATTGAGGAGAGATTGACAATGAATGAACAGTATGACGGTGTGCTTCTTCTGGACGGGGAAAACGACCCGATCATTCTCGAAGAAGAATGCGCAGAACTGAAGCCCATTCTTAAGGATTTTGTGAGTTCCTGGGCGGAGCATAACGATCAGCCCACAGAGGAGTGGCTGCCGAAGAAACTGGGAGAGTATTTGCCGGAAAAGTCTGCCGACGAGATCGCGGCTACCTCCAACGATATCATCGTGTCTATTGAAACTGCCGAAAAAGCGGCAGCGTCCTTGAACGACGCAGTAAACGACGGCAGAAGCAAAGAGAAATGGTTTGCATCTCAGGCGCAGAAAGCCGTCTCCGGTATGTCATCGCAGGAGGCTTCCCGGTATCTTGCCGACCTTGATGCTGCTCTGCAGAATGCCAATGACTCCTTATACAGAACCATCTTGACCAAAGCTGGTTCTGTCAATCAGAACCCATCTCTGGATGGCTTTATTGCAGAACAATATCACGCACAGACATTTAATTTGAACGCCGAAGCGGTAGGAAGCCCATACCGTGCCAAAGTGTTAGAGCCAAACGGAACGGTTTACACCAAGAATTCTGTTGACGTTGTTATCCTGGATGGCAATGGGAAAATTGTGAGACGGTATCAGTCTAAATATTGCAAAGATGCGAAGGCGACACAGGCGGCTTTTGAAAAAGGGAACTACCGTGGTCAACGTAAGCTTGCACCGGAGGGACAGGCAGAGAACCTTTCTGCCAAAGCGGATGTCGTGATCAAAGCACCCGATGGTACAACAAGCAATGCCCTAAGTAAGGAACAGGCTAAGCGGTTGCAAGATGAAGCCCAAAGCAGGAAATGGAATGAACTCAACTGGAATGAGTATAAAGTAAAAGACCTGACTATTGGGATTGGGAAGCAGGCGGGGTATGCGGCTCTTCAGGGGGCAGCGATCAGCGTGGGTTTCGATATTGCAGCCAAACTGTGGAATGGCGAGGAGATTAAGGGCGAGGAAGTTGTGGAGACCGCTCTGAGAGGCGGAACTGATTTTGGCATCAAGGCGGCGGTGGCTGGTGCGGTCAAAGTGGGCGTTGAGAAAGGAATTATTACGGTCATTCCCAAAGGAACACCTGCGGGTACCATCGCAAGTATTGCTTATGTGGCAATTGAAGATGTAAAAGTCATTGGTAAGATAGCAACTGGAGAGTATAGTCTAAAGGAAGGTATGAATAAGTTGGAACAGACTATGGTTGCTGTTGCGGGTGGCTTGATTGCCATGGGTGAAGCAACCGCAGCGGGCGCAGCTATCGGAGCAATAGCCGGCCCTGTCGGAGCGGCCGTCGGCGGCTTTGTGGGCGGAATGGTCGGTTACATGGCAGGCTCCAAGGCGGGCGAGACCGTTGTTAAGGTGCATCAGAAAATCAGAGACAAAGCGATCGAAGCCGCCAAGGAAGCGAGAAATCGGATACTTGAAGCAGGTCAGATCATCGGCGAAGGAGTCAGGGAATTTGGTAAAAACATGGGGTGCGGTTTTGCTGCGATCTTTAGGCCCTGATTTTGCCGACAGAAACTATGCTAACAGCCACAGATCATCGCACGATAATCTGTGGCTGTTTTTACCTTTTCACCTTTCCCCCTCCATCATCATCCTCGCCGCGCAATCCCCCTTCCTTGGCAGATATTGGATGTGCTTCATGCTCTCGATGTAGTGCGCCGGGACGCGAAGCTGCTTACGCAGGTAGTTCTCGATCAGCTTCGGCATCCCCTGCGCGGCGTACTTGCCCTTGCGCACGTCCTCTGAGATCGCCCACGGCAGGCCGTTCTCCCGCCGCTGCTTGGGCGGCGTATGCTGCCGCAGCAGCTCGTACACGTCCTCCCGAAACGTAAGAACATCCTCAAACGCCATGCGTCCCCGCTCCACAGCGTCCCGTTCCACGCCCGTCCATGCGTCGGAGGCCAGCCGCAGCCCCATACCCTTGATGCGCCGGTACGCCGTGTGTAGCGGCGGCACATCGGCGGGCAGCGGGTCGAGCCGGTCGGTGGGGTACAGAACGCGCACCTCGAACATACCCTGCACGCCCTCTGGCAGCGTGAGCCGCAGCCCCATGACCTCCGCGTCGCTGTACGGCTCGGTATCGGTCTGGCAGTCCCGCTGCGCCCAGTAGTCCCGCAGCCACGCGCACACCGGCGCGAACCGCTCCTGCGGCACTTGCAGGGACACAACGCTTTCGCCAATCAGCGACCGGCTTCGCAGGTTATGACCGTCCGCCGCCATCGGTGCGCCGCATTCAGGGCAGGCAAGGTCGGGCAAGTCCCATCCGTCATCCGCGTGGGCGTTAAAGATCAGATAGTGGCAGTTGGGGCAATGGTAGTGGGGAGGCAGCGGGTTCACCGGCGTCGCACCCAACAGGTGTGCCAGCAGTGAGTCGTTGGTGCAGCCCAGCACCAACACGTTTTCCCCGCCGAACGCCCGCCGCAGCGCCGCCGTACAGTGCCACATGGGCAGCAGCGGCCCGCCCCGCGTCAGCCGCTGCTCCTCCAGCAACCGTCCGTAGACGGGGAACGCCCCCGCGCCGTAATGCTCCTCCGTCAGCCGTAACAGAAAATCCTTCGTCATTGTACGCCCTCCTCCGTTGTGGTAAAAGTCAGTATAGCAGACCGGGTGGACAGGGGGTGTCTCTCCGACAAATCAATTCTGAAATGCACTTACCATTTCTTTCAGCTTCTTCTCCACGTCCACCACATAGTCCAGACAGGAAAGAGCGCTCTGCTGGGAAACAATCTCCTTGTGGACGCTGGGATTTCTGTATCGGTTCTTGACCGTGTTCACATAGGCCACATACTTCCATAGGACATTTTGTATCTGCTGATCGTCCATCAGATCAGCGCCAACACCCGGTGAAAACAGCCGTTCCCGCGCATAAGAGGTCAGAACAGCCATATAGCGCTTGTACGGCTCAAGCTCACCTTTCTCGCGATCATACCTCGGCTTCAAAATGTGCTGCACACTACCCAGCGTGAAGCCGCCGCGTTGTTTGTTTTGCTTCTCGGCCTCCGGCGTGAGGCTAAGCGCCTCTACAAACTGAGCGTCACGCCGTTTTTCGGGTGTCTGTTCAAAAATGTACTGCCGAAAGCGCTTATAAAAGTATTTTTCACATTCGACCTCCATGGCTTTGGAGGCCAGCGTACATACGCCAGAAAAGTCGATGTCGTTTCCGCATTCCTTCTGTGCCAACAGCTGATACGACATCTTCGCAGAGAACAGCTCCCGCTGTGTTCTGGGATCGAGCCTGTCCCAGATTGGATCAAAGAGCTGCTTCAGCTCGCCGCGTATGGCTCCGGCCTCCGGCAGTCTTTCGCTTCCATACTGCTTTTCCAGCACCTTGGCGCTGATGCTGCTTGTTAGAGCGTAGAGCCACTCGGCAAGCGGGGAGTCCTCATCCCCCTCCGGCAGGCTGTCCAGTATACCGCTGGCCAGCTCACGGCAGGGCTGCAGCTGCGTCGACAGCTCGGCGATCTGGTTGGAGAGGTCGGTTTGCTTGTCAGCTATTGCGTCCATTTTGTCCACCACCTCTTTGTGGTTGGCGGCCATTTGAGCGAGGATACGATCTGTATTACTATCCGACATATCCTGCCTGCGGGTGCTGCCTGTCGCATAGTTGTAGGCATCAACAAATGCCGCACGGCACTCCGGGGATGACGGCAGATGATCTGTGCCGTGAGCATTGATCTCTTTCGCAACGCTTTCGTAGGCTTCGCAAAGCTTGGGATTTTGCTGACGATTCTTGCCGGCCTGGAATGCCTGAAACGTGGCAGCGGCAGCCATCCCGATGGGACCTCCGAAAGCAAAGCCCATAAGCAGGGATTTTGTCATGTCCGCAGGGCCTGCGCCGGCCACACTTATCCCCGTGCCCTTTGTCAGACCCGCAGTGCCGACGCTCGCCATTCCCGAGGCACCGACCTGCGCCATTCTTGCGGTATCGACCTTTGCCGCGTTTTTGGCAAACGCCGCGAAAGCGTCCGGGTCGTCCGGATGCGCCTCATAGTATGCCTTCAACTCCTCCGCTCTTTGCAGCTGTGCCCGAAGCTGCACCTCCAGCTCTTTCAGCTGCTCTGCGCTCAGCTTTTTTTCTCTCTCCGCCATTGTTCCGAAACCACCTTTCTCCCGTGCTGACCTGTATGGCTCTCTGAAGAAAGTATACCGTAGGGCGGCGGGATAGTCAATGACGGCGCGGTACGACGTTATTCCGAAGAAGAAGTAAGCCCGGCGTTTGCCGGGCTTACTTCTTCTTCCGCGCCGCGATGCGGCCCTCGCCGCCGATGGAGCGGTTCAGCGGCGGGTCGTGCCGGGCGATCTTCGCCTGCTCGTGCTGCCGCCGCGTCCGGGAGGAGGAGCGCCCGTCGGCGGTCTTCCACTCCAGCGTGCCGCCCCGCGTCTCCTCCTGCGCCAGCTTGCCGCGGCGCAGATGCTCCCCCATTCGGCGGCGCAGGTCGTTGGTCTCGCCCACATAGGCGATGCTTCCCGCCGCGTCGCGGATGCGGTACTCCCCCGGCGCCGACGGCGGCGGACTGCCCTTGCCGGTGAAGGGGTCGTACTTGCTGGGGCGTCCCGGCTTGTAGATGGACATACTCACTGCCCACCCTTCTTCCGCCCGCAGCGGAACACGGCGTTGTCGGCGCGGGCCTGCTCCGCCTTGGCGGCGTTCTTGGCCGCCTCCTCGTAGCAGAAGCGCGCCTGCGTGTAGTGGTGGCCGCCCTCGCCGTTCTTGGCCTGCGCCCAGTGGGTGCTGCCGTCCCGGCGGAAGCGTTCCGCCCGCGCGGTGTACATCTCCTCCGGGTTCTTGTAAAAGCCCATGTAAGAACCTCTCTTTCCGGCCTGATGGCCTGTCCGTTGGTTGGTGTCTCTCAAAATGGGCCGCAGGCGTACCTGCGGCGGCGGGGTCAGTCCGCCCAGCTCTGGCTGCTGGCGAACTCCTTCGCCAGCAGCCAGCCCACGCTCTCCGTCAGCGCTGCCGCGGTGGAGGCGTTGATGGCGTTGCCCAAGCCGGGGATCCAGCCCACCAGCACCTGGGAGACGGCGCGGCCCACGGTAGCGGCAGCCACGGACGCCAGCGCGGCGGCAGCGGCGCTCTGGGTCAGCTGGATGCCGAACACCGCGCCCAGCGAGACGGTCATGGCCAGCTGGATGGGCGTGATAGCGGCGTTGTCGCTGCCGGGCAGCTGCGCCAGTCCCGCACCGACGGCGGCCGCGGAGGCGGACGCGGTGTGGATGATGGCGTGGCACTTGCTGCGCTGGTCGGCAGTCATGGCGGCGGTGTTGCTGTTGTAGCTCATGTGTTTCCTCTCTTTCCGGCCTTGATGGCTTGTCCAGGTTGTTTGTTCCTTTTTCTGTGTTCCCGGCTCTCGGCTCCGTGCCTCTCTCCCGGGGACAAGAATCATTATAGCACGAGAAATGGAATTTTCTACGTAATCTTACAGGCAATATAAAGTTACATATACTTGACTTATATGCCCAATATATGTAAAATGAAGTTACATACTATGGAACAAAAATAGCTGAAACGGAGGATATTGCGGTATGGGGACTGAAAATTCCTCAAATGAATATCAGGCGGCGCGGCAGCACCTGTCCCTCAGCGCCACCGCGCGGGAGGTTTTGGAGGACGACCGGCAGGACTTTGGCGGCAGGCGGTCATGGGCGGGTATTCTCAACTATGTCTTTGCCGAGTACCGTGACAAGGCGGACGCCTCCATCTCCGTCGCTGTGGAGCGCCGCCGGGCGCAGTATGAGGAAAAGCTGGTCGGCGTGGCAGCGCCTGCGGTGCGGAAGGCGGTATTGGAGGCGCTGCTGGCGGACTACACGGAGGAGCTTATAGAAAATGCCGCCAAAAACGGCACGGTATTGCAGGATGCGCCGGGCTTCAAATTCCGTCTGGACAGGGACAACTACGCCTTCCGCGAACAATGGCTGGACAGTCCCGACGCACAGTATTACGGCGGTCGCTTCAGCCGTTACCTGCGGGCGGTGCTGGAGGAATACGCGGCCAAGACCGTTTATCAGCGGGAGGCGATCTACTTTGACCCGCAGATGCGCCTGATCCAGGCCAGCGCGGCCAACGGCGAGCTTCTCCGCATCCGGCTGAAAAAAGGCACGTGGTTCGAAGTCCGGCCCTACGGCGTCCTCGGCGACCGGCAGGAGACGTACCACTATCTGGTGGGGCTTTCGCGTCCCGACGGCACCCGCGAGCCGGAAAAGCCGTACAACTTCCGGCTGTCCAATATCGTAAAGCTTGAGGTTTCCTTCCGGCGCAGCGGACGTCTGACAAAAGAGGAGCGCGACGCAATCGAAGATCGTATCCGTTCTGTGGGCGTGCAGTTTCTTGGGCAGCAGCAGGAGACGATTCGTATCCGCCTGACGGAGCAGGGGCGGCAGGACTATGGGCGTCAGCTGCATCTACGCCCCGCAACGGTGAAAAGGGCGGCGGTGGACGACGGCCTGTACCACTGGGAGTATACGTTCAACTGCACGCCATTTCAGGCACAGGCGTATTTCCTGAAGTTCTGCGGCGAAGCGAAGGTCGTCGCGCCTCAGAGTCTGCGAAAGCTGTTCGCAGACGAATACCGGAGCGGGCTGAACGCTTACCAGACCCCAGACACGCAAGGCAGCGCATCGTGTGAGTAGCTCTTGATGCGGACGATCAGGCATCGGCTGTCCATTGTATTTTTTAAGCTAAAGGCACAGGTACATTCCGCGCGGCCACAAAATTTAGCCTTATTTTTAGCCTTATAACTTCAAAATTTGATGATACAGCCCGGCAGCATCTAACAGCATGATTTCCTGCAAACCCTGTATTTCCAACACTTCCCGGCATCAGTCAACACAACGCAAAATCGCCCCGCGGCGATTCAAATCCGGGTGTCACCTCCAGATGAAAACCTCGTAACCATGCCGGTTACGAGGTTTTTCTTTTGTCCGCCAGGCCCCAAGCGGTGTGTAAAATCCTACTGGAGCATATCCGCTTCCGCTACACCGGCCCGTCGAGGTGTTCGGCAAAGACATTGACATATGGCTGCGGAGTCGGGGATCTTATGTAGAGCGCCTCCCGTGAGAGAGACCATCTTCATAAGAACGGAAGAGCGGAGATGCAAAGCATCTCCGCTCTTCTGTCGTCATTTTTCCCCTTCGAGCAGCATCCGCGCCACGCAATCTCCCTTGCGCGGCAGGTATTCGATATACTGCTCGCCGTCAAGTATGCACCTTGGCCGCGCTTACTTGGCGACGGCGCTGACGCCGGTCTTGTTGTAGCCGGAACTGAGCTTGCCGTTGGCGTTGACACCGCGGACGGTGTAGCTGTATTTAACGCCG
>ERZ772820.625-NODE-625-length-32910-cov-19.302602_pt1 | contig 32910 bp, 39 predicted proteins | sample MGYA00511377_ERZ772820 | MGnify/ENA primary metagenome ERZ772820 (study PRJEB29015, sample SAMEA2737684) | human gut metagenome | biome: human gut; feature: human-associated habitat; material: faeces | place: China | collected 2012 ... | reverse complement strand
CTATTATTATCCCGCATTTTGGTATGGATTTGACCGTCCAAAGGAAACCGTGGATACCGCATACTTTGAGGAAAACGGCGGATATGACTTTGCACGGGACTTCTTTGAGGAAGCCTACCGTATGGCAGTGAAGGAGGCGGGCGACGAACGCTACGTCCTTTCCGCCGTCCTCCACGCCGACGAACGCAACAGGGGGCTCTCCAAGGCACTGGGATACGATGTATTTCATTATCATCTGCACGTTGTCTATATTCCCGTGGTAGAAAAGGAAATTCTGTGGTCAAAACGCTGTAAGGATGAAGCCCTGCGCGGCATGGTAAGAGAGATAATCCATCAGGTGAGCCGCTCCAAGAAATGGGCATATCCCGAAGCGGTTGATGAGCAGGGCAAGCCCATCCTCGGAAAGAACGGAAAACCGATACGGATTCCGTCCTACTCGCTTTTGCAGGATCGCTTCTATGAACACATGCGGCTAGCGGGATTTGATGGCTTTGAACGCGGGGAGCTCGGCAGTACACGGGTCAATCTAAACAGTCTTGATTTCAAGATTCAAGAGGATAAAAAACGGCTTATGCAGCTTGAAAAACTGGTCGCTGCAAAGGAAATGAAACTGGAGCAGGTTTCCGAAAAGCTCGTTGCCCAGAAGCAGGTCAACAAACAATACCACGATTTGGACGGCATAGGTAAAAAGACGGTGTTTGGAAAGATAGAGCTCACTGAGAAAGACTATACGGATGTTATTTCCCTCGCAAGAGAGGGCATATTGTCCCGCGTCAAAATATCCGAGTTAACACAGAAGCTACAAGATGCAGGCGCACGTATACTCGATTTGCAGAGCAGCTGGGAAAGGCTATATGAACAGACAAAAGATTTCCGTCAAGCGGTCAAGCTCGCGCCGCAGCGCGTCAAGGAGGTATTCACAGAGATTTTTGCGAAAGACCGTGAAACGCGGGAATTGCAGCGCATATTACGCCGCAGCGTGAAAAAGCGCAACGAGTATGAGCGCTGATATGCACCTTGAAAACTGAATACGGAGGCAAAATGAACAAGCAAAAAACCCACAGGAGCACCCACCCGCCGGATAAGGCGAAACAAGATATCCCCGATCGTGTGATCGAATCCCTTGCTCACTGCGCCCTGCCGCTGATACAGGCATATTTTGAGAGCGAGGAGGGGCAGAAGGAATTCGAAAAGTGGAAGGAGAACAAATAGTACTGAGATGTGGAATTGGGAGGATCATAATCGATCCTCCCGTTATTTGCATTCACAGTTTATGATAGATTGCCGTTTCTATCGCAAGACAGATTAACTGTCCGTGTTTTTGTGTCTACTGTAATTCCGAGTTCTTTTCTAATGAACGTTCCTGTGGCCGTGGCAGTATTTCCGCTTTTTGTTGCAGAAGCGGATTTAAGACTCCAATCGTTTTGGTAAATGTCATGCGAATAAGAAGCATTGGTACATGCCGCCTGATTGGTTCCATCATAACTGAATGTACCATAAACAGTCAGCGAAAACGCCTTTATCCCATCGCTGCGATAATAGGTGCTTGTTTTACTCCCGCTTACAGTAGACGAAGATTTGGTGACCGCATAATTGATGGTTGTTATGACATAACTATCGTCATCATAATATGTTATGCCAACCACAGTATCATTGGATGCTTTTGCAACAGAAACCGACGCAAACATTAGTGCAACCACAAGCAGAGCAGATAATACTTTATTCATAGCTAATCCTCCTAATCGATATTTGTAATAATCTCCGGCTCGCCATCGATAAAATAGCCATTATGTGAACTTCTGTTTTCAACAATCATGCGCGCAATTGTTGAAAACAGAAGAATCACTGCGACCAAGGCAATACAAATTACCATAACGAATGCTTTGTGACCTTTTCGCATCCTGCTGTTTATTTCTGCGTATGGCATTTCGGAAAGAAACGACACGGCAATGTCCTCGGGTTTTCCAAAGTGCGCATAATAATCAGATAACAAAGCGGAGGGATTTTTAGCGGCGTATGCCGCAAGGGATTCCTGTAAGTTGCAAAGGAATTCCTTTTTGCGCAATCCACCTATTGGGATATGCCTTTTTACCTGCCTGAAATATCTTTCGGACTGCTTCATTTCTCATTCTCCTCATTGCTGCGAGATAAAATCAGCTGTACACCGGTATGGATAGAATTATAATCCTCTAATAGCGCAGCATAATACTCTTGCCCGTTCTCAGAGATACGGTAATACACCCTGGTCATACGTTTACCTACCCGGATGCGCTTTGCATCCAAATAGCCGTCATCCTCAAGCCGATACAGGATAGGATATAGTGTGCCTTCCGGTAATATAAACCTCCCGCCGCTGATGGTCTCCAATGCTTGCGCAATTTCATAGCCGTACATTTCCCGCTCGCTAAGCAGCGATAGTATGCACAGAGTGGCTACCCCTCTTTTAAAATGGCTTTGTAATGCTTCCTGCTGCATATGTTTTCCTTCATAGATTTCGTCGAGAATACTAATCTAAATATATAATACACTAAGTCTATTTAAATGTATATACTATGTTTACAATAGTATTATTGACAACAGTTATTACGTCTTGTAAACTATATGTAGTTGATGGCAGGACAAGACAATTTGCTTAACACGTTTGAGAGGCAGGTGATGTTTTTAAGCGATATTGGGACGTGTGCCACATGAGAATTGCGGCATTTTTATTGCCAAGTTAGAATCGCTGAAAGGAGTTTTTTTTATGAAAAGAAAGATTATAACCTGTGTTCTGACTCTTGTATTTGTTCTTTGTGCATTCAGCACCATTGCTTATGCAAAAAACTTTGATATTTCGTTTACGTTGACTCCAAATGGCTCGTCGGGATATAGTGGCACAGGATATAAGGTGGATTCTGATCCGAAATGTTATATAACAACTACCGGAGGCAGCGTAATAAGCAACAACCTGATTTACAAATGCCGCGGAAAAGCCATAACAAGCAGCGGCTATGCAGATGCCACTGAACTTAGCAACCCGGCTTATCAGGGTGCAATAACAAGTGAAACCCTCTATTATATAGGTACCTATTATACCAACATTGTGAACGGAAATTGGAGCCAGTATTCCTTTATTCTGGCCGCATCTTTGCATAGCGGAAATCCCGGGCAGTATAATTTGTCTGGAAGATGGAACCCGTAATAGCCAAGTTGCGTAGCAGGGGGAAATAATTCCCCTGCTGCGTTTCCTCATTGTGGTTATCATTGTTAAAGGAGTGTGTCTGAATGAATAAAACGCTTGCCTCGTTGGTTATCATCGCTTTTCTTCTATGCCCTTTATATACGGGTTGTGACCCAAAGAATACTGAATTGGCAGAGCCGCTCTCCGATTCATCTTTCCCCGGGAGTTCGTTTTCGGTGGATTCCACAACCCAGCCAGTAGCACAAGGTATATCAGGTCATATCTCAAAAGATGGTTTTGAAAATGTTCGATTTGATGCGGACATTGTTATTCCTGATAATTCAACTCAGTTGAATATTTGGAGCCGTAATTTACTGGATATAAACCCAGACAATGTCGTTATGGCATTTTTACCGTATTTTAATCTGAGCTACGAAACGAACCCAACGAGCGATGGCGGTCTCTTTGATGCGTTTCGGACAGAGGAAAATAAAGCTGTCATACGGTCATGGCGTTGGTCTTTCATTTTTGAAAATGAGCAGGCAGAGCTGCACCGTCTACTATTTAATAGAGATAGTGGATACTCTCAGTGTAATGCTGACTCTTTTCCTGCGGACATTGATTTGCCATTTCTTTCGCGTGAAGAAGCGCGAGACATGGCAAAAGAATTTTTATATGCGCTTGATTTGAGAAGCTATATATTTGAGCCTGTTGAATTATATACTTTATCTAAAAGCCGACTTATGGAAGAGCTGGATAAAAAAATTGTTGACGATCCATATATGGAAAATATATTAAAGAGTCATGGGGGCAAGGAAGCGATATATGACGCTTATTTCGTGTTTGTCCCGTTCCAAATAAAAGGAGTTCCAATTATGAGCGATTCTTTTGGTTATATAACAGCAGATATACCTGTTAGAGGTAGCGGTGCAAGTTTTATTATCTCTGAAAGTGGATTTGAACATATAAGCGTAGATGGATACCTGCCGGGCGATGTGCAGTCACCACTTCAAGACGCGATTTCGCTGGAAACAGCTATGAATGCACTCGACAAAAAATACGACCTGCTTCTCCTATCGGAACCCGTCATCGTAACAAAAATAATACTATGTTATGTTCCAAATGCCACAGTTCTTACTCCCGCCTATGGCTTTCTTGTAAACCAAAACGGTTTTTCACAGTGGGTATATATCAATGCGTTTACTGGAGAACAGATTATATGAGTGATCTGTCCCGTTATCTGAAAGTAGAGTTTTACCGCGCCTTTACTTCTAAAAACTTTGCTCTGACAATATGCTTGACATTTTTGTTGTATCTTTGCAGCACACTCAAGGAAATTTTCCTCCTTGGCAGAGACGCTGCTGCTACGGTCCCATATTTTTTCGAAGTTGTCAATAATTTCAACAGCTTAATGGATATTTTGCTGGTAATCAGCGCGTTATGCGGTGCTACCAGCTTTTGCGATGATTGGCAAAACAGATACATAAGATTTATTGTTACACGGGTTCCCACCAACATATACTGTGTTTCCCGTGTTGTAATTTGCTTCTGCACTACGGTGTTGGCGGTTTTCTTTGGGATATGCTCTTATATTGTATTTTTGGCCTTGATTTTCCCTGTTTATTTGCCGCTTGACAGACTAAGGGAAACTTCGGTAGCTTTTGGGGACTTATTATCGTCAAACAGACAAATTACATATCTGTTATGTCTAAGTATCATTAAAGCTATCTCCTGCGGTATGTGGGGAATCTCCGCATTGTTGTGCTCGGCGATTATTCCTGATACATTGATTGTCGTTGCGACCCCTTTAATATTGAAAAAGGCTTATTCTGTTCTTTATTATGTTTTTAAGTTGCCTATAGTCTTTTCAATAGATTTTCTAAGCGAGGGGTTAGTAAACATGGGTGATTGGAAAGTAACATTTGCTTATCCCTGCATATTTTTAATTCTATGCACAATACCAATGGGACTTCTTTTCAGCATTAGAGTAAAGCAGGTGGTTCAAAATGACTAGGCTAAACATCATAAACAGCATTGCTGTACGAAACATAAGGAAGTGGCCCAACAACCCAAGGATTCTCACTATCATCATATTTTTGGTTATAACAATACTGTGGTGTGTTCTGCCGATCCGTGCGTTTCTCTGTGATGTGGGGATTGCTATTTCGCCGTGGTTGTTTCCGTTTGTTAGCGCGGACTTATATGTTCAGGTTGCAATCATACTATGCTCTGTATTTCTCTTTTCCGATGCTCCGTTCATTGATGAGTCTGCTCCTTATGTTATTATCCGGTCCGGTAGACACCTATGGGCAGCGGGACAAATTCTTTATATTTTTATGGCAAGTGCAATGCTCGTTCTGTTTATTGTGTTGCTAACGCTGTTGCCATTTGTAAATCGTATTGAATGGACAGTAGAATGGGGAAAAGCGATAGGTACAATTTCTTTGACTAATGCCGCTTCAGTTTATAATATTCCGTTTGTCTTATATCAACGAATTATTTACTCTTTTTCACCAGTATCAGCTATGGGACTCAGTATGCTGCTAAACTGGATGATGTGCAGTTTGATTGGATTGATAATGTTTGTATTTAATATGAGCATTGGTCATTCTTCAGGTTCTATTATCTGCTGTACTATCACCATGTTCAACTACTTTATAGCCAACTTTTTATCAGCCCAATGGCTTCGCTTTTCTCCAATATCCCTATCAAATATTGCTTATTTTGACAAGGTAAACATAACTCCCGGGTATGCGCTTTGTATTTTGTCAGCAATGATAGGAATATTTACTTGTGCCGCTTTTGTTGCAATACATAAAAAGAACCTATCCGTTGCTCATACTTTGGCTTAGAAAGGATTTTTAACTATGTCAGACCCCATTATTAAGGTTATTAATGTAACAAAGCGCTTTGGTGAAGAAGAAGCGTTACATTGTGTTAATTTCGATTTTGAACGTGGTAAAATTTATGGGATCATAGGCCGAAATGGCTCGGGTAAAACCGTACTGTTTAAGTGTATTGTAGGCCTTATGCCTGTTTCGAGCGGAAAAATTCTAATTGAGGGGAAGCCTGTGGATAAGCAGACAGTTTCAAGTATAGGCATAATTATTGAATCCCCCGGATTTCTGTCTAATTATAGCGCGTTTGACAACCTGTGGTTGCTGGCTTCAATCAGGAAAAAAGTCGATAAAAAACGGGTAAAAGACTGTATTCGCATGGTAGGATTAGATCCCGCAGATAAAAAAAGAGTAGGAAAATTTTCTCTTGGCATGAGACAACGTTTGGGAATTGCTCAATCGATTATGGAGGATCCCTCAATACTCATATTAGATGAGCCAATGAACGGCTTAGACAATATAGGAGTTCAAGATATGCGTAAGTTATTTCTGTCGCTAAAAGATGAGGGGAAAACCATTTTGATAGCCTGCCACAATAAAGAGGACATAAATCTGTTATGTGATGAGGTCTATTCTATGGATCACGGTAATGCCGAACGCATGGTTTAGTACAAAACAATTGTTAATAGAAATGGAGCGGGGAATCATAATCTCCGCTCCATTTAGCATTGTTGAGTTGATGCCTATCTCACCGCTGGTGAACGTTGAGATAAACGACAAATCCGAACCCATCACCTATCGGCATCGGGTTCGGATTTGATTGCTTTGGTGGAGCAACGGAAAGAGCCGAACCATATCTTAACACGTTGGGCAGGCCTCGTTCTTGTCAATCTCTATCACGAAAAGAGTGGCAAATTTATCACTGGTGTTTTTAAAACTGTGGGGGCATGCGGAGGAATATGTGGTCGTATCCCCCTTTTTAAGATGCCGCAGCTCCGCAGGGCCATCGGGCAGCGGATGTATGAGCAGATCAAAGGTGCCTTCAAGTATCAGCACGTATTCCATGCCTTCGTGATGGTCGGGGGTATGCTGCGCGCCGGGCTCAAAACACATACGGAAGCCGCCAAGGTAATAGGGACATTCGCCTTTTGCCAGGCGGAATATCTTCACGCCGGCCTCAGAGGCAACCTCCGGCGCGGAGGTAAGGTTTATTATCCTGCTTTCAGAGGAGGATACGGTCGTGAGGTCAGAAAGGGTCTTGCCGTACAACGTTACAAGGGAATGTATCTTCTGGAAGCTTATGCCACACTTGCCGTTTTCCACCATGCTTATAAAAGCCGGTGTAACGCTCACCGCGTCCGCCGCCGTTGCAATGGAAAGGCCGGACTGTAGCCTGAATTCCCTGAGCTTTTCTCCTGTGATGTGGTTAAACATAATGGTATCTCCGTTCAAATAAATTCACCAGCTTTTATCAATGATGACAGGCTCTGACAAGGGCGTCTGTTTATCTATTAAGCATTTTAACATAAATTTACAGTATTGTGGATACAAATCTATGCTTTGGTCTTTGATAAATAAAAAAATTAAGTGAAAAATATGGCAAAATACTTGATGAAATCTAATTTTCCATGTTATTATTAAATAAACTTAAATATTAAGTAAAAACAAAGAGAAAGGAGGCGATGTACCTTGAGACGGTTTATTATTGAATTCGGCCTCGGCACAGATTTTCACGGTCAGGATGTGAACAAGGCCGCGCAAAAAGCTGTAAGAGACGCCATGTCGCGCTGCTGCCTTTGCGGCTTGAGTGAGGTGCTGGGCATAAGTGACTTCAACAAGGATGTAAAAGTAAATGTGACTGTGGCGGTGTCAAAGCCGGAGGGCGTTGATTTGGACGCCGTAAAGGCTTGCTTGCCGATAGGCGAGGCGGAGGTAGGAGCCGTTGAGGGCGGGCTGAAGGTTCCCGGCATGTACATACCGGCATTTGGCGACAGCGATGACAGCATTGAGGTAGCCGTTGCGGCCATAGAGGTATCAGTAAGGTAACAAAGCAGAGAGCAGAACAAACGACCGATCTATATTGTACTACGATAAGTTTTAATTCTTCCTTCATTATTAGAAAAACAACATCTTAGAAACAACCTCGTTAACTATCAGTACGTAAACGCCGCATGTCGGTATGAGCACAGTTAAAAACCAATAAAGGAGGCTGTTTGAATGAATATATCAAAAGAGGCCATGATGGATATGTACCTCAGGATGGTGCGTATCCGCGAGTTTGAAAGCAAAGCGCAGACTCTGTTCGCTGAGGGCAAGATACCCGGCTTTGTGCATCTGTATCTTGGAGAGGAGGCTGTCGCAACAGGCGTGTGCGAATGTTTGCGGGACGACGATTATATTACCAGCACGCATCGCGGACACGGTCATATAGTCGCAAAGGGCGGAGATCTGACGTACATGATGGCAGAGCTGTTCGGAAAAGCCACAGGCTATTGCAAGGGCAAAGGCGGCTCGATGCATATCGCGGATCGCGACAAGGGCATTCTGGGTGCGAACGGCATAGTGGGCGCGGGTCATAATATTGCGGTCGGCGCGGGTCTTTCCGCCAGCTACCGGGGCACCGATCAGGTATGCGTATGCTTCTTTGGTGACGGCGCGACCAACCAGAGCACATTCCATGAGGGGCTGAACATGGCGGCTATATGGAATCTGCCCGTGATATTCGTCTGCGAAAACAACAATTACGGCATATCCATGAGCCAAGCCCGCCATCAGGCGATAAAAGATGTGGCAGACCGCGCCGCCGCCTACGGTATGCCGGGCATAGCGGTTGACGGCAACGATGTAATGGCCGTATACGAGGCCGCTTCGGAGGCCGTAGCAAGGGCGCGAAAGGGTCAGGGCCCCACGCTTATCGAGTGCAAGACATACCGGCAGAGAGGCCATTTCGAGGGCGACCCCTCTGTTTACAAGCCCAAGGAGGAGCAGGCCGAATGGCTCAAAAAGGATCCGATACCCCATTATAGTAATTTCCTTCTGGAAAACGGCTTGGCGTCAAAGGAGGAAATGGAGGCCATCGACAGGCAGGTTCAGGAGGAACTGGCCGAGGCCGTCCGCTTCGCCGAAGAAAGCCCCATGCCTACGCCCGAGTCTGTTGTACAGGACATCTATTCAGATATAGTTGAGGAGGTACGTGCCAGATGAAAAAGATGAGTTATGCGGAAGCCATCCGTGAGGCCATGAATATACGGATGCGGGAGGACCCCAATGTGCTGCTTTTCGGCGAGGACGTAGGTGCTTTCGGAGGCTGCTTCGGTGTATCCGCCGGAATGCTTGACGAGTTTGGCGAAAAGCGCGTGCGCGATACCCCTATAAGTGAGGGCGCTATAATAGGCGCTGCCGTTGGCTCTGCCGCTACCGGGCTTCGCCCCATAGCAGAGCTGATGTTCTGCGATTTTCTGACCGTAGGTATGGATCAGCTGGTGAACCAGGCCGCCAAGATGCGGTATATGTTCGGCGGCAAAATATCCCTCCCTATGGTGGTGCGCCTGCCCTGCGGCGCGGGCGTAGGCGCGGCTGCCCAGCATTCGCAGTCACTGGAGGCATGGATGACCCATGTGCCCGGCTTGAAGGTGGTATACCCTTCAACACCTCAGGATGCGCTGGGACTTATGCTTTCCTCGATCGACGATGATAACCCCGTCATGTTCTTTGAGCATAAGGCCATGTACGCCTTCAAGGGGGATGTGGCGAGCCTTGAACCCATACCTCTCGGAAAGGGCGATATAAAGAGGGAGGGCAGCGACGTTACGGTGATAGCCACCGGCAAAATGGTGCACGAGGCGCTTGCCGCCGCAGAGGAACTTCAAAAGGAAGGCTTATCCGTAGAGGTGCTGGATCCGCGCACGCTCTACCCTCTCGACAAGGAGCTGATAGAGAGATCCATCGCCAAGACACACAAGGCTGTAATAGTCACGGAGGAAAACCGCAGGGGCGGCTACGGCGGCGAGCTGTCCGCCATAATCGCCGAGGAGATGTTTGACTATCTCGACGGCCCCGTGGTGCGCATAGGTGCGCTGGATTCGCCGGTGCCCTTCGCCCCCGTGCTGGAGCAACTGTATATACCCAATTCCAAGGACATAGTGAAGGCTGTACGCGAAATGGCATAAACGCGATTCTCGCGGGAAGGGAGGCGGCCTGTGCCGGCTATAGGTATAATAGCAAACCCTGCGTCGGGTAAGGACATTCGTAGGCTCGTATCTTATGCTACCACCATCGACAACAGGGAAAAGGTAAATATCGTAAAACGGATAGTGTTGGCAGCTCAGTCCATGGGCGTCGACAGGATACTGTTCATGCCCGATACCTTTCAGATGGGCCGCACTGTTATGGACGACATCGCAAAGGATGGAAGGCTTAAAGCGGAGCTGAGTGTACTGGATATGCCCGTTACCGCCTCATACGAGGATACCGCCATGGCGGCGGGTATGATGGAAAGCATGGGCGTTGGCTGCTGCGTAGTGCTGGGCGGGGACGGCACCAGTCGGGCCGCCGCAAAGGCGCTGGATAAGGTCCCCATACTTCCCATATCCACAGGCACCAACAACGTTTATCCGACAATGACGGAGGGGACGGTAGCCGGTATGGCCGCCGCTGCGGCGGCCTTGTTGAGCCGCTCCGAGAGCTGGTGCATAAGGGATAAGCGCATAGAGATAGCCATAAACGGCAAGTTTGCGGACATTGCCCTGATAGATGCGGTGATAACCGAGGATCTCTGGATAGGCGCACGGGCGATATGGGATACGGGAAAGCTGCGGCGGGTGATTGCCACCCGCTGCCACCCCGCCAGCATAGGCTTTTCATCGGTGGCGGGCTGCGCCGGCATAGTGCGGGATACGGATAATTTCGGCATAGAGGCGGAGTTGGGAAGTATTGGGGAACGGATACTGGCGCCGGTGGCGGCAGGCGTGCTTTCCGCGGTGAAGCTCTCATATATAGGGCGTATGCCGCTGAACCGCCCGCTGAACATATTGCTCGGTGAGCCCTGCATGATCGCTTTGGACGGCGAGAGGGAGCTTCGGGGTAAAAGCGGCGATGTGCTTACGTTTACCGTGACCCGTAAAGGGCCGAGGCGGGTAAAAGTACGCGAAACGCTGGAGGAGGCCGTAGCGCAGGATCTGTTCCGGCTCGACACGCTCGAATATCAACGGAAACAGGAGGTGTTTTAATGGCACATGAGATAGTGATGCCCAAGCTGGGCCTTACCATGACGGAGGGCACGGTAGAGGAATGGAAATTCAGGGAAGGCGACCATGTAAAAAAAGGAGATGTGCTGCTTTCAATATCTACGGACAAGCTGACGAACGACGTCGAGTCCGAAGCGGACGGGGTGCTTCTTAAAATACTGCTTTCGTCCGGAGAGACCGCACCCTGCAAGGCGGTAATAGGTTATTTGGGGCAGGAGGGCGAAGCCGTGCCCGACGGCGCACAGCCGCCCGAGGGGGCGGCGAAAGCGCAGACCGAACCTCAGGCCGCCGTGCGGCAGGTGCCTGTGCGCCGAAGCGGGGAGCCGGTGATTGCATCGCCGGCAGCGAAAAAGCTGGCGAAGGAAAAGGACGTTGATCTGGCCCTCGTGGAGGGTACAGGCCCCAAGGGGCGTATAACGCTGGAGGACGTGGAAAAGTTCATGACGGCGGGAGCGGAAAAGTCGGCGGCAAGGGTAAGCCCGATGGCTGCAAGGCTCGCGGCTGAGCTTGGCGTGGATACGGCGGCGATTGGCATACAGGGCCGTGTAATGAAGGCCGATGTGCTGGCGGCGGCAAGCGGAGAGGAAGGGCAGACAGAGGATAACGAGTTGCCGCCAGTAAGGGTAAACAGCCTTCGCAGGAACATAGCCGCAAATATGACTGCCTCGTGGCATACCTCTCCACGCGTGGTATACACCGTGCCGGTGGACTGCACCGCCATGAAGGCGCTGCGATCAAGGCTCAAGGAGCGTGGCATAAGCGTGAGCTACAACCACATCATCATGAAGGTCGCGGCTAAGGCGCTTACGGAATTCCCCGATGTGAACGCACGCTTTGCAGACGATATGCTTATACGGCACAGGCACGTCAACATGGGTCTCGCGGTAGTAAAGGGAGATGGGCTGATAGTGCCTAATGTAAAGCGATGCGAGGAAAAAACTCTGACCGAGATCGCGCGGGATACGGAGACGCTCGTAGAGGCCGTCCGCAACGGCAGCATAACCATGGAGGATATAACCGGCGGAACCTTTACGATAACCAATTTGGGCAGCTTTGGGGTCACTTACTTTTCCCCAATAATCAACCAGCCGGAGCTTGCTATATTGGGCGTATGCGCGATGAAGGATGCCCCCGTGGCGCAAGATGGCGAGGTGCAGGTGCACCCAATGATGAATATTTGCCTCTCCGCAGACCATAGGGTGATAGACGGCGCCATGGGCGCGGCGTTCCTTAAGCGTATATGCGAACTGCTGGAAAACCCTTGCCTGCTGATTGCCTGATGCTGTCACGAGAGTAATAAAGTATAGGAGCTTTGCATGAGGAACACCATATATCTGGAAACCGGATCCGCCGACCCGTATTATAACCTCGCCTTTGAGGAATTCATACTCTGCAACAGACCGGAGGGGGATTATCTCCTGCTGTGGCAGAACCACAACACGGTAGTGGTGGGGCGCAACCAGAATACCGAGGCGGAGATAAACCGGGCTTTCGTACAGCTGCACCATATAAACGTCGTGCGGCGCACGACAGGCGGCGGTGCGGTATATCATGATATGGGAAACCTGAACTATTCCTTCATCACTGATGCGGGCGACGCCGAGCAGATATCAATGGAGCGCTTTACCCGGCCCGTGGTATATGCCCTGCGGGGCCTGGGGCTGGATGCGGAGGCCTCGGGACGCAACGACATACTGGTTTCGGGGCGGAAGGTATCGGGAACGGCGCAGAGGCTGCATAAGAACAGGATACTGCATCACGGCACGCTGCTGTTCGATTCGGATCCCCGTATGATCGCCGGGGCGCTCAATGCGGCTCCTGAAAAGTTCAGCTCAAAGGGAGCGAAATCCGTTCGCAGCCGGGTGGGCAATATCAGGAGCTTTCTGCCCGTCGATATGGCGCTTGCACAATTCTGGAAATATCTGAAAAGGCATCTGTGCGAAAACGGCTTTGAAACCGGGAGGATAGGGAAGCGGGAGCGACGGCGCATAAACCGGCTGAAGCGTGAAAAGTACGATACATGGGAGTGGAACTACGGCAAATCGCCCAAATACGATATGATGAACAAAAAACGCTGGCAGGGCGGAGGCATAGAAGTCAGGGCGCAAATAGAGGACGGGAGGATCAAGGACATTGTATTCTATGGTGATTTTCTCTCATCGCGCCCTCTTGAGGATATAACCTCCCAAATGGAGGGCTGCCCGCTGCACAGGGAGGCTGTTTCGGAGGTGCTGTGCAGGTTTGAGCTGAACGAATACTTCGGCGGCATATCGCTTCAGGAGCTGCTGGATACCATATTATGCACTTAAGATGGCGAAAGAAAGGAACAGACTGCGATGAAAAAGGAAATACAGCATACTGAAGGGCGTGAGGGCGTAAAATCCGTCTTAGTCATAGGCGGCGGCCCAGGTGGATATGTGGCAGCCATACGGGCGGCTCAGCTGGGGGCGAGCGTAACGCTGATAGAGAAAGAAAAACTGGGAGGCACCTGCCTTAACATAGGCTGCATACCCACTAAGTGCCTTTTGAGGAGCGCAGAGCTGATAAGGGACATAAGGGAGCGCGGCGATGAACTCGGGGTCAGGGTAAAGGGCCTTGAGGTGGACTTTCCGCAGATAATGGCTCGCAAAAACGAGATATCAAGGACGCTCACATCAGGGGTGGCGGGGCTTCTCAGGCTGAACAGGATAACCAGGATAGATGGCGAGGCGGTTTTTGTGTCCCCCAAAACCGTCGAGGTAACGAAGCCGAACGGCGATAAGGAAACTATGACGGCCGACGCCGTAATTATCGCCGCGGGCTCGGTAAACGCCTTGCCGCCCATTCCCGGCATAAGGGAAAACCCCTGCTGCATAGATTCCACAGGCGCACTGAGCCTTGAGGAGCTGCCGAAAACCATGATAGTCATAGGCGGCGGCGTTATAGGGCTGGAGCTGGCCTGCGCCTATGCCGCCTTCGGTACGAAGGTCACCGTTGTGGAGGCGCTGGACAGGATGCTGCCGATGCTTGATGCGGATATCACTGCGGTCGGCGTCGAGAGCATGAAAAGGCTGGGTGTGGAGTTCCATCTTGAATGCCCGGTGCAGTCGGTAGAGCCATGCGAGGCGGGAGCCGCGGTAATATGCCGCGACAGGGAAGGCCGTACCCTACGCGTTGAGGCGGAAAAGGTACTGGTTGCCGTAGGCCGCAGGGCTAACACTGCCTCCCTCGGCCTGGAGGCCGGGGGCATCAGGCACGACAGGGGCCGCATAATAGTCAACAGCAGGATGGAAACCAATGTTCCCGGGGTATACGCCGCAGGCGACTGCGTGGCGGTTTACGCACAGCTTGCCCATACCGCCTCGGCAATGGGCGAGGTTGCTGCCGAGAACATAATGGGCATCGATGCAGAGTACGACGAAAAGACCAATCCGGTATGCGTATATATCGAGCCTGAGGCCGCATCGATCGGGCTGACCGAGGAGCAGGCAAAGGAACGCGGCATAGACTATCGTGTAGGCCGATTCCCCATGAGCTCCAACGGAAAGGCGTTGATACTCAATGGCGGCGAGGGGCTGGTAAAGATAATTGCCGATGCGAAATACGGCGAGGTGCTGGGTATGCACATAATAGGCCCCCGCGCCACAGACCTTATAAGCGAAGGAGCGCTCGCGCTCAGGCTGGAGGCCACGGTGGACGAGCTCATATCGACCATACACTCCCACCCAACGGTTACGGAAACGCTGCGCGAGGCGGCGCTGAACTTCGATAAGCGGGCAATACACACAAAGAACTGACGGAACAAGGCAAAGCATCGTAATAAAAACGAAAGGAGAAAAAGAATATGAAAGCGGCACTTTGGTACAAGTCGGGAGACATTCGTATTGAGGACATACCAGAGCCTTCACCCTGCGCCGGATATGTGAAAATCAAGGTGAAGTGGTGCGGCATTTGCGGCAGCGATTTGCATGAGTTTACTATGGGTCCAATATTCATACCGGTGGAAAATCCTCATCCTATAACGCAGGAAGTCGCTCCGGTGATAATGGGGCATGAGTTTTCCGGCGAGATAACGGAGGTAGGCGAGGGAGTGACGAATCTGGCTGTCGGCGACCGCGTGACGGTTGAGCCGTTGATCGTATGCGGCGAATGCCCCGCCTGTAAAGCCGGACATTACAACCTTTGCGATAAGCTGGGATTTCATGGCCTTATGGGCGGAGGCGGAGGTCTTGCCGAATACACTACGTTCCCGGCGAGGTTCGTACACAAGATACCTGACACGCTAAGCTATGAGAAGGCTGCTCTTGTGGAACCCATGAGCGTTGGCTATCATTCTCTTGAGGTCGGTGGCTTTCGGTCGGGGCATGTGGCGGTCGTTGCAGGGGCAGGCCCAATAGGCCTTGCTACAATAGAGTGCCTCAAAGCCCTTGGCGCGGAAAAAATCATTGTCGTTCAGCGCAAGAGCGTCAGACAGGAGTATGCATTGCGGGCGGGAGCAGACATCCTTCTCGAGCCCGGCAAGGATGATGTCGTTGCTGAAATATATCGGCTTACCGGCGGTGTTGGGGCAGATATTGCGTTTGAAACTACGGGCAGCGAGCAGTGCCTGCTGCTGTTATTGGAATCCATAAAGGCTGCCGGTACACTTGTGGTTACGAGTATATGGGAAGGGCCCGCAACGCTGCATCCTAATCTGCTGGTGATGAAGGAAAGGCAAATGGTAGGCAGCATCTGCTACTGCGGCGACTTTCCGAAGGTAATCGAGCTGCTTGACAGCGGCAGAATACCTGCCGAGGGTTATGTTACTAAGAAAATCTGTCTTGAAGACGTAGTGAAGGAAGGCTTCGCATCGCTTACCGGCCCGGAGAAGAAATCGCAAGTAAAGATACTCGTGACGCCGGATTGTAACCTGCTATGATGGCTTGTTTACCGAAGATGTAATGCGTTCTTCAATCAGTTCATATTGTTCTGTTTTAGTGGCAGCTGAACGTTATACAAATGACTTAGGTTTTTATACAAGGGTATAATCATAAAACACAACAAAACCGAGCCAACCTACACTAAAACGTCGCTATTTCTTTGTGAAAAGCGACGTTTTTTTATGGGCCGGACAGAGAAAGGAGGGAAAGTTTTTTAGTTAGCCAGGCCGGGAGGTCTGGCTTTTTTCATTTCAAAATAAGGAGGTTAGCGAATGGCAGATGACAAACTGAAAACAGGCCCGGAGTCCCCTGTCCTGGATCACCCTGGCGGGGGCCCTGCTGGGGACGCCCAGGCTGTAACAAAGCCCCCTGTCCCGGAAGAGGTAGAGGGGCCCGCTGCTGGCACCGGCCCGGCACCCCAGCCGGAGCAGTCTGTGATCCCCGGTATGGGCAAGGACGCTCCAGCCCAGCCTGCGCCGCAGGTCGAGGCTGAAAAGACGGGGAAATCCCTCAACCAGGATAAAAAAGTGGAGCCGGAGGAAAAAACGGCAAAGCGCCGGGGCCGTCCCCCAAAGGAACAGGATCACCCCCAGGGCGGCAAAGCGGAAAAGGGGCCGGAGCCCCGCAAGGGCCGCCCGGCCAAGGCTGACAAGGCGGCCCTTGGCAAGTCCCCGGCCCCCGGTGTTCTGGACAAAGTGTCCAGAGGTGGAAAAAAGGACAAGGAAACAGGTTCCGGGGGTGTTGGGCCCGGTGTGAAAGTCCCAAAGGGCAAGCCCGCCCCGGTCAAGGAGGCAGAGGCCCCTACCCCGGAGATCAAGCTGCCGCCCACGCCGGAGGTGCCTCCCCGCCCGGTGGAACAGGGCAAAATCGTCTATTTGAAGCTGTCGGAGCTTCACCCATTCCATACTTTACGGGATCACCCATTCAAGGTGCAGGACGATAAGGCGATGGACGATCTGGTGGGGACGATCAGGGAACACGGCATTATGACCCCGGCCACCGTCCGCCCGGAAAAGGACGGCAAGGGCTATGAGATCATCGCGGGACATCGCCGCTGTCATGGCGGTGAGCGGGCTGGCCTGGACGAGATCCCCTGTATTGTCCGTGAGATGACCGACCTTGAGGCTGTCCGGGAAATGAAGAACAGCAACAAGCAGCGGGGCGACCCTCTCCCCAGCGAATTGGCAAAACTCCTGGATTTGGAGCTGGAGGCCATCAAGCGCCAGGGGGCCCGGCCCAAAAATGACCAGGAGGCGGAGGCCCTGGGTAAGCTCTCGGTGGAGATCGTGGGCAAGGAGCATGATATGAACTATAAAAAGGTGCTCCGTTATGTCCGGCTCAACCATCTTGTGCCGGAGCTTCTGGAAAAGGTAGACACAAAAAATATGGGCTTTATGCCCGCCGTGGAGCTGTCGTATATCAAGCCGGAAAACCAGCGGCTCATCGCCGTGTCTATTGATGGGGAGCAGTCCTCCCCCTCGGTCAAACAGGCAAAGCGGCTCCGGGAGCTCGACCAGGAGGGCCTGCTCAACGGAGATGTGATCGACGGCATTTTAAGCGAAGAAAAAAGGGAGGTTGACAACGTGATCATCAGTACCGACGAACTCAACAAGTATTTCGGCAAGGAAATCACTCCTGCCAAAATGAAAGAACAGATCATGGCCCTGCTGGACGAGTGGAAAGAGAAGCAGCCGCCCGAACTGGCAAAGCCGGAGAAGAAGAACGAGCTCGACAAGTGACCGGCCCCCTGCTTCTGGACACTTTGTCCAGAGGTATGCGCTCCGCGCTTGGGATGGGCTCTGCGGTGATATATCCCCCGTCGCCGGGTTTGACGCCGCACAGCCGGGAGTGGGCCGTCAAGGGGCGGAACGCCCGCCGCTTTTGCGGCGGCTTGCCCTTTACGGTCTGCCCCGGCTGTGCTATTCCCGGCGAGCGGCGGGGGTATATCCTCCAGAGCCGCCCCCTTTCCCTGGATAGGGAAAGGGCGGGGGATAGGGTTGACCCTACCTATATATAAGGAAAAGAAACGGAGGTTTGGATTATGAAACGACCCCTTGCGTATGTGACCGCCGCATGGCGCGGCGGCGAGTGCGAGGTTATGGAGCAGGCGGCTAAATATTGCCGTATTGTCTACGATGCGGGGTATTCCCCCATCTGCCCGATGCTCTATCTGCCGCTGTTCCTCAATGACGCGGTGCCGGAGGAGCATAAAAGCGGTATTGACATGGGGCGCGACCTGCTCCGGCGCTCCCGTGTGCTGGTAGTATGCGGGAGCCATGTCGATGAAGCGGTGAAAAATGACATCGCGGTGGCCCAGCGGCTTGGGATCACCGCCACCACCCTGGACGGCATCCTCACTGTCAAGGGCCAGAGGCGACGCTGATATGGCGGTGATCGAGGCGTATGTCACCAATCTTGGGAAATACAACGAGGGCGAACTGGCAAGCTCACTTCTGAAATTCCCCACCACCAGGGAGGAGGTACAGGAAGTCCTAAAACAAATCGGCATTGACAATATCCGCTATGAGGAGATTTTTATTGCCGACTATGGCGGCGACCTGCCGGAACTCAATGCCTGCCTGGGGAATACGAAAGCATTGACGAGCTCAACCATCTGGCCTGCCTGCTCTCCGAGCTGGACAAAAGCGATTTGGAGAAGTTTGAGGCGGCTGTCGCCAGCGGCGAGCACACCTCCGGCGCGGGCGACCTTATCAACCTTGCGGAAAACCTGGATTGCTACGATTTCTATATCGGCGTGTCCGATGATGAAACCCTGGGCCGTATTTACGCGGAGGACATGGAGATGATCGACATTCCCGAAAACCTGCGGGATTATTTCGATTATGAGGCGTATGGCCGGGATATGCGGATCAATGAGGATGGCAGCTTTGTCAAAGGTGGTTTTTTCCTCCCCAATGGCAGCCAGTTTATTGAATACTACCACGGGCGGGAGGACATTCCCGCCGAACACAAGGTTTTTGCTTACCCGCGGCTCTCCATCCGGGAGCAGATGGCGGCTTACAAAGAAGTCATTGGCCGTTTCCCCCAGGCGGCGGAGCGCCCCAACCCGGAGCAAGGCCATTCAGACCGATAGCGGCACTCCTGGACACTTTGTCCAGAGGTGCTTTTTTCATGGGAAGGAGGGATTTGGCTGGTAGATGAAGATATTTCCAGGCGAACCATAGCGGTATCTATCAAGGCAAGCAAGCTCACGGCGCGGGGGCTTGCCTGTGTGCTGGGAGCGATTGCCCGGAAGATCGCCAAACACCACCGGGCAAAACAGACGCCCCACGGCAGGCAGACGGTGGGGCAGCTCATGGGCCACGGGGCCGCCACCAACAGTATCGAGGTGGAGGCCCCGGCCCTCTTTGACCGGGTGGCCCGGAAATGGAATGTGGACTATGCCTTTTATCAAGTCGCGCCGGATAAACACTTACTGTTCTTCAAGGCGGGGCAGGCCGACGCGATCACAGCCTGTTTCTCCGAATATTCCAAACGGCTGCTAAAGCGCACCAAATCCGCAAAGGCCCCCATCCGGGAGCAGATCAAGGAGGCCGCCGCAGAAGCGGCCCGCCAGCCCGCCCAAAAGCTGGAACGCACAAAGGAGGCGGTGCATGAGGACAGATAGCGTAAAAAAATATGTGATACCAAACATCCCCTATTTGTTTGTGCTGTGGGCCTGCTTGAAGCTGGGGACGGCCTACCGGCTGGCCGCCGGCGCGGATTTACCCCATAAGCTCATGGGCCTGGGGCAGACGGTAGGCCCGGCCTTTGCCGATCTCGCGCCGGGGCTTGATCCCTTTGACTGGCTCATCGGCATTGTGGGCGCGGTGGGCTTCCGGCTGCTGATCTATGTAAAAAGCAAGAACGCCAAAAAATTTCGGCGGGATGAGGAGTACGGATCAGCCCGCTGGGGCTGTCCGAAAGATATAGCCCCTTTCGTCGATCCTGTCTTTGAAAACAATGTCATTCTCACCGGGACGGAGCTTCTCACCATGAACACTCGCCCCCAAAACCCGGCCAACGCCCGCAATCTTAACGCCTGTGTGATCGGTTCGTCCGGCTCCGGCAAAACACGGTTTTGGCTCACCCCGCAGCTTCTCCAGGCCAGCGCAAAGAAAAAGGGCGGGTGCAGCTTTGTGGTGGTCGATCCAAAAGGCGGGGTGCTCTCCCAGGTGGGGGCTTTCCTGCAACGGCGGGGCTATCGGATCAAGGTGTTCAATTCCATTGATTTTTCCCAAAGTATGCACTATAACCCTCTGTCGTATATCCGCAGCGAGGCCGACATCCTAAAGTTTGTCGATACCCTCATAGCCAATACCAAAGGCGAGGGCAAAGAGGGCGACCCATTTTGGACGAAGGCGGAAACGCTTTTGTATTGCGCCCTCATCGCCTATATCATTTTCGAGGGCCCCGCCGAGGATCGGAATATGAATACCCTGGTGGATATGATCTCCGGCATGGAGGTCAAAGAGGACAACGAAAACTTTATGAACGCGGTGGATTATATGTTCAAGGGGCTGGAAAAGCGCAAACCGGATTGCTTTGCGGTGAAGCAGTACAAAAAATACAAATTAGCCAGCGGCAAGACGGCCAAAAGCATTTTGATCTCCTGCGGCTCCCGGCTGGCCCCCTTTGACATCCCCCAGCTCCGGGAGATCATGAGCTATGACGAGCTGGCCCTTGACCGCATCGGGGATCGGAAAACGGCGGTTTTCTTCACCATTTCCGATACCACGCCAACCTACAACTTTCTTGTAGCTCTGGCCTTTTCGCAGATGTTCAATCTGCTGTGCGAGAGGGCGGACAATGTTCACGGGGGCCGCCTGCCCCATCATGTGCGGGTGCTGTGGGACGAGGCGGCCAATACAGGGCAGGTGCCCAATCTGGAAAAGCTGGTGGCCGTTATCCGCTCCCGTGAAATATCGCTGACGCTCTTTTACCAACAGATGGCACAGTGCAAGGCCATTTATGACAAACACGCGGAAACGATCATGGGAAATATGGACAGCGTTGTTTTCCTGGGCGGCAGGGAAAGTTCCACCATTAAGGAGATTTCGGAAAACTGGCTGGGGAAGTCCACGATCTATATGCAGACGGACGGGCGCTCCAAAGGCCAGTCGGAAAGCTACAACCTCAACACCCAGCGACTTGGCCGGGAGCTGATGACCCCCGCCGAGCTTGCTACCATGCCCGGCGACAGGTGCATTTTGCAGCTCCGGGGCCTGCCCCCGTTCTATTCCCCAAAGTACGATTTGAAGCAGCACCCGAACTACAAATATACGGCTGAGGCCGATCAAGTGAAAAACGCCTTTTCCCTTGATAAGCTCATCAACCGCCGCAGGCGGCCTGGGCTGAACGAGGCTTGTGAGGTGTACGAGGCAGACGGGACAGACACAGGGCCCATAGGCGAGGACGAGGACATCCTCAACTATGACGATGTGGATGACCCGGATGCCTATGTATAAATCCTACTTCTGGACAAAGTGTCCAGAGGTCGTAACCTGCCGCCAGAGATGGCGGCTTATTTATTAGGGTTCCCGCAAAATCAAAGATTTTGTGGGAAGAGGAACCGCAACGGAATGAATGACTTTTCGCGCTTGCGCGGAAAGGAATGATATGAAGTTTGCGGTGACGAGGCCGGGAATATCCCCGGAGAAATGGAGGCTCTATGCAGTTTTTTTCTTCCGCGATCGATACTTTGCAGACCCTCGTTGTTGCCCTCGGCGCTGGTCTTGGCGTGTGGGGCGTGGTGAATTTGCTGGAGGGCTACGGATCGGATAATCCTGGCTCCAAAAGCCAGGGCATGAAGCAGCTCATGGCCGGAGGCGGCATTATCCTTTTGGGCACCACGCTGATCCCCCTGCTGTCTGGTTTGTTCTAAGGAGGGATTATGGATTTTCTCACCGACTGGCTCACGGACTGGCTCAAAGAGCTGCTGATTGGCGGGATCATGGGAAACCTGGAGGGGCTCACCGATTACGTCAACGCCCAGGTCGGGGAGATCGCGGTACAAGTGGGGACTACCCCGGCGGCGTGGAACGCCGGGGTTTTCTCCCTTATACGCCAGCTTTCCGAAACGGTGATCTTACCCATCGCCGGGATGGTGCTGACCTTTGTTGCCACCTATGAGCTGATTCAGATGCTTTTGGAAAAAAACAATATGCACGAGTTTGATGTGGCGAATATCTATAAATGGATGTTCAAGACGGCTTGTGCCATTCTCATTCTGTCCAACACCTTTCATATCGTGATGGCGGTGTTCGATGTGTCGCAGTCCGTGATCGCCCAGGCGGGCGGGCTCATCCAGGGCTCCACGGACATCACGCCGGATATGCTGGCGGAGCTGGAAACCACCCTGGAGGGCATGGACTTGGGGCCGCTTCTCGGCCTGTGGCTCCAGTCCTCCATTATCGGTGTGACCATGTGGGCGCTGGGCATTGTCATTTTTGTGTTGGTCTATGGCAGGATGCTGGAAATCTATTTGCTGACCAGCTTGGCCCCTATCCCTATGGCTACCCTGGCCCATCGGGAGGTGGGGCAAACGGGCCAGAATTATCTGCGCTCCCTGTTCGCTGTCGGCTTTCAAGGGATGCTCATTCTGGTGTGCGTTGCCATTTACGCGGTGCTTGTCCAGGGGATCGCCACCAGCGGCGACCCCATTGGGGCCATTTGGGGCATTGTGGGCTACACGGTTTTACTCTGCTTTATGCTGTTTAAGACGGGCGGCATCGCCCAGCGCATCTTCGGGGCGCATTGACGGGAGGTGCTTCAATGGAAAAAACGATATTCGATACCTCTGGACAAAGTGTCCAGAAGTCCCAGGAGGGCCTGTTCCTGCAAGACGGCATCGCGGGGCTGCGGGCGCTGCCCCGTCATTCGGTGGATATGCTGCTGACCGATCCGCCCTACGGCACTACCCGGAACTTTTGGGATGTGCCGCTGTCCCTCCCGGAGCTGTGGGAGGCGGTGAAATGGGCTGTCAAGCCGGAGGGGGCGGTGCTGTTCTTCGCTCAGTGCCCCTATGATAAGGTGCTGGGGGCCTCCAACCTCCCTATGCTCCGCTATGAGTGGGTGTGGTACAAGAGCCGCTGCACAGGTTTTCTCAACGCAAGGCGGGCCCCGCTGAAAAAGACGGAGAATATCCTGGTGTTCTATCAGAAACTTCCCCTTTACAATCCGCAGTTTGAACAGGGCAAGCCTTACAAGCGGAATGTGAAAAACAACGGGGACAGCCCGAACTATGGAAAGTTTGTCCGCTCATCCGGGGGCTCGGAGGACGGGCTTCGTTTTCCGGGGAATGTGCTCACATTCCCCACGGTGCAGCGCACCATCCACCCCACCCAAAAGCCCGTGGAACTGTGCGAGTATTTTATTAAAACCTACACCCGGCCCGGCGAGGTGGTGGCGGACATCTGCGCGGGCTCCGGCACAACGGCGGTGGCCGCCCTCAACACGGGCCGCCGCTTTATTTGTTTTGAAACCGTCCCGGCCTACTACGCTGCCGCCAGTGAGCGCATCCGTGTGGCGCGTTCGGCGGTAGAGTCCGGGGAGAAAGGAGTTTGACTATCGGACGCTATTCTATCATTTATGCCGATCCACCCTGGCGCTACACAGCAAAAAAGATACAGGGGGCGGCGGAAAACCATTACCCCACCATGAGCATATCGGAACTATGCGCGTTGCCTGTGGCCGACCTTGCGGCCAAGGACAGCGCGCTTTTTCTGTGGGCCACGTTCCCGCAGCTCCCGGAGGCCCTGCGGCTGATCCAGGCGTGGGGCTTCACCTATAAATCTGTGGCTTTTGTCTGGCTCAAACAAAACCGCAAGTCCCCCGGCTGGTTTTACGGCCTGGGCTTTTGGACGCGGGGCAACGCGGAGGTCTGCCTGCTGGCGACACGGGGACACCCCAAACGGCAAGCGGCGAATGTCCATCAGTTTATCATTTCCCCTATCCGGGAACACAGCCGCAAACCGGAGGAGGCCCGTGAAAAGATCGTGGCTCTCATGGGCGACCTGCCCAGGGTGGAGCTGTTCGCCAGGCAGTCCCCGCCCGGCTGGGATGTATGGGGCAACGAGGTGGAGCCCACGATCCCGGACTTCTGGACAAAGTGTCCAGAAGCAGCGGGCCAAAAGGAGGTCTTGTGAATGGGCTCACTTTGGGGAGCCTGTTTGACGGCATCGGCGTTTTCCCTCTGGCGGCGTCGCGGTGCGGCATCCGTCCCCTGTGGGCAAGTGAGATCGAGGCCGCCCCGATCTCCATCACCCAGCGGCATTTCCCGGATATGGCCCACCTGGGGGACATCACCAAACTGGACGGCGGGGCCATCCCGCCCGTCCATGTGCTGACCTTTGGCTCCCCCTGTCAAAACCTCTCGCAGATCGGTAATCGCACCGGCCTTGCCGGGGCTAAATCCGGCCTGTTCTTTCACGCGATCCGTATCATTCAAGAAATGAGAAAGGCCACCAATGATCTATATCCAGTTATCTCTATTTGGGAAAACGTCATGGGAGCGTTTTCTTCAAATGACCGGATGGACTTTAGAGCCGTCCTATCCGCTTTCACAGACACCGAAATTCCAATGCCTGCTTCGGGAAGATGGGCAAGCGCCGGAATGGTGCGAGGGGGATGCCCCGATCTCGCATGGCGGCTCTTGGATGCCCAGCACTGGGCAAGGCCCCGGCTGGCCCGACGCCAGCGCGTCTTTCTTGTGGCAGACTTTGGAGGGCGGCGTGCTCCCGAAATATTGTTTAAGCCCCGCCCAATGCTCCCACTTCCTGCGCCTTGCACAGCGGGCGGGCTGCCCGCCCCCGGCGGAGATCGAGGCCCTGTTCTTGAAACAGGGGGGCGCGTACCCATCACAAGACCCTTTCAAGGGTTCCGTATGCGGGGGGCTGCCAAGGAGGGGGAACAAACAGCGTTCCAAAACAGCTTCGGATTTCCAGCAGACCCTTTTCCCACTCTGTTAGCCGGTACTGTGACACCGTTTGCCTTTTGGTACGAGGACGATCCGGCGGGCGGCTGTATTCGTTTTCCCACGGAGCTGGAATGTGAGCGGCTCATGGGCTTGCCGGAGGGGTGGACGAAGTACGGGGCCGACGGCGGGGAGATCAGCGCGTCCCAGCGGTACAGGGCCCTGGGCAACGCCATCGCCCTGCCCTGCGCGGAGTATATCATGGCTGGGATCGCGGAGGCCCTGCGTTAAAATTACCCGTACTTCTGGACACTTTGTCCAGAGGTAGCCGGGCCGGAAAGGAGTGATCAAAATTCCCTATGTGAATGTTCCCAACGATCTATCAAAGGTCAAAACCAAACTTGCCTTTAATCTGACGAAACGCCAGCTTGTGTGCTTCGGCATCGCGGCGGCGGTGGGCGTCCCGTCCTACCTGCTGGCCCGGAGCTCTATCGGCAACACCGGGGCCATGTTTCTTATGATGGCGGTGGCGCTCCCGGCCTTTTTGCTGGCGATGTATGAGAAAGACGGGCTCCCGCTTGAAAAGGTGGTGCGAAACATCATCCGGGCCCGTTTCCTGCGGCCTGGGGTGAGGCCCTACCGAACAGAAAACATCTATGCCCCGTTCACCCATCGGGGCGCTGTGGGAAAGGAGGATGCGATTGCAAAAAGCAGAAAATCAAAAGCGCGGCTCCGGAAAGGCCGCTGACCGGAAAGCTGTTTTGTCCGCCCAGCAGACGATCCCTTATCTGGTGATGCACCCGGACGGGGTATGTCAGCTCCCCGGCGGGCTTTACACAAAAACGGTGGAGTATGAGGACATCAATTATTCCGTGGCAAGCACCGAGGATCAGACGGCCATCTTTGGCGGCTGGAGCTCATTCCTCAATTACTTTGATACCTCTTTGCCGTTCCAGCTCTCCTTTATCAACCGCCGCTCCCGCTCCCGGAACAAATACCGGGTGAATATCCCCCAGGCGGAGGACAGCTTCAACAGTGTCCGGGGCGAGTTCACGGGGATGCTGAAAAATCAGATCGCCCGGTCGAACAACGGGATCGAGCGTTCCAAATATATCACCTTTGGGCTCCCCGCCGAGGGGATCGGGGAGGCCCGGCCCCGGCTGGAGCGCGTGGAGGCCGATGTGACAGGCAACCTCAAACGGCTGGGGGTGCCCTCGGAGCCCCTGGACGGGCGGGCGCGGCTGGCCCTGCTTCACAGCCAGATGCACCCTGGGAACCGGGAGCCGTTCCGCTTCTCCTGGCAGGATATTCCCAAAACAGGGATGGGGACAAAGGACTATATCGCCCCGGACAGCTTCGACTTTAGGCAGTCCCGCCTGTTCCGGGTGGGCCAGTATTGGGGCGCGGCCTCCTATTTGCAGATCATGGCTTCGGAGCTCTCTGACAAGCTCCTGGCGGAGATCCTGGAACTGGACGCAGAGCTGACTGTGACTATGCACATTCAGACGGTGGATCAGCTCAAGGCTATTAAAACGGTAAAAGGCAAGCTGTCCGACATTGGAAAAATGAAAGTGGAGGAACAGCGCAAGGCGGTGCGGGCCGGATATGATCCCGACATCCTGCCACCCGATCTCATTACCTTTTCCAAAGACGCAGCGGAGCTGCTGGCCGATCTGCAATCCCGCAACGAGCGGATGTTCCTCTTGACGTTCACGGTGATCAATATCGCCCCCACCCGCCAACGGTTGGAAAACGATATTTTTACAGTGGGCGGCATCGCACAGAAATATAACTGCGCCTTGAAGCGGCTGGACTGGCAGCAGGAGCAGGGCTTCGTGTCCTCCCTGGCCCTGGGCTATAACGAGGTGGAAATCCAGCGGGGCATGACAACCAGCTCCACGGCCATCTTCATTCCCTTTATGACGCGGGAGCTGCGGATGGCGGGGCCCTCCCTCTATTACGGGATGAACGCCCTTTCCCACAATGTCATCATGGCTGACCGAAAAAAGCTGAAATCCGCCAACGGCCTGTACCTCGGCTCCACCGGATCAGGGAAATCCTTTGCAGCAAAACGGGAGCTTCTAAACGTGTTCCTCACCATCCCCCAGGACAGGATTCTGATCGTAGACCCTATGGGCGAATATGCCCCGCTGGTGCGGCGGCTGGGCGGGCAGGTCATTGAGATCGCCCCCGGCTCCCCCAGCCATATCAACCCTATGGACATCCGGCTGGATATGGACGAGGACGAGAGCCCGCTTTCCATGAAAGCGGATTTTTTGTTGTCCCTGTGCGAGCTGGTGGTGGGCGGTAAGGATGGTTTGCAGCCTATCGAAAAGACGGTGATCGACCGCTGTGTACGGCTCATCTACCGGGATATGGCCCTGGGGATCGGGGACGGCAAGCCGCCCTTGCTCCAGGACTTGTACGAGGAACTTCTGAAACAGCCGGAGCCGGAGGCCCGGCGGGTAGCGACCGCCCTGGAGCTCTACTGCACCGGCTCCCTCAACCTGTTCAACCATTTGACAAACGTGGACTTGACCGCCCGCGTGGTGTGTATCGTGCTGAAAGGGCTGGGAGAAAACCTGCGGAAGATCGCCATGCACATCACCAATGATTTTGTAACTTCGGCGGTCAACGTGAATTTCCACAGCGGTATTTCTACCTGGTGCTACTTTGACGAGTTTCATATTTTGCTCCGGGACGCCCTCACCGCCAGCTACTTTGTAGCCGTGTGGAAGATGCTTCGCAAAAAGGGCTGCGTCCCCTCGGCTTTAACGCAGAACGTCAAAGACTTATTGGCCAGCCGGGAGATCGAGGCCATTCTGGACAACACCGATTTTATGATCCTGCTGGCCCAGGCCCAAAGTGACCGGGCGATTTTGGCAAAGCAGCTCGGCATTTCCGAGCACCAGCTTTCCTACATCACCCACTCTAATTCCGGCGAGGGCCTGCTGTTCTATGGGGATGTGACCATCCCCTTTGTTGACCGTTTCCCCAAGGGGGAGATATATAACCTGCTCACCACCCGCCCGGAGGATTTGAAGAATGAAGCGAAAACCGAATAAACCCAGCCCGGAGGCGGCTCCCCGGCAGGACGCGCCGGAGGGCTCCCCTGACGGGGCCAGGACGGAGGCTACCTCTGGACAAAATGTCCAGAAGTCAAAGTTCCGGCAGAAAAGCAACCAGGAACAGGCCGCCTCGTCAAAGCTCCGCATGGAAAAGCGCGGGGAGAAGCTGGAACAGGCAAAGGATAAGCTGTCCAAACAAAAGCCGCCCAAAAAGCCCGGCCCGGTGAGGCGGGTGGGCCGGGCCGCCGGCGGCGCCGTCCACGGCTTTGTGCATGGAAAGCTCTTTGAGGTGGAGCAGGAGAACGTGGGCACCGAGGGGGCCCACCGCTCCGAGCTGGCGGGTGAAACCGCCCTGCGGCATGGCTCCCGGTTCGTTAAGAAGAAAATCCGGGAACACCCGGCAAAGGCTGTCCAGCGGGCGGAGTCCAAATATATCAAGGCTACGGCGGATCATCATTTCCGCGTGGCCGCCCAGGAGAACCCGGAGCTGAGGCAAAATGCCTGGAAACAGTTTTGGCAGAAACGGCAATACCGCAAGCAGGCGCGGCAGACCGCCAGGGCTGGGGCGGCAAAGGCGGCGAAAAAGACCGCCGCCGCCACGGAAAAGGCCGGGGCCCAGGCGGTAGGCTTTATCAAGCGGCATCCCGTGGGGGTGCTCCTGGCCCTGGCCTGTCTGCTCCTGCTCTTTATCATGCAGTCCTGTTCGTCCTCCCTGGTGATGCTGGGTAACTCCGGCGCGGGTGCCGTGGGCGCTACCACTTACCCCTCAAAGGACGAGGATATTTTGGGGGCCGAGGCCGCCTATGCAGATATGGAGGCGGAGCTGCAAAACTACCTGGACACCTACGAAAGCACCCACGATTATGACGAGTACCACTTTGACCTGGACACCATTGAGCACGATCCCTATGTGCTCATCTCCATCCTCTCTGTGCTCCACGAGGGGGAATGGACGCTTGCCCAGGTGCAGGGCACTTTGCAAATGCTTTTTGACCGCCAGTATATTCTGACGGAGCGTGTGGTGCGGGAAACCCGGTACGACAGCGAGGGCGATCCCTATTCCTGGTATATCTGCTATGTGACGCTGGAAAACAAAACCCTTTCCCACCTTCCCCTGGAGCTTATGGGCGAGGAGGAGCTGGCCCGGTATGCCCTCTATATGTCCTGCCTGGGCAACCGGCCCGACCTGTTCCCGGAGTCCGGGTATGTGGACAAATACACGAAACCGCCCGCCGACTACGATGTGCCGGAGGAATATCTGGACGATGAAACCTTTGCGGCCATTTTGGGCGAGGCGGAAAAATACCTGGGCTATCCCTATGTGTGGGGCGGCAGTTCCCCGGCCACTTCCTTTGACTGCTCCGGCTTCGTGTCCTGGGTGATCAATCACTCCGGCTGGGATGTGGGCCGCCTGGGGGCCCAGGGGCTTTACAACATCTGCACCCCCACCGGCGCACCCCGCCCCGGCGATCTGGTCTTTTTCGAGGGCACCTATGATACAACCGGCGTTTCCCATTGTGGCATCTATGTGGGGGACGGGATGATGATCCATTGTGGCGATCCCATCAGCTACGCGAATTTGAACACAAATTACTGGCAGTCCCATTTCTACGCCTACGGGCGTTTACCATGATTGGAGGTATCTATGGCGGCAAGCAAAAGCCAAAAAATCCAGGCTGAGATCGAAAAGGTCAAGGCCAAAATCAACGAGCAGCAGGCCCGGCTCAAGGAGCTGGAGAAAAATAAGCTGGAGGCCGAAAACAGCGAGATCGTGGACATCGTGCGGGGCCTGAGCATTTCTTTGGAGGAGCTGCCCCTGGTGCTTCAGCAGCTCCGGGAGGGCACCTCTGGACAAAGTGTCCAGAAGTCGGGGCCTGCGGAAAAGGAGGAAAACTGAATATGAAACGATGGAAGTCTTTGACGGCGGCGCTCTGCGCCGCTGTTCTTTTATGCGGATTTACCGCTGTCCCGGCCTATGCCTACGCGGACGGCGGGGCGGGCTCCAATCACGGCGATCCCACAATGGAAACCCCGGCCCCGGAGCCTACCATAGAGCCGGGCCAGGGCTTTTCGGAGGAGGGCGGCTTTGTGACCCGCGACCTGCTCTATGACGAGAACACCAATAAGCAGTTTATCACCGTCCAGACCAGCGGCGGGGCCACCTTCTATCTCGTCATTGACTACGACAAGCCCGTGGACGAGGAGGGCGAACAATATGAAACCTACTTCCTGAACCTGGTGGACGAGGCCGACCTGCTGGCCGCTGTGAAAGCTGCGGGGGTGGAGCTTCCGGCCTGCACCTGCGGGGAAAAGTGCGCTGTGGGCGCCATTGACACGGCCTGCCCGGTTTGCTCCATCAGTATGGCCGACTGCGCCGGGGTGGAGCCGGAGCCTGCGGAAACCGAGGAACCTGCGGAAGAGCCGGAAACAGGCGGCAGCATGGGGACGCTCCTGCTCATCCTGGCGGTGGCCGGGATCGGCGGCGGGGCCGCGTTCTATTTCAAGGTGATCCGGCCCAAACAGCAGCAGGCCGCCGAGCCGGAGGAGGACTACGGCGAGGACTATGAGGACGACGGCCCGCCCTGGGACGAGGACGAGGAAAACAGCGAGGAGGAGGAAAGATGAATTTTACCAATAGTCCCTACGAAAAAATGATGAAGCAGAGGCCCCGGCCCCTGGCCCCCTCCGTCCCCAAAGCGCCCAGGGGCTCCCGGTGCTCCGGGTGCCCCTACTGGCGGGGGATCGGCTGTGTGTCCTGCTACCGGGAACTTTTGAAAGCCCCTGCCGGGAGGTGATGGGGTGGCCCGCGAACTGACCCGCAAGGAAAAATCCGCTATCCGCGCCCTGGTGGTGAAGTGGTGCGCCAACTATGACAAGGAATATGGGTGCCTGCCGCTGGAGTGCGAATGTTATATGTTCGGCAAATGCTGGACGGGGGCCTATTGCCGCTACTTCCGGGAGGCCGTCCTGCCCCTTGACCCGGCGCTAGAGGCCGCCCTGCTGACTGAGGGGCCCAGGCCGGAGTTTAAGCCCTGCCCCATCTGCGGCGGGGCCGTCCCCGTGGATGGGCGCATGGCCTACTGCTCCGAGTCCTGCGCCCGGATCGCCCTGCGGCGGCAAAAGCGGGAGTATATGCGGAAAAGACGGAGGTGATGTGTGGAAAATTAGGCCCCGGAAAACCCGCTGATCACAAGGCTTTCCGGGGCCGGTTTTGGGGCGGGCCGTATGTTTCTATGTCCCGCCCCCGCTTTGTCAAAATGCTTTCCACATCTATCCCCGCTGCTTCTGGACACTTTGTCCAGAGGTGATGGCACATTTAAGAGGAGGTGTTATTCTGGAAGAAAATCAAGGCTATGTGATCCGCCGCACGATCCTGTTTGATAATAAATGCGGCTTTGTATTGGGGGAAGACCCCAAGGCCCCGAACCCCTATGTGACATGGCAATTTAACGAGCAGGACGGACACCGCGACTATTTTTGGGGCCACTACCATAACGAGCCGGACATGGCGGAGCGCGACTTGCACAACCGGGCTGAGGACTATCAGCGGCGCTATCATGTGTTTGAGGTGGAACAGGCCCCGGACAAGGAAACATACAAATACTACTCTACCCAGCGGCCTATCGACATGGGCACCTATCCCAAAAGCTATTTCAACCGGCCTGTCCACATGGACATCTATTTTAACCGCCAGCAGGTGCAGGGTGAGGCGTTCCAGGCGTGGGGGGCCATCACCTATGCCCAGCCGTTGACTGAGCAGGAAATGCGGGATTATGAGCTGCGGCCCTCCCGTGAAAATCTGGATATTCGGCGGCAGATGGATGCCCAGGCCCAGGTCGTGGGCAAATGGGAGGATGCCCACCACGCCCCGGAGCAAAAACGGCTGACATGGTTTTATCCCGACTTCGGCAGCTATGTGGTAAAAGAGTATGTCACCCCGGAGCAGTTGTCTATTCGCGCCCGTGGGGTGGAGCGTCAAGCAGCGGCTAAGGCCCACAAGCAGGAAAAGGGCAAACAACCGATTGCCGAACAGCTCAAGGCCGCCCAGCGGGAGGCCCAGGAGCACCAGGGGCCGGAGGCCCCAAAAAAGAAAGCCCCCGACAGGGGCGAGCGTTAGGAGGTGCGCGTATGGAAAAACAGAGGGAACAGGATCGGGCTGACCTGGAAGTGAAGCGGCTGTGCGGCGTGTTCGGCTCTCCCCAGCCCCCGGAGGAGGAAAAGCCGCTGGACAAGGTAAAGGAACCGCCCCGCCCCTATCGGAGCCGGGAGCGTGAGGAGCGGTGAGCCAGAAAAAGCGCCGCCGTCCTGTCCATCTTCATGTGATGGTGTCCGAGGAGGAGCTGGCGCTGATCCGGGAGCGCATGGCCGAGGCGGGCGTCCGCAACTTGGGGGCCTATGTGCGGAAAATGGCCCTCAATGGCTATGTGCTCCATGTTGACCTTTCGCCCGTCCGGGAACTGGTATCGCTCCAGCGTCGGTGCTCCAATAATCTAAACCAGGTGGCGATCCAGGCCAATACCTACGGCGGCATTTACCCGGAGGAGATCAAGGCCCTCCAGCGGGACTATGAAACCCTGTGGGAACCGTTGTCCGACCTGCTCAAAAAGCTGTCGGCGGTGGTAGAGCTTTGACCCTTGCCGGGGAGCGTTGCGCTCCCCGGCTGCCCCGGCTTCTGGACGCTTTGTCCAGAGGTGGGGGCAGCCGGAGCCATCCTTGTTTGCCCCCTCTTACGGAGTTATAATATACATATAGAGGCAAATATCAAACTTTTGTAGGAGGTATGAACC
>ERZ772820.622-NODE-622-length-33083-cov-61.139367_pt1 | contig 33083 bp, 33 predicted proteins | sample MGYA00511377_ERZ772820 | MGnify/ENA primary metagenome ERZ772820 (study PRJEB29015, sample SAMEA2737684) | human gut metagenome | biome: human gut; feature: human-associated habitat; material: faeces | place: China | collected 2012 ... | reverse complement strand
GTCTGCCTTGCCAACTGCCGTTTATCCTCCGGGAAAACTCGAAGACCCGCCGGGCACTCCGGCGCGTTTTTCGCAAAGCAGAGGACGCAGCAGGCATACCGGCGTATGTCAAGGACGATAACGCCGCGAAAGACGTGTTGGTGCGTCCTGCGGGCATATGTGCCCTTGCCAAGTGACGTTAGCAATCTCATGCACCAACGGAGGACCTTATGCTTCCAAAGAGTTTTTCTGAACGGATGTCCCGGCTGCTGGGGGACGAATATGCGGCGTTTCTGGCCTCCTACGAGCGTCCGCGGAGCGTCGGCCTGCGGATGAACCCACGTAAGGCGGCGCTGCCGCCGGAATACTGCACCGAGCGGGTGCCATGGGCGGAAAACGGCTATTATTATCCGCCGGAGGAGCGCCCCGGCCTGTCGCCCCTGCATGATGCGGGCGCGTACTATTTGCAGGAGCCGAGCGCCATGGCGCCGGCCGCTCTGCTGGATGCACAGCCGGGAGAGCTGGTGCTGGATCTCTGTGCCGCGCCGGGCGGAAAATCGACGCAGATCGCCGCGGCGATGCAGGGCAGGGGCCTTCTTGTCTGCAATGAGATCCATCCGAAGCGGGCGCGCGTGCTCGCCTCCAACATTGAGCGCATGGGCGTGAGCAATGCGCTGGTGCTCAACGAGCACCCCGCGCGGCTGCGTTTTCCGCGCTGCTTCGACCGGATCTTAGTGGATGCGCCCTGCTCCGGCGAGGGAATGTTCCGCAAGGAAGAGACCGCCGTGACCGACTGGAGCGAGGAGATTGTCGCGATGTGCGCGGCGCGTCAGACGGAGATTCTCACGACGGCAGCGCAGATGCTCCGTCCCGGCGGACGGCTGGTATATTCCACCTGCACGTTTTCCCCGGAGGAAAACGAGGGCGTGATCAGCCGTTTTTTGAAAGAACATCCGGATTTTTCCGTGGCGCGCGTGGACGCGCCGTGGTTTGCGCCCGGCCGACCGGACTGGATCGCGGAACCGGCGGAGGGCGTGGAGCGCACGTTCCGCCTCTGGCCGCACAAGGTGCGCGGAGAGGGACATTTTGCCGCCGTGCTTGAAAATAACGCGGCGGGGGACGCGGAGCACTTGGAGCCGCAGTCCGCTGCGGCGCTGCCTGCACCTGTCCGGGATTTCCTGCGGGAGCACGAGATCGTTCTGCCGGAGGGGATCGCGCTGCCCTTTGGGGAGACGTGGTTCTGGGCGCCGCGGGCGCTTCCGATGCTTCGCGGACTGCACGTGCTGCGCGCGGGACTGGAGCTGGGAGAGGTGCGCAAGGGGCGTTTTCTCCCGGCGCACGCGCTGGCCCTGTGGCTGGAGGATTTTCCGCAGACGGCGGAGCTTGCGGCCGGGAGCCGGGAGCTTGCGGCCTATCTGCGCGGGGAAACGCTGCCCTGCGCCTGTACCGGCTGGACGCTGGTGCGGACGGAAGGCTGCGCCCTTGGCTGGGGCTACGGCGCGGGCGGCATTCTGAAAAACCATTATCCGAAGGGTCTGCGGCGCAAAAACTGACCGTTTCGACGCTCCGTTTTGTATATTTCTCTGACTTTGTTTGCATTTGCCCTTTACATAATACCAAAACTATGCTATACTTTTAGCGCAAAACGTTGGAAATTTCAGGCGCCTGCGCCGGTTTCAGCGTCTTCCTTTTTGTGCAGAATTTGGCTTTGCTGAAAGGCTACATATTGCATATACTCTAACCGAGAGGGTATAACATGAAAAAATACATGATCCACGGCGGCACGCCGCTTTCCGGTGTTGTCACGATCAGCGGCGCGAAAAACGCCGCAGTCGCAATCCTTCCCGCGACGCTTCTGGTCAGAGGCGTCTGCCGCGTTGAAAATGTTCCGGACATTTCCGATGTCCGCCTGCTGCTTGAAATTCTGGATGAGATGGGTGCGGAGATCCGCCGCCTGAGCCCGAACACGCTGGAGATCGACTGCTCCCGCGTGCGCGATTCCGAGCCGGACGACGCGCTGGTGCGCCGCATCCGGGCGTCCTATTATCTGATCGGCGCGCAGCTCGGCCGCTTCGGTCATGCGAAGGTCGCGCTTCCCGGCGGCTGCAACTTCGGACCGCGGCCCATTGATCAGCATATCAAGGGCTTTGAGGCCATGGGTGCGGACGTCCGGCTAAAAAACGGCTGCGTCTGCGCGGATGCGCCTGCGGGCGGGCTCATCGGCGGCCGCGTCAATCTGGACGTGGTTTCTGTCGGCGCGACGATGAACATCATGATCGGCGCGGTGCTGGCCAACGGCACGACGATCATCGAAAATGCGGCGAAGGAGCCGCATATCGTTGACCTTGCAAACTTCCTGAACGCCATGGGCGCAAAGGTTTCCGGCGCGGGCACCGACGTGATTAAGGTGCGCGGCGTGCGCGCGCTGACCGGCGGTGCATATTCCATCATTCCCGATCAGATCGAAGCCGGCACCTATATGGCTGCCGTTGCCGCGGCGGGCGGTGACGTGATGATCCAGAACGTCATTCCCAAGCACATGGACTGCATCTCTGCCAAGCTGCGCGAGATGGGCGTAAAGATCACGGAATATGACGATGCCCTTCGCGTGCAGCGTACCGGCATTCTGCGCCGCGCAAATGTCAAGACGCTGCCCTATCCCGGCTTCCCGACGGATATGCAGCCGCAGATCGCGGTGTGCATGGCGCTGGCCTCCGGCGTGAGTATCATTACCGAGAGCGTCTATGATACCCGCTTCGGCTACTGTGCGGAGCTCAACCGCATGGGGGCGTCCATCAAGGTCAACACCAAGGTCGCCGTGATCACGGGCGTGGAAAAGCTGCATGGCTGCACCGTGCGCGCCTGCGACCTCCGTGCGGGCGCAGCGATGGTCATTGCCGGACTCGCGGCGGATCAGGTCACGGTGGTCGAGGACGTTCAGTATATTGAGCGCGGCTATGAGAACCTGATCGGCAAGCTGGAAGCGCTTGGCGCCTCCATCCGCCGGATCGAAACGCCGGATCACCATCCGATCCCGGCGGTCGTATAAGAAAATAAAAGCACATCCGAAGCGACATCGGGTGTGCTTTTTTCGAGGTGTGAAATGGATCTGTTTATCACCATATTTCAGATGATCGGCACGGTCGCCTTTGCCGTCTCCGGCGCGTTGACCGCCATGCACAAAAAGATGGATCTGCTGGGGGTGATCGTCCTCGGCGTCACAACGGCGGTCGGCGGCGGCATCATCCGGGACATCCTGCTGGGCATCACGCCGCCGCTTGCCTTCCGCGACCCGCTGGCGGTGATGGTGGCCATTGCGGTTTCGGTGATTCTCTTCTTCCCGTGTGTGCGGCGGGGGCTGATGCACAATCAGAGGCTCTTTGATGCGGTGCTGCTTGTGATGGATTCCGTCGGCCTCGGAATTTTCACCGTCATGGGGATCTGGAATGCGCTGGACTTTTCTCCGGAGCGCAGCACGTTTCTTCTGGTGTTTGTCGGCGTGATGACCGGCGTCGGCGGCGGTGTTCTGCGCGACATTCTCGCGGGAAACACGCCCTACATCTTTGTCAAGCATGTCTATGCCTGCGCCTCTCTGCTGGGGGCGGTGACCTGCACGCTCCTGTGGCGCTATGTGCCAAATTATGCGGCAATGCTGGCCGGCGTTCTGATGGTGCTGATCCTCCGGCTGCTATCTGCCTATTTTCACTGGAATTTGCCCCGTGCAGACGATGAAATTTAGCAAAAATAACACTTGCGCCGGTCAAGAAAAGTGCTATAATACAACATTGTGCATTCCAAAGAAAAGAGGATTTCAGAATGACAGTGTTGTGTTCCATCGCAGTTGCGATGTTTGCGGGACTGATGATGTCACGAGTTGTGAAGCTTGTAAAACTGCCGGCGGTGACCGGTTATCTGATCGCGGGACTGTTGATCGGCCCCTTCGTGCTGGGCAGGCTCGGCGCTCCGGGGCTGGGCTTCCGCACGCTGGACGAGGTCGAGCACCTCAAGCCCTTCAGCGAGGTCGCGCTGGGCTTTATCGCCTTCGCCATCGGCAATGAATTCCGCCTGAGCCAGCTTCGTGTGATCGGCAAAAAGGCGAGCGTGGTCGCAGTTTTTCAGGCGCTTTCCGCGACTGTGCTGGTCGACGTGAGCCTGCTGATCCTGCATCTGATCATGCCGGATAAGATCAGCGTTCCTGTTGCGATCACCCTTGGTGCGATCGCAACGGCAACGGCGCCTGCCGCGACGCTGATGGTCGTCAACCAGTACAAGGCCAAGGGCCCGGTGGTCGATCTGCTGCTGCCCATCGTCGCACTGGACGATGCGGTCGGCCTGATCGTGTTTGCGGTTTCATTTGGCATGGCCAAGACCTTCTCCAGTGGTGCCGCTCTGAGCGTGGTCAGCGTGCTGGTCAACCCGCTGCTTGAGGTCATCGCCTCGCTGGCGCTCGGTTCGTTTCTCGGGCTGGTCTATACTTATGTGGAACGCTTTTTCCATTCGCGCAGCAAGCGGCTGTGTGTGGCGATTACCTTCGTGATCCTGGCGGTGTCGCTGTCCATGATGGAGTTCACCATTCCCGGCACGGAGATTGAAGTGGGCTTCTCGTCCCTGCTCGTGTGCATGATGCTCGGCACGATCTTCTGCAACATCTGCCCCAGCTCGGAGGAACTCATGGCCAAGACCGACCGCTGGACGGCCCCGCTGTTCGTGCTGTTCTTCGTCATCAGCGGCGCGGAGCTGGATCTGTCCGTGTTCAGCGACGTGACCTGCGTGCTGATCGGCCTTGTGTACATTCTGTTCCGCTCCTTGGGCAAGATCACCGGCGCCGGCATCAGCTCGAAGTTCATGAAGTGCGAGCCTGTCGTGCAGAAATGGCTGGGTCTGACCTTGCTGCCGCAGGCCGGCGTTGCGCTGGGAATGTCGATCACGGTGGCGGAGCTGGGCGCGGAGGGCGCGATCATCCGCAGCATCGTCCTGTTCTCCGTGTTGATCTATGAGCTGGTCGGCCCGATGCTGACCAAGATCGCTCTGACCAGGGCCGGAGAGATCCATCCGAAGGAAGAAACACCCGCACCGGCGGCGAAATAAGGAATAAAACACCCGCAGCCATCGGCTGCGGGTGTTTTAGGCTGCCCCAAAACTTATCTAGCCAAAAGTTACGGAGGGAAGGAAAGAGTGAAAGGGAACCGTCAGGGTTCCCTTTCACGATCAATCACCCGCCGCAGCGACCAAAATTGCAAAATAATACTACAAATGCTGATTTTGCAATTTTGCTGGCAGCTTGTCCCGAAAGTCCAAAAGGACTTTTGGGACAAGCTGAAACACCCGCGGCAAATGCTCATGTGCGATAAAGTAACACCACAATATGACAGGCAGCCGCCCTTGCTATTCCGAACAAAGGGACACAGTATTAGAAGAGTTCACGACTTTATGCTATACTTAAAATACTAAAAAAGTTTGTAACGATTGCTTGTTTCCGCAATCTTATTTATAAAGGGGGTGAGATGGTGAGTGATTTTGACGCTATATATCAAGAATACGGAAAGACCGTATATTGCTTTCTGCTTTCATTATCACGAGATGAAACATTATCAGAGGAATTGACGCAGGAAACAATGTTTCGAGCAATTATGAATATCAGCTCTTTCCGTGGCGATAGCAAAATCTCCGTTTGGCTCTGCCAGATTGCAAAGAATTTGTATCTTGAATGGATGAAAAAGAACAAACGAATAGTCCCCATTGATGAAAGCATAGACCTTTACGATAGCGGCAGAGATATTGCGGCTGAGTTAGCAGACAAAGACATTGCCGACAGAATCCTGCAACATCTGCATGAACTTGAAGAACCATATAAAGAAGTTTTCACACTTCATGCATTGGGAGATATACCACTGAAACGCATCAGCCAGCTTTTCGGAAAAAGCGATAGCTGGGCGCGAGTTACTTACTATCGAGCCAAAGCTATGATTACTGCCAAGTTAGAGGAGGGAGAAAAATGAAAAAGATTGAGTGCTACATCGTTCAGGACTTGTTGCCTCTCTATATAGACCATGCTTGCAGCAAACAGACTACTGAGGACATTGAAGGTCACTTGCAGTCTTGCGAAAGCTGCAAAAAGCTATATGAGGAAATGAGTTCAGATATTTGTTCTGCATTGCAAACTCCGGAGTTTGACAGCCGGAAAATATTTCGTCATGCAAAGAAAAGCGTTCTTGCTATCATCCTTGCTTTGGCTGCTGTCATAAGTTGTTTCGTGATTAACGCAGGCGGCGCTTGGATGGGTGGAAGAGCAGATATATCAAACCTGATTGTTACCATCCTCTATGTAATCTTCTGGAGTGTTTTCTCCGTTCGGTCAAGGGGATATGTACCACTTATCAAGGTTTCATTTGCGATTAGCTGTATTACCTTTGTTTCTGCCGCTGCCGGACTGATTGCACGGGCGCTGCATATCGGGGGATTTATCACTGGAATACTCAGTGTTTTTTCCTCAATTCCCTTTTATGGACTCAGGTTCTTTATGGACTGGACTGGACTGTATGTAATTGCAACGGCATTATCGCTTGCATGGCTTATCTACACTTGGCATTCCAAACGCAAATTGGAACATACCACAGATTTGAAAGGAGATTGAACTATGAGCAAGAAAGTATCAAGAATCGTCGGAGGAATCATGTTGGCAGTCGCTGTTGTCTTTGTTGCCGTAGCACTTGGACATCCCGAAATGAGTTTCCCATGGAGTAACACCGTAACTTATTCTCTGTACGCTGTTTATCTTGTAGCTGCGATAGTCTTATTAATCGCACCATTTAAAAACAAGTAACTATCAAGTAGCAAAGCCAGCCGAGCCAGTCAACGGTCAAGATGAACGGCGCATACTGCGCCGCCGTTGACAGCCCCGCCCGCCTTTGCTGGTAGGCAATCAAGGGGCGACAGCAAGGAATGCTGCCGCCCTTGACCCTTTGCGCCCCGGCCGTCCAAACGTAACCAAGGGGGCGCCGAAGCCCCCCTGTAATAGACTTCTGCCAGATACCAGAATCAAATTTGCGCATAAACCTTGACACTACTATCACCCGCCGCAGCGACCAAAATTGCAAAATAATACTACAAATGCTGATTTTGCAATTTTGCTGGCAGCTTGTCCCGAAAGTCCAAAAGGACTTTTGGGACAAGCTGAAACACCCGCGGCAAAAGCCGCGGGCTTCTTTTACCCTTTGATGGGGTGCGCTTCGATGTACTGCGCCAAAATGTGTGCCGCGTCCGCGACCAGAGCGGCGCAGGGACGCTTTTTGTAATATTCTGCCGTGCGGCGTTCCGGCAGGGGAGAACCGTCGGTTTTTACGCCGGTGAGCAGCTCACGGCAGATGATACTACCGTTCTTCTCGCGGAACTGTGCGGCCAGTGCCTGAAGCCGCAGGTAGTGCGCGGATTTTTCTTCGTGCGACAGGGAGGAACTGCCGTACAGCAGCCCCGCAGCCATAAACATTCCGCTCACCGCGCCGCAGACCTCACGCATCCTTGCCATGCCGCCGCCGAAGCCGGAGGCGATGCGCCTTGCGGCGTCCTCATCCAGCCCGGTTTGGTTGGAAAAGGCCAGCAGGACGGCCTGCGCGCAGTTGCAGCCGTCGAGAAAATTCTGCGCGGCGCGTTCTTCACAGGTCATTGCGGCGCCTCCTTCGGGAAGGAAATTTTATTGAATTTCAGCATATAACGGATGGAATAGTAGCCCTTGAGGTAGTTATCCTCAAACCATTCGTAGGTCGCCTGCGGCAGATGCAGCAGCTCCGGTGCCTCGCAGCGGAAGAGCTCAAAGGTCTTCCGGTCGCCGCAGAGCAGGGCGGCGATCAGCTCGTTCTGCCCTTCCTGTGCCAGCCGGTCGAGGCAGGCATCCATGATCGTGACGCAGATCAGCTCCTCCTGCGGCGCGCGATCCTGCTTGGTCGCAAACCAGTAGAGGAAATCCGCCTGCGTGAAGGCCTTGCGCGCGGTGACGAGCGCCAACTTCTGAAACTCCTCCTCCGCGCCCCGCTTGAGCACGTCGATCAGGTAATACAGCAGGTCCTCATTCAGACAGCAGCAGTCCACCAGAACCTCGTAGGCGCTGCGCGGGCCGTCCGGCTCGTCGATCTGCGGCGGCTGCGCTTCCGGATCGGGCTCCTCCTCCGGGGCTGCTCCGGCAAGGGCGCTGAGCGCGGCACGGAGATCTTCTTCCCGAAAATCGTCAAATAGCTCCTGCGGAAGCTCCGTCCCGTCCTGCGCGGCGCAGCGGCGCACGAATTCCGGCACGCCCATCGCCTGAATCTGCTCCTGCAATTCGGCGGCGCGGGGCAGCGGCTCCGTCTGCGTCAGGGTGATGCCCTGCGGCGCCTCGCGCGCTCCTGCGGAAAGCTGCTGCAAATAGTCCAGATAGGTTTCGATCAGTGTCATTCGTTTCACCTCAAGTGGAGTATACAATAAAATGCGCGCTTTTACAATCAGAAAAGACGTGATTTGCGGAAATGATCCGAAATTCGTGCCTTGACTTGACAGAAAAGGCAGGATATAATAGCTTTGAAACCGAGAAAAGGATGGGCTTACCAAATGAGAATCAAGATTACTGCCGACAGCACCTGCGACCTTTCCCCCGAACTGATCCGTGAGAACGATATTGAGATTTTTTCCCTGTTCATCAACATGGGCGATAAGAGCTATCTCGATGGTGTGACCATTCAGCCGGCGGATATTTTTGCGCACGTTGCAGCGGGCGGCGCTCTGTGCAGCACGGCTGCAGTGCCCATCGGAACCTATCGCGAGCGTTTTGAGGCGCTGGCCAAGGAATATGACGGTGTCGTTCATGTGAACATCGGCTCCGGCTTTTCTGCGACGCACCAGAATGCCTGCATCGCGGCGGAGGATCTGCCCAATGTACGCGTGATCGACTCCCGCAACCTCTCCAGCGGTCAGGGTCATGTGGTCATGGAGGCCTGCAAGCTGGCCAAAACGGCGACCGATCTGGACGAACTGTGTGCCGCGCTCAACGAGCTGGCGCCCCGCGTGGACGCGAGCTTCCTGCTCGACCGCCTGGATTACATGGTCAAGGGCGGGCGCTGCTCCTCCGTTGTCGGTCTGGGCGCGAACCTGCTGAAGCTCAAGCCCTGCATCGAAGTCATTGATAACAAAATGGTCGTGGGAAAGAAGTACCGCGGCAACTATGTCAAGTGCATGGAGCAGTACGTGCGCAGCCGTCTGGAGGGCGCGGACGACCTGATCTATGAGCGCATTTTTATCACGCATACACCGGTGTCGAAAGAAGTGCTCGACACGGTCTGGCGCACGGTGGAGCAGTACGGCAAGTTCGAGCATATCTACGAAACGAACGCCGGCTGCACCGTCTCCTGCCACTGCGGCGAAGGCTGCCTCGGCGTGCTGTATATCCATAAGAATCCGAAGGTTCTAAAATAAACGAAAACCCCGCCACTGGCAAAGTCAGTGGCGGGGTTTTGATCATGCGTGTGTTTTATTCGATTTCCAGACGGCGGGCAGTGGCCTTTGCAGGCGCCTGCTTCGGAAGGGTCAGCTTCAGGACGCCATTGTCATAGGCGGCGCTGATCTTCTCGGAGTCGATGCCATCAAGATTGAAGCTGCGGCTGTAGCTGCCATAGGAACGCTCGCAGCGCAGATAGCCACTCTTCTTTTCCTGCTTCTCATAGTTGGAATGACGCTCGGCGTGGATGACGAGGGTATCATCGTCTACGTCGATGTGGATGTCCTTCTTATCAAAGCCCGGCAGATCGGCCGACAGCACCAGCTTGTCGCCTTCGTCCTCAATATCGGTACGGAAAGATGCCAGCGTGTCCGGTGCGAAGATGCTGCGTTCAAAGTCTTCCAGTTCACGGAAGGGGTTATACATAGCTGCTTCATTATTGTGCTTACGATACGGTGTGAGATTCAACATAATCAATTCCTCCAATTCAGGCTCCCCACGGTTCCCCGTGGGTCGTTCATTTCTTTTTTCTGGCTTTATTATCCCGCCGGATTATGAACGATTCTTGCTTTCAATATGAACGAACTGTAAACAATTAGCACTCTGCGAAACAGAGTGCTAATTCCGAAAAATATCACTTGGGGAGGATGACCCGGAAGGTCGAACCCTCGCCGGGGGCGCTGTCCACCTCGATCACACCCTGGGAAAGCTCCACGATGCGCTTGACCAGCGCAAGGCCGAGGCCGTTTCCCATGGAGCGGCGCGAGGTGTCGCCCTGATAGAACTTCTCAAAAATATGTGCCTGTATCTCCGGCGTCATGCCGCAGCCGTGATCTTGAATGCTGACGATCACACATTCCGTCTGCTCCAGCAGACGGATGGCGATCTCCTGCCCGTTTTCACTGAATTTGATGGCGTTCCCGATCAGATTCGTCCAGACCTGACTGAGAAGCCGTTCGCAGCCGGTCACGTTCACGGGGTCGAGCACCGCGTCGAAGCTGATGCCCTTCTCCGTCCACTGCGGCTCCAACGCCACCACGGCCTGCCGGAGCTGTTCATCCAGACGGAAGCAGGTGCTCTGCTCGGAGAGCGATTTGCTCTCCATCTTGGAAAGCAGCAGAATATTCCCGACCAGCGTGGAAAGCCGGTGCGTATTGAAGAGAATTTTGTTCAGATATTCCTCCCGCTCGGCGGGGGAGAGCGCGCTGTCCTGCAAAAGCATGGCATAGCCTTCGATGGCCGTCAGCGGTGTCTTGAACTCATGGGAAACGTTGGCGATGAAATCATTGCTGAGCGTGGCAATGCTGTTCAGCTCCCGCACCATGGCGTTGAAATTGCGGAAGGTGGTCTGCACCTCCTCCATCTTGCTGGAGTCCTCGACGGTGATCGTGTAATTCCCGCGCGCGACCTCTTTGGAGGCATTGCTGAGCTTGACCATGGGCGCGAGGATGCGCCGGCCGATGAAATAGCTCATCAGACCGCCGGCGACCGCCGCGGCGACCAGCAGCCCCAGCAGAGCGGAATAATTCAGCCTGTGGATGTAGCCGAAGCGCTGTAAAAGAAACAGCGCGCCTGCGACCGCCGCGAAAGAAAACAGTACGATCACAAAGACGATCAGCATATAATAGGTACGCATACGCAGGGAGTATTTTCTCTGCTTCATTTTTTTACCGCCTTGTATCCGATGCCGCGGACCGTCGTGATCTCGAAATCCGGGTTCTCGCGGAAGTGGTCGCGCAGCCGGTTGATGTGCACGTCCACCGTGCGCGGGTCCGTCTGGGAATCCACGCCCCAGATGTCGTCCATGAGCTGCTGGCGCGTGAAGATATGGCCGGGGGAGGAAACCAGCTTGTAAAGAAGCAGGAATTCCTTCTGCGGCAGAACGAGCTGACTGCTGCCGGTGCGGACGGTGAAGGAGTCAAACTCAAAAACCGTGGAGCCGATGCTCTGGCGGCGGTCGGCGACCATCTGCGCGCGGCGCAGAAGCGCCTGAATTCGCAGAACCAGCTCGTTGACGTTGATGGGCTTGACCAGATAGTCGTCCGCGCCCGCGAGGAAGCCGAACTGCATATCCTGAAAACTGTCCTTGGCGGTGATCATCAGGATGGGAATGGTGTTGCCCGCGTCGCGCAGACTGCGCACCAGCGTGTAGCCGTCCATGCGCGGCATCATGATGTCCGAAACGATCAGGTCGATATATTCCTTTTCCAGAATCTCCAGCGCGGCGGCACCGTCCGGCACGCCCACGGCGGTAAAGCCGCTGCGCGTCAGCACGCGGCAGAAAAGCTGCTGCAATTCCGCGTCGTCCTCCGCAACCAGTATTTTGAACATGAGATCACCTCCGTTGGGATAAGTATAGCATATGGGCTGGGGATTTGTAAAAGAAAATGTTGCCTTTTTTAACGGAAGTTCATAATCAGTTGATGTTGAGTTGATGTTCGGCGGGTATCATATTCCTGTAAAGTGAGGTGCGCTATGAAAAAGATGAAAAAAGGCCGCTGGAAAAGCTACCTTGAAAAAAAGAGCAGACTGACAGTAGTCACCTATACGGTGGTGCGTCTGCTTGTGGTGCTTGTGCTGGTGCGCTCGATTTTTACGGGACAGCTTGAGAGCGTGTTCACCTGCCTTTTGACGCTGTTTTTGCTGTTTTTGCCCGCGATTGTCTCCAGAAAGCTGCATATGCAGCTTCCGACCGGACTGGAGATTACGGTGATTCTCTTTATCTTTGCGGCGGAGATTCTGGGTGAGCTGGCCTGCTTCTATGTAAAGGTGCCGTTCTGGGACAAGGCGCTGCACACGACGAGCGGCTTTATTTATGCAGCCGTCGGCTATTCCATGGCGGACATTCTCAACCGCGACCGCCGGACGAAATTTGAATTGTCGCCCATCTTTCTGGCGCTGGTGGCATTCTGCTTCTCGATGACGATCGGTGCGCTTTGGGAAATCTTCGAATTTTCTGTAGACCGCCTGTTTATGAAGGATATGCAGAAGGACACGATCGTCCATGCAATCACTTCCGTCACGCTGGATCCGACCAACAGCAACATTCCTATCACGATCTCTGGCATCAACGACGTCGTGGTCAATGGCGAGAGCCTCGGCCTCGGCGGTTATCTGGACATCGGCCTGATTGACACCATGGGCGATCTGATCGTCAACCTGATCGGCGCGCTGGTGTTCAGCGTGATCGGCTTTTTCCATCAGAAGAGCAAGCATAGATCAAAGGTCGCGGAGATGTTTGTCCCGACCGTGCAGGAGGAGGAAAACTCGGATGAGCGAGAAAGAAAAAGCGAGAATTGAGCACGCGCAGCAGGCGGACACCCACCGCATCCTGACGGTGCCGAACCTGCTGAGTTTCTTCCGGATCCTTCTGATCCCGGTGATCATCTGCCTGTATTTTAAGGAACAGTACTGGTGGGCTTTCGGCCTGCTGGTGCTTTCCGGTGCGACGGACGTGGTGGACGGCTGGATCGCCCGTACCTTCCATGTGGTGTCGGATTTCGGCAAGGCGATCGACCCGGTGGCCGATAAGCTGACACAGATCGCGCTGCTGCTGTGTCTGATGCCAATGAAATACTGGTGGATGGTGGCGATCCTGATCACCAAGGAGGCCTCCATCGGCATCCTGACGCTGATCGCCCTGCGCCGCACGCACAGCGTCTACAGCGCCGGCTGGTACGGAAAGATCTGCACGGTCGTGATCTACCTTTCCATGTTTGTCCTGATACTCTGGCGCGATGCGGATCCGACCTTTGTTCTGGTGGACGCCATCGTCTGCTCTGCGCTGATTGCGCTGGCCTTTGTGCTGTATCTGATCCGCTACACGGCGATCCTGCGCGGTGCAGGGAAGAAAGAGGAGCAGGCATGAAGCAGCGGTTCATCGCATTTCTTGCGGCGCGGAAAACAAAATTCCGTCTGCACCAGCGCAGAAAAAAACGCTATTTCCGCTGCCCGGCCTGCCACGCGGTGCAGTCCGTGCCGGTCAGCGGCGGGCAGACCAAGGTGGTCTGTCACAGGTGCGGGGAAATTTTTCTGCGGCGCACCTGACGGCGCCATATTTAAAAAGTTCCAAAAGCCAAAGGCTTTTGGAACTTTTTTTTTGCGGCTTCGTCTTATCAACAAAAGGAAAAGACAGGAGGTCTGACCCATGAAACTGAAAAAATGGCTGGCGCTGGCGCTCTTTGTGGCTCTCTGCTTCCAGCTTGCGGCCTGCGCCACCACGCAGGTGGATGACAAGAAGGCGACCGATGTGTCCATCGGCACATCCAAGCCCGCGCACTCCGAGGTGGACGAGCCGACCGGTCATCCCCCCGTCGTCCTCACCGGAAATGGCGAGGCGCGGGAGCCTGATGCAGAATTCGCGGCGGCGAGCGCGGCCTTTGCGGCTGCACTTTTGAAAAATACCGCAAAGGGTGAAAACATTGTGATTTCCCCCTATTCCGTCCAGCTTGCACTGGCAATGACGGCCAACGGTGCTTCCGGGGATACACTGGCGCAGATGGAGCAGGTGCTCGGTCTGCCGGTGCAGCAGCTCAATGCCTACCTGCTTGCCTGTGGGCAGAAGAATGCGGAGGAATTTGCCGCAGCCAACGCGCTTTGGTTGCGCGAGGGTTTCCCGGTCAGCGAGGATTTCCTCCGGACTGACAGCGATTACTACGGCGCGGAGATTAACTCGGCTCCCTTCAATGCCGCCACCCGCGATGCGATCAACGACTGGGTCAACTACCAGACCAGAGGGAGAATCGAAAAAATTCTTGACGAGTTGGATCCGGACTCGGTGATGTATCTGGTCAACGCGTTGGCGTTCAGCGCAACATGGCAGAAGGAATACATTGTCTCCGATGTCAAAAAGGAGCCCTTCCACGCCGCTTCCGGCGATACGCAGGCTGAGCTGATGTATTCCGACGAATACTGGTATCTGCGGGACGAAAACACGGTCGGTTTCCTCAAGGACTATGAAAACGACCGATTCTGCTATGCCGTCCTGCTGCCGCAGGAGGGTACGTCGCTGGACGATTACGTCGCCTCCCTCACCGGCGAGAAGCTGACGGCCCTGATGGCGAACGCATCGCAGGAGAGAATTCACGCCGTGATGCCGAAATTTACGACGGAATATTCCACGGAGCTTGGAGCGGTGCTCCAGACCATGGGCATGACGGATGCTTTCGATAAGAACAAGGCGGACTTCTCCGTAATGTCGCCGGAGGCGAAGGAGACCCGCCTGCGCATCGGCCGCGTGCTGCACAAGACCTTTCTGCAGGTCAATGAAACCGGCACGGAGGCCGCCGCAGCGACCACGGTGGAGATGGTCGCGGAGTCCACTGCCATTCCGCAGGAATACAAGACCGTCCGCGTGGATCGTCCCTTTGTGTGCGGCATCTACGACCGCGAGATGCAGTGCTTCCTCTTCCTCGGCGCGATCTACACGGTCTGATCGGAAATCTTTTTGCAGCCTGCCAGCGTGTCGAAAAGGTTTTTTCGACACGCTGAACCCACGGTTGAGACATGCTCAACCGTGGGTTGTTTGACCTTTTCCGAATTCTTAACGGACAGATGATAGACTTTTCCTTCCGAGTATGGCATAGTAGGGATAGAATGAAGGAGGGAAAAGAAAATGAATGAAATGACATTGGGAAAACGCATTATGCAGCACCGCAAGCGGCTGGGCATGACGCAGGAGCAGCTTGCCGACCGCGTGGGCGTCAGTGCGCAGGCCGTCAGCAAGTGGGAAAACGACCTGTCCTGCCCGGACATCAGCCTGCTGCCGCAGCTGGCGGAGATCTTCGGGATCACCGTCGATGAGCTGCTGGGCAAGGAGCCGGCGGGCGGCACCGTCAGGACGGCCGAGCCGGTCGGGCAATCGCCCCGCGAGAGCAGAAAGGAATTCCATATGGAATGGAAGCCGAGGGAGGGCATCTGGTTTGCCGTGTACATCCTCTGCATCGGCGGACTGCTCCTGCTGTCGGCGCTCCGGCCGGAGCTGGGCGTTTCGTGGTGGACAGTCCTCTGGACGACGGCGCTGCTGATCGGCGGCCTCGCCGGGATGGTGCACCATCCGTCGTTCTTCCCGCTGGCGGTCACGCTGGCAGGCGCGTACTTCCTCGTGACGAGCTTCGGCCTGTGGAAGGTCAGCCTCGGCTGGAAGGTCGTCATTCCGGCCTTTCTGCTTCTCTGGGGTGTGAGCCTGCTGATCGATGTACTCTTCGGCAGGAAGAGAAAGCACTCGGTCATCCACGCGCCGGAAAGCAACAGCGAATATTCCTTTGAAGACGGCTGGGTGAAGGTGGAGTCCGAATTCGGCGAGGACACGATCGTGGTCGAGCTGACGGAGCTGCGCGGCGGTGAGATCGAAACAAAATTCGGCTCTTACTGCGTTGATTTTTCCGGCTGCGAAAGCGTCGCTCCCGATTGCCATATCACGGTGAGAAGCCGCTTCGGCGAAACGGTCCTGCGGATCCCGCGTCGCTTCCGCGTGGAAATGGAATCGTCGGGCGGAACCTTCGCAGCAGAAGCCCATACCGTCGGCCAGCCGCAGGAAACGCCGGAGGCGACGATCGTTTTCCACCCGCAGGTCAGCTTCGGCGAGCTGCGTGTGGAATATATCTAATGCCACTTTTTGACGCATATCAGTATAAGAAACCTTTGAAATAATAAAAAGCAGGCTCGGATGAGCCTGCTTTTTATTTGTAGTAAGAAAAGTACATGTGGATAAGCCTGTGGGCTCGGCTTGCATACCATCGGCATTGCCGACGGCTATCCGTGCACTCTTATTTCTCCACCAGACGCAGGAATTCGTCGATGTCCTTGGCGATGGAGGCAAGGCTGCTTTCCCAGAATGCGCGGTCGGTCAGGTCAATGCCGGCGATGGCGGCGGCATCCTCGGCGCTCATGACCGTCGTGGCGTGCAGCAGCGCCTTGTATTTCGGCACGAAGGCTGCGCCCTCCTCGCGGTACTTGGCGTATAGGCCGCGGGCGAACAGGCCGCCGAAGGCATAGGGGAAGTTATAGAAGCTCAGCGAGCCGGAATAGTAGTGGCTCTTGCACAGCCACATATACGGATGCAGCACGCTGTGATCCAGACCGTCGCCATAGGCTTTCTTCTGTGCGTCGAGCATCAGCTCGCACAGGCGGTCGGCAGGCAGGAACTCCTCCTCGCGGCGCTCAAACACCGCCGTTTCAAACAGGTAGCGGCTGTAGATGTCGCAGATGATCTGGCAGGCGTCCATGAGCTGGGATTCCAGGATCGCCAGACGCTCACCGTCGGTCTGTGCGGCGGCGTAGGCGGCGTTGTTGACGATGTTTTCGTTGAAGGTGGAGGCCGTTTCCGCTACGGGCATGGAGTATTCCTTGTTCAGCGGGCGGTGATCGTAGAGGTTCACGTTGTGGAAGGCATGACCCAGCTCGTGCGCCAGCGTGACGATGTCGGAATAGGTCCCGTCGAAGTTTGTCAGGATGCGGCTCTGGCGGATGGGCTGGACGGAGCAGCAGAATGCGCCGCCGACCTTGCCCTCGCGCGGATAGAAGTCGATCCAAGCATTGTCAAAGGCTTCCTGCCCCATGGCGCGAAGATCCTCATCGAAGCTGCCGAAGAGCCGGAGAATGACGTCGCGCGCCTCTTCCAGCGAGTATTTCTTGTCGTTTTCGCCCATGGGCGCGAACATATCGTACCACGGCATCCCGTTTTCGTGGCCCAGCGCTTTGGCCTTGCCGCGCAGATAGGCCCAGAACTTGGGCAGATATTCGTCGATGGCGGAGAACATGGCGTCGAGCGTTTTGCGCTGCATCCGCGCGTTGTAGAGCGCGCGCTGCAAGGGCGATTCGTAGCCGCGCAGATGGCAGTCGGTGAGCATTTGCAGCTTGATGGAGTTGAGCGAGTAGGCCACGGAGTCCGCGATCTTCGGATAGCAGGCAAGCTCTGCCTCGTAGGCTTCCTTACGGGTCGCGGGGTCGGGGTCATAGGCGAGATTGCGGATGGCCGACAGCGTCGTCCGGCCGCCGCGGAAATCCACCTGTACCGAGGAGGTCAGGTAGGACTGAAGCTCCTCCCATGCGTCCGCGCCGGACAGGCTCATGCGCGCCATGATCTCCTCTTCCCGCTGGCTCAGAAGATAGCGGCTGTCCTTCTTGATGTTGGTCAGAAGATAGCGGTAATCGGTCAGCAGGGGATCGGCGTCGATCAGGGCGTCCAGATTTTCCTGTTTTGCCACAAACTGCCGGAAGGCAGTCTGCGCGCCGGTGATGGAGGCCAGCTTGTTCATCAGGCGGCCGGAAACGGAGGCGCTTTCGGCGTCCTTTGTGTCGGCGGACTGACGCAGACTGGCATAGAGGAACATCCGCTCGGTAAGGTCGGCGAGGGCTTCTTCCAGCTCCAGCGTCGTGCGGATCTCGGCGGCGGGGGCACCGGCACCATAGTGCGCGGCCAGCTCCTGATAACGGGCGCACAGCTCGTCCAGCTTTTTCAGGTCGGCCTGAAATTCCGGGCTGTCAAAGCCGGTGTAAAGCGCGTCCAAAGACCATCTTTCGTTCATGAATTTGCTCCTTTCATATCTCACCGCCGTCAGACGGCGGCCTTGTTCGGTTTCTTGTGGCGCAGCAGCCAGAGCCAGGTCATCAGACCGCAGATCGCCACGTTGCAGTAGAAGGAAATTCCTCTGGACAGCAGGTTGAAGCTGACGGCATCGGAGAAATAGTTGCCGCAGATGTCAACAAACAGCCAGTCGGCCGCGCCGACCGCACCGGGCAGGGGAACGGAATTGGAGCCGAGATAGACGTGGCTCTGACCGATGAAAATGTCCAGCCAGTCGCGCTTTGCGCCGCCCAGCGCCAGAAAAACCAGCACCGGAACCATCAGCATACAGATGCGCTGCCCCAGATTCAGCAGGAATGTGCGCACGAGCATCCCGGTATTTCCGCGGACGGAAGCGGCGCAGATACCGTAGCTGTCGATCCAGTTGGCGAGCTTCGCCCGCTTTTCCTCTGCCTTGCGCAGCAGGTGCAGCTTGGAAAGGAAGGAAATGCTCCAATTGCAGATGGAATGTACCAGCTTCGGCCGGAACAACAGCAAAATCAGCAGTAGGGCCAGCGCACCTTGTATGACCGCGCCCAGAAGCAGAAGCACCAGCGAGGCGGTGTGATACTCCGCAAAGACGGCAGGCCGCAGCGCGATACAGACGATCGTGACGAGAAACAGCGCTGCCTTGTAGAGAATCAGGTTCAGAAGCAGGGCGACCGAGGAGACCTCCATCGGGATGCCATCGGTATACATACAGTAGGCCGCGACGGGCTGGCCGCCGGAGGCCGAGGGCGTGATCGCGGAGAAGAAAAGATCTGCTGCGCAGTAAACAAAACCGTGGTACGGCGGCCGACGATAGCCGAGAGAGCCGCAGATCATGCGCAGGCTCATGCCTTCAAAGAAGATGATGCCGAGCATACACAAAAAGGCGGCGGCGAGAAGCCAGTGGTCGGAATTGACGCAGCAGTTCCAGAAGCCGGAAAAGGAAAAATCCTGACTGGTGATTTGAATCAGCACGGTGGCGGCGGTCAGGACGAGAAAAAGCGCCAGCCACAGGGCGCGTTTGCGCGTCATGCGGGCAGCCCCGCCCGGCGTGCTGCGCGGTAAATTGGTATCATAACATATTCCTCCATTATAACGGCAGTATACCACAAAGCTGCCGCGCTTGCAATCCCCTAAAAAACCAAGGCCAAAGACACCGCCCGGTGGGCGGCGGGAAACTATTTCAGAATGGTACCGCCGCCGAGGACGACGTTGCCGTCGTAGAAAACGGCGGCCTGCCCCGGCGTCGCCGCGCGCTGCGGCTCGTCGAAGTGCAGAAGCAGCGTGCCGTCCGTCTGAAGCTTTGCCAGTGCGGGCTGCTCCGGCTGGCGGTAGCGCAGCTTCGCCTTGCAGCGGAAGCGTTCGCCGGGCGCCTGCCCGGCGATCCAGCGGAGCGCACCGACCCGCACGTCGCGGCGGTAGAGATCCTCCGCATCGCCCAGAACGACCGTGTTCGTTTCCGGGCAGATGTCGCAGACGTATTTTTTCTCCGGCAGGGACAGACCAAGCCCGCGGTGCTGACCGATCGTGTAGCGGATGATACCGCCGTGCCGGCCGAGCACGCGGCCGTTTTTGTCCATAAAATCGCCCGGCGCGGCCTTCTTGCCGGTGTGCAGCTCGATGACGGCGGTGTAGTCGCCATTCGGCACGAAGCAGATGTCCTGACTGTCGGGCTTTTCGGCATTCAGGAAATCCGCTTCCTCGGCAATCCGCCGCGTCTGCGTCTTGCATAGCTCACCGAGCGGAAAGAGCGTGTGGGCGAGCTGCTCCTGCGTCATGTCGTAGAGAACGTAACTCTGATCCTTGGAAAGATCCAACGCCTTTTTGAGCACATAGCGGCCGTCCTCAAAGGCAATGCGGGCATAGTACCCGGTGGCGACATGGTCGCAGCCGAGGATTTTCGCCCGCTCAAAGAGACGGTCGAACTTCATATAGCGGTTGCAGTCGATGCAGGGATTCGGCGTGAGTCCTTCCTGATAGCAGCGGATGAACTTGCCAATGACCTTTTCGCGGAAATCGTCGGAGAAATTGAAAACGTAATAGGGCATATGCAGCCGGTGCTGCTCATCAGCGGCACGGTGCAGGCGACCCTTTACGAAGGCGCGGTGATCCGCGATTCCAAAAGCGCCGGCACCTGCGGTGGTGTGCAGATTGAGGGAAGCAGCGTTTTTAATCTCCGGGGCGGCACGATCGACAATTGCCACAACCTCTACGCCTATGTTCCGGGCGGCGTGCTGGTATCGAACCACGGCCGTTTCAACTTCTATGACGGCATAATCAGCAACTGCACAGGCGGTGCCGGCGGCGCAGTCGGTCTGAACGGCGCCAACGTGATGTTCGGCAGCAGTGAGGGGCCTGTATCCTTCTATATGTACGGCGGCGAGATCATCAACTGTACGGATACGGATGAGGATCTCGGCGGCGGCGCCGTTTGGGTCTGTACCAACACCTCACCGGTTACCGTTGTGATTCAGGACGGCAAGATCACGGGCTGCAAGGGGCATATGGGCGGCGCAATCTTTTACTATGCGGCGCATGAGGACGCCAGCCTGTGGATCGAGGGCGGCGAGATCTACGGCAATATGGCAGAGACCTTCGGCGGCGGCATTTTTGCATTCAAGGGGAACGTGACGATTGCCGACGGCGTGAAGCTCTATGGAAACACCGCGAAGACCGCGGGCGACGATATTTACAATAACGGCGCCAATGTCACGCTGGGCGAGGCTGCAGTGGGGACGACACTTCCCTCCTTCGGCCATATGGTGGACGGCTGGTACTATGACGGGGAAACGCGCTATGTCTGCGGCCGGCCGGATATGGCGGAGCGCTACACCGGCACAGGAACGCTGGACACCTCCGAGTATGCGCTGAAGGCGGCGCACGGCCACTACACCGTGACTTACACGGACGGTGTGGAGGATGCAGTGCTCTTTGAGGATCAGACAATCAATAATCTGCCCTATGGTGCGGCGCTTCCTGCCTTTAACGGCACGCCCACGCGCGAAGGCTATGATTTTGACGGTTGGAGCCCGGACCTTGCACAGACGGTGACGGCCGACATGACCTATACTGCCGTCTGGAAACAGAAGCCGACAGAGCCTTCCGAGCCGCTGGAGCCAAGCAGCCCCAAGCCTTCCGAGCCACTGGAGCCAAGCAGCCCCAAGCCTTCCGAGGAGCCCGTCAAGCCTACGGAGCCGGAAAAGAAGCCTTCTCCTGCAACGGGCGATGATGCGGCAGTGTGGTTTGCAGTCAGCGCTCTGGCTGCCGCTGCGCTTGCGGGCACGATGATCTGCCTGCGGAAAAAACGTTCCGAACAGTAAAAGAATAAAAGTTTCGCGGCCTGCTGCAAGCTTGCAGCAGGCCGCGGTGTATTTTCGGTTAATCCATCGCCAGACCGAAATAGAGATTCTGCGGCAGCGCATCGCCGCGCAGTGCCTTGCCCATGGCGTAGGGGAGCCGCCCCTCCGGGGTGAGGCAGATGCCGCTCTGCGCCCCCGATGCTTGCAGCAAAATCGCCGCGGCGGCGGGGTCGTAGGGAAGCAGCTCCTTGACCGTGAGCAACCCGTCCTTCTGCGCGCAGACCGCGCAGAATACCTGCTGCGCCGTTTCAATGCGGCAAAGGCGGTCGTCGATCGCCTGATACCGCAGAAAATCCGGCCCGCAGGAGAGAAAATTCTCGTACAGCAGCAGTTCCCGCAGATTGAAGTAGGCCTCCGCGTCGATCTCCTGCACCGTCCCGGCGCAGGGCGCGGAGAAGATCTTCTCTGCGCCGCGGAAGGCCACGGTCCGGTAGCCGTAACGCCGGTAGAGGTCGAACAGCGGCGGCTCCGAGGGAACCAGCAGCGCGTAAGAGACGCCCTCCTTCCGCAGTGCGGCTTCCGCAAAAGCCAGCACCTTGCCGCACAAGCCGCGCCGCCGGTAGGCGGGAGCGGTGGCCACGGCGTAGAGATAGGCCGCCGGATGGCTCTCTCCGCTTTCGTCCACAAGCTGCACGGGCAGGGCGCAGACCATGGCGGCGATGTCCTTTCCTTCTTTTGCGCAGAAAACATCTACGGTTTTTCCGAAAATTTTCCAGAAGACTTCAATCTCCTCCCGGCAATCACCGAAGCAGGTCTGCCACAGCGCGGTGAGGCGGGGAAGGTCCTCCCGCCCGGCGCGGAGGATCATTCCGGAATCTCCTCTGCCAGATATTTTTCCAGCAGAATGTCCGGCGTATAGCTTTCCTTCGCACGGCGCAGCCCCTCGATGCCCATGTCGTCCTCGCGGTTGAGGTAGCGCACGTCGGGGTGGCGCTCGCGGATGCGGCGGGCAAATTCGCGGTTGATCATGGCATAAGCGCCGTTCATCTCCGGCAGCGCTTTTTCAAAGTTCACGTCATAGGTGTCCTCGCGGATGCGGTTGCCCATGCAGAAGGCGACGACCTGCCCATCTACCTCCAGCACAAGACCTTCCAGTCCAAGCGCCTCGTAGTTGTCAAAGGCCTTGCCGATGGCGATGCGCTCGCCGGCGAAGTCGGATTCCTCCCCGCGCTCGATGTGTGAGGCGTACCACTGCTCCGTGAAGGCGCGGCAGCGGGGAAGCTGTGCCGCGTCGATTTCCAGTATGCGGTATTCGGGATAGGTTTCTTCAAAATGGTTGCAGTGGTTGCGCTTGGCCTGCAATTTTTTGCCGTGCAGGTCCGCCAGATGGTCGATCTCGTAAATGTAGTCGAAGCTGTTGCGCACCGTGCGGAAGTGGAAACGGCCGGGGAAAAGCGCTTCCAGCCGCGCCACATCCGACTCCAGCAGACCGAAGATGCGGCAGGGGAAGCCGCGCTCCTTCGCGTCTGCGAGGAAGGCCTCCACGACGGCTTTCAGGTCGCGGTTCCGCGCGGGGAAGGCGTAGGACTCGCTGCTGAATTTGCTGAGGATGACCGGCTCGTTTTCAAAAAACGCGACCTTCTGGTCGCCCCAGAGAAAGAGCGTGACGAAGGAATCCTCTGCGCCGTAGCCGTCGGCGTGATAGAAGAAGGAATGGAGCACAGGCTTGTCCTGCAATGTGATTGGACGAAATTCAAGCATAAATAACCTCTTTCTGCCCATGGCGGGCAAACGCTGATTCTATTTTACCACATTTTTTGCAAGGGTCAACGCCGGACTTGCATTTTCCCTACAATTGCGATATGATAATAAAAAATGTGGGGGGAATGGTATGCACAGGATCCTGACGGCAATGTCCGGCGGCGTGGACAGCGCGGCGGCCTGCCTGCTTTTGCAGCAGCAAGGGTATGAGGTCGGCGGCGCGACGATGCTGCTGCGCGATTCCGGGCAGGAGCAGGAGATCGAGGATGCCCGCGCGGCCGCGCGGCAGATGGGCGTGCCGTTTCATGTGTTTGACCTGCGCAGAGAATTTGAGCGTGAGGTGATCGCCCCGTTTGCCGAGGTTTATCGGCGGGGCGGCACACCGAATCCCTGTATTTTCTGCAACGGGGCGCTGAAATTTGGATTGTTTCTGGAAAAGGCACTGGAGCTTGGCTATGACGGCATCGCTACGGGGCATTATGCCCGTGTGCAGGAGCAGGACGGCCGTTTTCTCCTGAAAACCGCGGCGGATACTGCGAAAGACCAGACCTATATGCTCTGCGGCCTGACGCAGCGTCAGCTTTCTCACACGCTCTTCCCGCTGGGGGATGTGCAGAACAAGGAGGCCGTGCGGCAGCTTGCCGCGAAGCGCGGATTGCAGCTTGCGCGCAAGCACGATTCGCAGGACATCTGCTTTGTCCCGGACGGGGACTATATGGCCTATCTGACCGCCCATGGTCTTGTGCCGCAGCGCGGGAATTTTATCACCCCGGAGGGGAAGATCCTCGGCCCGCACCGCGGACTGGAGGCCTACACCGTCGGCCAGCGCCGCGGACTGGAGCTTTCCTGCGGCCACCGGGTCTATGTGCTCGGCAAACGCGGCACGGATGTCGTGGTTGGCGAGGAAGCAGGGCTGTTTTCCAGACACGTGACGGTGCGGAATGTGAACTACATCCCCTTTGACCGCCCGCAGATGCCGCTTCGCGTGCAGGCGAAGCTCCGCTACACGACCAAAACGGCGCCTGCGCTGCTGACCCCTCTGCCGAACGGCTGCGAGCTGCTGTTCGACGAGCCGCAGCGGGCGGCTACGCCGGGGCAGACGGCGGTATTTTACGACGGAGAAACCGTCCTTGGCGGCGGTACGATCTGCGATAAAACGGAGGTAGAACAATGAAGAAAATTTTTGCTTTTGCGGCGGCGCTTGCGCTGCTGCTCGGGATCCTGACGGCCTGCGGAAGCGGCAATTCTGACGAGCTTTCCGGCAAGCACCATGTGGAGATCGTGATCCGCGACTACGGCACCATCGCGGTGGAACTGGATGCGGACGCCGCGCCCATCACGGTGGCAAATTTCCTGAAGCTGGCGAAGAGCGGCTTTTATGACGGCCTGACCTTCCACCGCATCATCAACGGCTTTATGATGCAGGGCGGCGACCCGGAGGGAACCGGCATGGGCGGTTCCAGCGAGAAGATCAAGGGCGAGTTCTCCGCCAACGGCGTCAAGAACGACCTTTCGCACACCCGCGGTGCGATCTCCATGGCGCGTTCTCAGGCGATGGACAGCGCAAGCTCCCAGTTTTTCATCGTCCATCAGGATTCCACTTTCCTCGACGGGCAGTATGCCTGCTTCGGCTATGTCACGGACGGAATGGACGTTGTGGACGCGATCTGCGAGACCGTTCCCGTGGTGGACAACAACGGAACGGTGCAGGACGGGCATCAACCGGTCATGGAGACCATCCGCGTGATCGACTGAACAGAAATTGAAGAAATGAGATAAAAATAGATAGAGAAGGGGACGTGATTCCAATCGCAAGAAGATACGACAGTGAAGATGCAAAGCGCAGGATCCTTTCTGCCTGCGTCCGGCTCTTCATCGAAAAAGGATACCGTGAGGCAAAAATGGCGGAGATCATAGCCTGCGCGGATGTTTCCACCAGTACGTTCCATAACATTTTCCACTCCAAGGACGGTGTGCTGGAGGAACTGACGGAATTCATGTTTGACAACCAGTTCAGCCTTGCGCGGCGGATCATGGGCGAGGAGGCCAGCCCGGTGTTGGTCTATGCCTTTGAAACGGCGATACAGATGACGCTGACCGAGCTCAACGAGAATCTGCGTGAGATCTATGTCGAGGCTTATACGCAGCCGAAGCAGGTGGAGCTGATCAACCAGAAAACCGCGACGGAGCTGTATCATATGTTTGGCAGCTATCTGCCGGGATACAGCGAGAGCGATTTTTACGAGCTGGAGATCGGCACCTCCGGCATCATGCGCGGCTATATGGCGCGGCCCTGTGACAAGTATTTCACGCTGAACAAAAAGCTGGAGCGCTTTATCACCATGACGCTGCAGGCTTATCGCATCCCGGAAACGGAAATTGCAGAGGCATTGGACTATGTTGCGAAGGCCGACATCGTCGCCACGGCGAATGCCGCGCTGCAGGAGCTGTTTCAGACACTGGCGATGCGGTTCAATTTTGTGCTGACTAAGTCGGAGGGGAAAAACTGAAAACCGAACATTAACCGGCACCCGTCACTTAATACTGGGTGCCGGTTTTTTGCCTGCTGCAAAAGCCAAAGAAGTGCTTGTATTTACCGGAAACGAGTCTTATAATAGGCCGGAAAATACAGAAATCGAGATGATTTGAAAGAATGGAGAAAACAAAAAAGCAGCTGGATATGCTCAATGGCCCGATCTGGAACAAGCTGCCGCGCTTTGCGCTGCCCGTCGCGGCGACGGCGATCCTGGAGCAGCTTTTCAATGCCTCGGACATTGCCGTGGTCGGCAATTTTACCGGTGCGGCGAAGACCATCTCCGTGGCGGCGGTGGGTGCGAACAGCTCCATCATCGGCCTGATCGTCAACCTGTTCATCGGCATTGCGCTGGGTGCGAACGTCGTGATCGCCCATGCCGTCGGGCAGGGCAGGACGGAGGATGTGCAGAAGGCGGTACATACCTCGGTCGTTTTTTCCGTGCTGGGCGGCATTGCGGTTGCCCTGCTGGGGGAGCTGGCCGCCGCTCCGCTGCTGCGGCTGCTCAATGTGCCGGAGGACGTATTTCCGCTGGCGCTGCTGTATCTGCGCATCTACCTGGCCGGTATGCCGGTGATCCTGCTTTATAACTTCGAGGCTGCCATTTTCCGCAGCGTGGGTGAAACCAAGATCCCGCTGATCGCGCTGGCAAGCTCCGGCGTGCTGAACGTGCTGCTCAACCTGTTCTTTGTGGCCGTGCTGCACAGGACCGTCGACGGTGTGGCCATCGCCACGGTGATCTCCAACGCGGTCAGCTCGGTCCTCCTCTATCGCCGGCTGCGCCGCACGAATCTGACGATCCGTCTGGAGCCGAAGCAGCTTCGCATCGACTTTGCGATCCTGAAGCGAATTCTGAGTATCGGGCTGCCTGCCGGCGTGCAGAGCGCCGTGTTTGCCTTTTCCAACATCGTGATCCAGTCCGCCATCAACAGCCTCGGCACGGTGGTTATGGCGGCTTCCAGCGCGGCGTTCAATATTGAGATCATCACCTACGACATCCTCAATTCCTTCTCCCAGGCCTGCACCACCTTTGTCGGGCAGAATTACGGCGCGGGGAAGCTGGATCGCTGCAAGAAAACGCTGTTTCTCTGCATGGCCGAGGGCATCGTTGTGCTGGCGGCGGCGATCGCCGTGATCCTGTTCTTCGGAAAGACGCTTCTGGCGATCTTCAACGACGACCCGGAGGTCGTGGAAACCGGCTACATCCGTCTGGTGATGATCATGCTGTCGCATTCGTTCAGTCTGCTTTATGAGGTCATGTCCGGCTATCTGCGCGGCTTCGGCATCTCCCTGACGCCGGCGATTTTGACCATGCTCGGTGTATGCGGCATCCGCATTGCGTGGATCAAGCTGGTGTTCCCGCACAGCAGGACCTTCCGGACGATCATGACGGCCTACCCCATCAGTCTGGCGGCGACGGCGCTGCTGGTACTCGTCGCGCTGCTGTGCTATCACCCGGCCAGACGCCTAGCGAAAAAGAGAAGCCGCTCCATAGAGAAAGTGTGACAAAAAATGGAAGCGGCGCCGGCCGGTAAGGACGCATCCGGCGAAAAACCGGGAAAATAGAGAAACTCCGACCCGCCCCGGATCGTGCTGCCCGCACGATCCGGGACGGGTCCTGTTCGGGCGCTTTTTATAAGCTGCTTTTCCCGGACGGATGCAAATTCTTCCCGGATGACGGCACTTCCGCAAGGCCGGTCAGGATCCAAAACCGAACACCGGATTGATCTTGGCAAGGAGGCTGCCTATGGCCTGCGCGGATCGTTATCCGCCGGGACCATTTATTGCCAGCGGGGACAAGGCTTGTTTTTTATCCGCGTGCGCTATACTGTGGCGCGTGATCGAAGTTACAGGAGGAACAGACAATGAATGCAGTGATCTTTGATATGGACGGCGTGCTCATTGACAGTGAGCGTGTGGTTTTGGAGGGCTTCCGGTATGCCGGGAAAAAGACCGGCGTGCCAAATGCGGAGCGGATGGCGATCGTGGGGCTTGGCCTCAACGACGATGCCTGGATAGAGAAGCTGCGGCTGGAATTCGGAGCGGACGCGATGCGCGTGCTGGAGTATGCCGAGGCGTATATGGCGAAATTTTACGCGGAGAGTGCCGCACCGGCAAAAAAAGGCGCGCAGCAGCTGCTTGCGCAACTGCGCGCGTGGAAGATCCCGATTGCGGTCGCGTCCTCCTCACCGGCCGCCGCGGTGCGCGCTTATCCTCTTCGCGCACCAATGCCGCGATCGCCTGCTGCGCCATCACGCCGGAGACCTCACCCCCCGAAAGCTTCGCGGAGAACAGACTGCGCAGCAGACGGATCCCCTGCGGGGTTTGGATGTATTTTCCGCTGAGTGCGCGGCTGACGGTGGAGGCGTGCAGACCGACGGCCTGCACGATATCCTGCATCGTCATAGGCGCGAGCGGCTGCCGGGAAAGAAAATACGGCATATGCCGCTTCAGAATTTCCTGACAGCAGCGCAGCAGTGTCTGCTCCCGCTGACGGATGCAGTGGATGAGCCATTCCGCCTGCGAGACCTTTTTTGCGAGGTATTGCCGGACCTCCGGATCCTCGCTTTCATGTCCGAGAGAGCGATAGAAGCTGCTGACCGTCAGCTCCGGCGTGTAGGCCTTATTGACGCTGAGCACGCCGTCTTTTTCATGGATGAGCACATCCGGGATAACGTAGCTGTCGTCCGACGCGCGGCAGAACTCCGCGCAAGGGGTAGGAAGAAAGACACTGAATCTGCCGATAAGCCTCCTGAACGGCCGCGAGGGGGACCTGCTCACTTGCGGCAATGGCGGCAAAGGCGTGATGTCCTGCCTGCTCCAGATACCGCTCGGCGATCCTGCAGGGCAGACCGGATTCCCCGAGCGCCCGCAGCTGAAGGCACAGACATTCGGAAAGTGTTCTTGCACCGACGCCGGGCGGGTCGAGCCGCTGTACGATCTGAACGGCAGCGTCAAAAATCGGCGCCGGGCCAAACGAAGAAAGATCGGCGCGCAGATAGCCGTCGGGGTCGAGCGCGTGGATCACGGCAAAAACAGCGCGCTGCATGGTCGGCTCCAGCGAAAGCCGTTCTGCCTGGAAGAGCAGGTGGGTCGTCAGGTCCTCCCCATAGGCGACGGCATCCTTGTCGGCAAGATCGGGCTGCGGAAGGCCTTCCACATCTTCGCCGCTCCCGCGTCTGCCGGCGGGAAGATCGTCGAGCAGACTTACCGCGGGGGCTGCGCCGCATTCAAGCGTTGGATTCTCCAGCAGAGCGGTACTGATATAGGATTGCAGCTGGCACACGTCCAGCTGTAGAATTTCAACGGCGGCGTACATCTGCGGGCGCTGCTGCTGAACAGGTTTTTGTTCTTGAAAAATCTGCATGGAAAAATTCCTCTCGTAGTGGCACGAAAATTGCTATACATAGAAGAACACAGGGAGGTGTAAACCGATGAAACAAGAAAAATATGTAGAGAATATTCAGGAGATCCTGCAAAAGCGTCTGGCCTATATTCCGCGGCTGCATGTTGTGGCGGTAAGCGCGCTCGACAGCATGGAAAAGCTCGCGGAAAAATACGGCAGCTCCCTGCGGCTTGTGGTCGGAACGGTGGAGCCAAACATCCCCGGCGTTCCGTTTATCACGGCGGACCGCGTCTTCAGCAGAGAGGGCATTCTGGTGATCGCTTCCATCGTTGACGATTGGGGTATGGATGCCGGGCAGGCGATTACCGGTCAGGCGGAGTCCGCCGGCGGGGAAACGATCAGTCTGCTGGCGCAGAGCCTGCGCTATATCGCGCCGCACGTCGAGCAGCAGATGGCGATCGACTGCATTGAAACCATGACGCAGCAGCTGGAGTCCGGCGATTACCGCCGGACGCTGCCGCAGGATGTTCGTGTACGGTTGTTTATGCACGCGGCATCCATGCTGGAACGGATCGTGGACGGCAATCCGCTGGCGATGGAGCCGGAGCATGAGGATCTGGTCAGACAGAATGCGGCGTGGTTTGCGCGGCTGCAGGCACTGATCACAGCGTCCTTTGCGCCCTTCGGATATGAGATCCCGCAGGCGGAGGTATTCTATTTTATGCTGTCGCTGCCGCAGACGCTGGAATAAGCGACCCGGCGCAGCTGCGGCGCGTCAAATACAGACACATAAAAAACAGGAGAATGAAACATGGTTAGTCAGAAAGTTACAGTCATGAACGCATCGGGCCTGCACGCACGCCCGGCCAACGCATTTGTCAAGGAAGCCGAGATCTTCGACGCGCACCTGACGATCCTGAACGACGAGTATTCCGTGCGGGAGCCGATCGTGCAGCGTATTCGTGAGCAGAAGCAGACTGCCGCCGCCGCGATCTCGGAGCAGTTTGATGAACTGGCGCAGATGTTCCGCTCACTGGGCGACGAACTGATGGCAGAACGCGCGGCAGACGCGGAAGATTTCAAGCAGCAGCTGCTGCGGATCTGCCTCGGATGCGGGCGGCAGGACCTGTCCAACCTGCCGGGCGATGTGATCGTACTGACAGAGGAGCTGACGCCTTCGGACACCGTACGCATGGAAACGGCACACGTCAAGGGCATTGCAACGAAGCTCGGCGGCGCAACGGCGCACAGCGCCATCATTGCGCGCACGCTCGGCATTCCGGCGGCAGCCGGCGTCGACGGCTGGCAGACCGAGGCGCTGGACGGACATATGGCGATCCTTGACGGCGCGGACGGTTCGCCGATCGTTGACCCGACGCAGGAGGAAACGGACTGCTACCGCTGCCGCAAATCCGAGGCTGACTGTCAGGCGCAGGCGCTTGAAGCATTCCGCAGCCGCCCGTCGCAGACGAAGGATGGCGCCGCACTGGAGATCTGCGCCAATATCGGCACGCCGCAGGAGGCGCAGCAGGCCATGGAATACGGCGCGGACGGCGTCGGTCTGTTCCGCAGCGAATTTCTGTTTATGGACCGCGATGCGCTGCCTACGGAGGAAGAACAGTTTGAGGCGTACCGCATGGCGGCGCAGACAATGGCAGGAAAGCCGCTGATCATCCGCACGCTGGATGTGGGCGGCGATAAGAAGCTGCCAACGCTGGAGCTGCCGCACGAGGAGAATCCCTTCCTCGGTTTCCGTGCCATTCGCATGACGCTCAGCCATCCGGAGATCTTCCGCCCGCAGCTGCGCGCGATCCTCCGGGCGGCAGCCTATGGCGATGTGCGCGTGATGTTCCCGATGATCGGCGCAAAAGTCGCGCTGCTGGATATTACGGTAGACCGTGTACAGGCGCTGGCGGAAAAGCTGGGCTTGGGCAGTGACCGCGCTTTCTGTGCGGCGGTGGATGTTTCCGACGAAGCATCGGTCAAAACAACGGTGGATGCGATCATGCACCATTTCGGACGGATCGACGTTCTGGTCAATGCGGCCGGTATTCTCGGACCGAGCGCCCGCGTGGAGGACTATTCCTTCAGCGATGCGAAAAAGGTCATCAATGTCAACCCGTTCGGTACATTTTTGATGATGCACACGATTCTACCCGTGATGCAGAAGCAGAAGCACGGCGCAGTGCTGAACTTCGGTTCTGTGTCCGGCCTCGTCGGCTATCCCTTTGAGAGTGCGTACGGCGCAAGCAAAGCGGCAATCATTCATCTGACAAAGAATGCGGCGAGCGAGAACGGCGGCAACGGCGTGCGCATCAACTGCATCTTGCCGGGCGGGGTCAAGACAAACATGATGACGACGATCCTCGACAGCTACAAAAACGTCGGCTTTGAGAACGCCAGCGAAAATGTTACGCTTGGGCCGATGGGCCGCCCGGGCACGCCGGAGGAGATCGCAAACGTGGCGGCATTCATCTGCTCCGAGGATGCGTCCTATGCCAACGGCTCGAACTTCCTCGTGGACGGCGGCATGACGCTGGGCTGATCGGAGGAACGCATATGACAGCAACACAGAGCAAGAAGATCGTCGTTGTCGGCGGTGTGGCAGGCGGCGCATCTGCCGCAGCGCGGATCAAGCGGCTGGACGAAACCGCAGATGTCGTTGTGTTTGAAAAAGGCGGCGATGTGTCGTTTTCAAACTGCTCCCTTCCATATTATCTGAGCGGTACGGTGGAGAACAGCGAGGACCTGATTATGATGACGTCGGCCGCTTTCCGCAAAAAGCATGATATTGATGTGCGCGTGCACGCAGAGGTGCTGTCGATCAATAGCTGGGCGTTCCTTGATTTGTCTCAGTTTAATAGCGTGGTTGATGCTTTTTGCCAGGTTTGCTGCAACGATGATAAAGTCCAGAAGGATATCAACCAGCTCCTCGTCGGGGTTCATCGCCTTGTTTTCAGACTCGTACATTCTTTGTCACCTCCCGTATTCGGCAGTATCGTTTTGCCTCTTACACTTGCTACCGGACACGGGATCGCCGTTTGGTCCCCAAAGCAGAGATAATTTTTTAGAGAATTTTACAAATGGGTCAAAACCTTATCTCTGCGGTACACGAAGGCTTTTCGAGAGATGTTCAGGGATGCCGCCGAAGCACGCTCGGAAAGGTCTGCCATGATGGCTTTGCAAATTGCCAGTTCCTCCGGTGCGAGGGTTGATAGAAGAAGATGCAGCGCATCGTGCAACTCGGTTTCCTCGGCTTTCCCATCGACCTCTGCAAACGCATCCGGTATATCGTCAAGCCAGGGCCTTTCATCACCCACATCGTTTGTAGTGGTCTAATCCAGGGAGATGGAGTCTCCGGCTCATCATCCCCGGCAATCAGATAATAGTCGCCAACCAGTTCATACTTCAGCCCTGTGCGTTCATCTGCGACAAATCTCTCCATTCGCATAACCTCCCGTTCCTTTCTGTAATCACAGTAGCAGGAGGAATAGCGGAAATCGAATGTGCGGATAGTAAAAAGCGCCGTCCCGGAATCACTTCCAAGACGGCGCTTTTCTGCTGCGGATCAGAGCGAACACTTTACGGCGAAACCGCCGCTGAAGAAATAGGTGTTCGTCCAATACCTGTTTGATGGAGCAGGGGCCTCCAAGGATGAACACCCCTCTGATGCTCCGGTTTCGCCTTCAAAGGCCATTTCGATAGTATAGGTGCTTGCTTGCCAGAGACGATGCAATGGTGCGCAGAATGTCTGCCGGCTTACGATGTTTTTTCTTCATCATAGACACTTTCTAAAAATCTTGGGTCAGCCCATATCGGCGGACAGTGCCTTGTCGATTTGGGCTTGCAGTGCCTCCGCCTGCTTCTTTTCCGTAATAGCACCCACGATGGGGTCGCCCACGATATTGCCGTTGCGGTCGACCACATAGGTGGTGGGATAAGCAAAGATGTTGGCAGTAAACTTTCCCGCCTCACTATCTGAGTCAAAATACACATTCTGATAGGTGGCGCCCTTCTTGGCCAGCACGTCCTTCGCCTCAGAAATCGCTGCCTCGTCGCCGCCCAGCGTGAAGGTGTTGACACCGATGAGTGCGCCGCCCTTCTCCGCGAGTTCCTTATTCAGCGCGTCCAGCTCGGCAAGCTCTCCC
>ERZ772820.608-NODE-608-length-33531-cov-7.059326_pt1 | contig 33531 bp, 25 predicted proteins | sample MGYA00511377_ERZ772820 | MGnify/ENA primary metagenome ERZ772820 (study PRJEB29015, sample SAMEA2737684) | human gut metagenome | biome: human gut; feature: human-associated habitat; material: faeces | place: China | collected 2012 ... | reverse complement strand
GAATGAAAAATTCGCGGCGCATCTTGGCGCATTTTCATCTGGAAATAGTATTACTGGCAGAGACGCTTCGCTGCCTACGCCTTGTTGGCGGCTTCCTTGGAGTTGAGCGTCCGAGGAACGGTTGGGGCGTTGCCCCAAACCCCACCAGAGGCGCTGCCTCTGGACTCCGCAAGGGGCAATTGCCCCTTGACCCCTTCGCGCGATTGAGTTAGTTTCTTCTCCATACTTCTTCCGCGTGCTGCTCTTTTATTTTGTATTAACCTAAGGAGGTTTCTATGCTATATCTCGGCTGCCATCTCTCCGCCAGTGCGGGCTATCTCCACATGGGGCAGGAAGCCATTTCCATCGGCGCAAACACCTTTCAGTTCTTCACCCGCAACCCCCGCGGCGGCACGGCTAAGCCCCTCGACCTCTCAGACGTCGCCGCTTACCTTGACTTCGCCAGCGCCCACGGCATCGGGCAAATCGTCGCCCACGCGCCCTATACCCTCAACGGCTGCTCGGCTGACCCCGCCATCCGCGATTTCGCCCGCCGCACCATGCTCGACGACCTCCAGCGCCTTGACCACCTGCCGGGCAATTTGTACAACTTTCACCCCGGCAGCCACGTCAAGCAGGGCGTGGAAGTGGCGACGGAGCAAATTTGTGACATGCTCAACGCGATTTTGTGGCAGGATATGAAAACGACCGTCCTGCTGGAAACGATGGCGGGCAAGGGCTCGGAAGTCGGGCGGACGTTCGAGGAGCTGCGCGCGATTATCGACCGCACGGAGCTGAATGACAAGCTCGGCGTGTGTCTGGACACCTGCCACGTCAGCGACGCGGGGTATGACATCGTGAACCACTTGGAGGATGTGCTGGCGGATTTCGACCGCGTGATTGGGCTGAACCGGCTCAAAGCCATCCACCTCAACGACAGCAAGAACCCCTGCGGTGCGCACAAAGACCGCCACGAGCAGATTGGCAAGGGGTACATCGGGCTGGAGGCGCTGATGCGCGTGGTCAATCATCCGTCGCTCAAGCACCTGCCGTTCGAGCTGGAGACCCCGAACGACCTTGCGGGCTACGCGGCGGAAATCAAACAGATTCGGGAGTTGGCAGAATGATGCAGGTGAGTGCGGGCATTGTGCGCTATCCGGACGGGCGAATCCTCATCTGCCGCCGGGGCGAAGGGCGCAAAAACGCGCATTTGTGGGAGTTTCCGGGCGGCAAGCAGGAGGCGGGCGAATCACCAGAAGACGCATTGCGCCGGGAATTGCTGGAGGAATTGTCGCTGCCGATTGCGGATATTTCGCCGCTGTGCCGCCGGGAAGCGCAGGGCATCGCGTTCGACTTCCTGACCGCGACGGCAACGCGCGCGCCGGTGCTGACCGAGCACGAGGGCTACGCGCTTGTGCATCCGGCGGAAATGACGAAATACGTTTTCTGCCCGGCGGATGAAGTCGTGGCGCGTCAAATAGCGTTCGCGAACGTCCGCGCGTGCCTGTGGGACTTCGACGGCACGCTGATGGACACCTATCCCCTGCTGACGGAGGTGTTCGTGCGCATCGCGGCGGAAAACGGGGTGCGTCTGACGGCGGAAAACGCGCTTTCGCTGCTGAAAGGCACGCTGCGGGATGCGTGCGCGGCGCTGTCGGCGCTGACAGATGTTTCTGTGGATGAGCTGCTGAAGGAATGCCGCGCGGCCGAAGCGGAACGCTTGCTGGACGCGCCAAAGCTGCTTTGCGGCATACCGGAATTGCTGCTTGCGCTGTGCGAGCGGGGCGTTCGGCACTATGTGGTGACGCACCGTGACCTGCGCTGCCGTGACATGCTGGCGCAGTGCGGGGTGCTGCCGCTGATTTCGGGCTTTCTCACCCACGAGGACGGCTATCCGCGCAAGCCCGCGCCGGAAATGGTGCAGGGCTGCCTGCAGCGATACGCCTTGGCGGCGGATGATTGCATCATGATCGGCGACCGGCCGCTGGACACCCGCGCAGGCAAAGCGGCGGGGGTTCGCGGCATCCTGCTGGACGCGGACGGGCGCTTTGCGGGCGAAAAGTCGTGCGAGGCGCGGGCGGAAAATGTCGCGGAAATCGCGGAAATGCTGCTGCCTGACTGGTGCTTGTAACCGCGCGGCAAATTACGATTTTATCTACATGATATATGCACTACGATTGGAGGAATCACCATGCGGAAAATGCTCTGCCTGCTGCTGTTGCTGGCAATGCTCACGCCGTGTTTGCCAGCCCTTGCGGAGGATACGGACGCGCTGGATGTCATTTTGCTCTCCAGTGCCTCCATCGAGCCGCTGCAGGAGACGCTGCGCCCCGGCAAGGCGGTCACGCTGCGGTTCACATCGCCTGTGGACGGCACGGTCACGCTGCTGCTGCGCAACTCGGAGACGCTTGAAACCGTGCTGCCAGTCGCCAAGGATTACCCCGTCACGGCGGGCGAAAACCAGATGCTGTGGAACGGCACATACGAGGGCGTTTTCGCGCCGGAAGGAATCTACCGGCTTGTGGCGCAGTTCTCCGACGGGTCAGAAGCGGACACCGCAATTCTGGTGGGGCAGATTGCGCCCTTCCTGACCTCCATTTCCGCGCTGGAGAGCACCGAGGACGGCGAAGTGCGTCTCTCCTTCTACGCAAGCGAAAACGGCCGCCTGACGCTGGGACTGTGGGGCGCAAGCTGGTCGCTGCTAAAGAACATTGACATTTCCGCCGGCACGAACGAAGTGACGGTGGACGCAACCGCCCTTTCGCCGGACACCGTCGCAATCAGCCTGACGCTGACGGACAACACCGGCTACTGCTCGAACGAGGAGCATGTGGCAGTGAATCCGGCATCCTTCGGCATCCTGCCGACGGCGACCCCAACCGCCGAGCCATCCCCCACGCCGACGGCATCCCCCACGCCGACGCCGTCCCCCACGCCGACGCCGTCCCCCACGCCGACGGCAGTTCCGACACCATCCCCCACGCCGTCGCCCTCGCCCACACCCTCGCCCACGCCGACCCCGAACATCACCTTCACGCCGTCCTACGGCAGCCCGTATGAATTCCCGTCCGACGCGCCCGCGTCCTACTGGAACACGCCGATGGACTACACGGACGAAGCGGCTGTCTGGGCGATGCTGACCGCGCCGATGACGGTGGTCAAGGGCGACGGCCGCACGCAGGTGCGCATCCGCAAAGAGCCGGACAGCAAGAGCGCCGCCATCGGCATCCTGACCCGCGCAACGCAGGGTGTGCGCGTGATTGAGACGCTGGACAACGGCTGGTCGCTGATTGAGTGCTACTCCTCCTCCTTCGCGGACAACACGGTGAAGGCGTGGAACCTGCTGGTGCAGGGCTACGTCGAAACGAACACCCTGACAACCGTGGAGTGGGACAGCAACGACAAGTACGGCTTAGTGGTGGACAAGCTGACGCAGCGCCTGTACGTCTACGAGGACGGGCACCTGATTTCGACGCTGCTTGTTTCCACGGGACTTGCAAACGCGAAGCAGCCGTTTAACGAGACGCGCTCCGGCGAGTACATCATCGGCAGCTTCACGGGCGAATTCACCAGCGGCAACCTCTACTGCGGCATGGGGCTGCGCTACAACGACGGCGACCTGCTTCACGAAGTGCCGCACACCAAGCGCGCCGACGGCTCAAAGTCATACGCCTACAACGAACCCAAGCTCGGCACGCGCGCCAGCCACGGCTGCATCCGCGTTCAGCGCCTGCGCAACACGGAGGGACTGAACATGAAGTGGCTGTGGGACAACCGGAAGCATCTGGGTCGCATGGTCATCTGGGAGGACTGGCAGGGGCGGCAGATTCCGATTCCGGACGACGACACCGTGCTGTACTACAACCCCAACGGCGGCTCGTACTACCACCGCGCCGCCACCTGCTACTCTGTGACGAAGGACAACGTGACGTTTGAATCCTTCACCTATGCGCAGCTGGACGAAGAACCGTACAGCAAGCTGGATTTCTGCCCGTACTGTGCGCCCGCGATGCGCAAGGCGGACATTGAAGCCATCAACGCCCAGTACGTCTTCGGCGGCGACCACGACCCGATTCTCACCGCCGCGCGTCAGCCCTATTTCGACTATATCGCCAGTCTCGATCCGCCGGAAGCAACCGAGACCCCGGCACCGTGAGGTAACACATGAACATCGTCGATTACGTCATCATCGGCATCATTGGCATTTCCGTGCTGTTCGGGCTGTATCGCGGCTTCATCGCCAGCGTGCTGAACATGGGGTGCGGGCTGATGTCGTTCCTCGCGTCCTTCTGGGTCAGCCCGAAGCTCGCCGCCGCCGTGCAGTCCAACCAGTCTTTTCTCAACATGCTGCTGCACTACACGGATGCGTCCAGCCGCATCGGCGACCTTGAAACCGCCATCACGAACGTCGCAACGCTCACCAGCCAGAGCATCAACAGCATCCTGGAGAAGGTGAACCTGCCCGCGCCGCTGGACACGCTGCTGCGCGTGAATCTGGAGAACAACGTATACGCCTCGTCGGGGCTGTCCACCGTCTCCGATTACGTCAGCCAGACGATTTTGCAGGCAAGCATCAACATCATCTGCTTTCTCGTCAGCTTTTTGGTGCTGTACATTGTCCTCGCTATCGTGCTGAACCTGCTCAAGGCGGTGTTCCGCTTTCCCGTCCTCAAGCAGCTCAACGGCTTGGCGGGCGGCGCGTTCGGCTTCCTCCGCGGATTGCTCGTCTGCCTCGTGCTCTTCACGCTCGTTCCCCTCGTGCAGACGGTCATCCCGCTGGACATGGTGAACGACCTGATTGCCCAGTCAACCCTCGCGCCGATTTTCTCCAACGGCAACCTGATTCTCGCCATCATGAACGGCAAATTGTAAAATTTTTTGCGGAAGAAGGAAACGAAACGGCGTTGACGAACGTCTAATTACATGGGGGAAGTGCAAGGGGCGTTGCCCCTTGACCCCAGCAGGGACGCTGTCCCTGCACCCTGCAAGGGGCAATCGCCCCTTGACCCCTTTTCGCGATTGCATTGGTCACACTTTCATACTTCTTCCGCGTGTTTATCCACAGGATACCCACACGTTCCCCTGCTTCCCTACTTGCGGCAAAAAGCAATTAACATAGGAAGAATCCCCTGCAACCCCAACGACAAGCCTTCAAGGAGGTGCAACAACCTTGAAAACCACCCAGCGCATCGGCGCAATGCTTCTCATCAGCAGTATGCTGCTGACGGGCGTTTCCGTGGCGGAAGAGCCGTCGAATCCTCCCGCAGCGACGGAAGCCTTGGTGACTACCGCTCCGACGGAAGCGCCGTCCGCGACGCCTGCTCCCGAAAATCCGACGGAAGCACCGACCGCGACTCCCGCTCCCGAAAATCCGACGGATGAACCGACCGCGACGCCCGCTCCCGAAAATCCGACGGAAGCGCCGACCGCGACGCCCGCTCCCGAAAATCCGACGGATGAACCGACCGCGACCCCCGACCCCGAAAATCCGACAGACGAGCCGACCGCGACCCCCGACCCCGAAAATCCGACGGAAGCGCCGACCGCGACGCCCACTCCCGAAAATCCGACGGACGAGCCGACCGCGACGCCCACTCCCGAAAATCCGACGGACGAGCCGACCGCGACCCCTGACCCCGAAAATCCGACGGACGCGCCGACTGCGACACCCGACCCCGAAAATCCGACGGATGAGCCGACCGCGACGCCCGACCCCGAAAATCCGACGGATGAGCCGACCGCGACACCTGAAATTCCGACGTGCGACGTGGAAGGGTGCGCGCACATTTCGCAGGACGAAAACGGGCTGGATTACCCGTTGTGCCGTTACGGGCGGTATCTGCTGGACGAAGAGGACGCTTACAGCGTGGCGACGCTCTCCAACGATTTGCGCATTGTTGACCTCAACCGCGCCGACGTGACGTTCTACCGCAGCGGTCAGTACGCGCTGATTGGCGACCGCAAGGGCGCGGCGGTGCGCGTGGTGAAGAACCGCGCGGCAATTCTGGAACTGCGCGGTGCGTCCATCGACACGCTGACGGTGGAAGCAAACGCCGTCGTTTACATCCGCGCGGCGGACAATTCGCTGGTATCTATCAAGAAACTGGAAGTTGCATCCGGCGCGGCGGTGATTTTCTCCGAGGGCGGCGCCATTTCGATCAAAACGGTCAACAGCAAGGGCGACATTTCCGTCGAAGGCACGAACCTCTTTGCCGATTTGACGGAAATGAACGGACGCGCGCGCTATGCGTTCTCCGCGTCCGGCGTGCAGAGCGTCCTCGTTGAGGGCGAAAGGTACGCATGGTCTGTCACGCCCGATGCCGACGGCAAGCTGTATCTGTGGCTGAAGCGTCCGGGCGAGGGAATGCAGTGGACGGCGACCGTCACGGAAGGCACGATGACCCTCCGCCAGACCGCCAAGGCTCCCAGCGGCGAATCGGGCAGCATCACCCCCGGCGAGCGCAACACGCTCAAATCCGGCACGGTGTACACGCTGTCCGGCGACATTGCCGAGGGTACGGTGCTGGAAATTATGGAAAGCGGCGTGACGGTCATTCTCGACGGCACGACGAGCGCGGGTACGCTGATTGAGGCGGGCGCGCCGTATGAGCTGATTGTGCGCGGCGACACGATTCTGGACGGCCGCGGGCAGATGCCGCTGATGGGCAGCGCGCCGAAAATCACGGTAGATGGGCTGCTAAGCGTGCAGGGGCAGCTGCCGAACGGAACGAAGGTGCTCTCCGGCGTGGTGATTTGCTCCGATGCGCCCGACGGCTACACGGCGTGGGCCATTTCCGTCCCACTGGCGCGCCAGAAGGTGACGCTGGACGGTACGGCGATGCCCCTGCTGATGACCCCCGCGGGCGAGCTGCTCCTCCCCGCCCTTGCGGATGACGCAACCTACTCCATCAGCGCCGACGCGGACACCATCGTGATTGAAACCGTTCACGCGCAGGTGCTGACGTTCAACCTGTCCGAAAATGCACCGAATGCCGACGCGGGCGACGCAAGCCGCTTCATCGTCAACGGGCAGAACGGGTATCTGGACGGCGTGATTCACTCCTCCGGCGCGGCGGCGAGCGCAACCCTGCGCAACGTGCAGCTGAACAGCGCTTCGAGCGTCCTCCGCGTCGAAAACGGCGCGCTCTCCGCGACGCTGACGGGCAATTGCGCGCTGCTGAGCGACGGCGCGCCGATTGCACTTGACAACGCACAGGTGTCGCTGAATGTCGAAAGCGGGCGGCTCGTGCTGCGGAATCAGAATGACCTGACCGGCATCACCCTGCGCGGCAATGTGCGCGTGGAGCCGGAAAGCGACGCGCCGCACACCGTCGTCACCATCCGCGACGCGCAGGGCAACCCCGTGCCGAACAAGGCGCTGACGGTCGTCATCGGCGGCAGCCAGTACCGCTACACAACGCACTTTGACGGAACGCTGCAGCTCTGGGGCTTCGGCGACCTGACCGGGCAGGATATTGCCGCCACCGACGGCGAAACGGTGTACTCCGCCGTCATCGCCGGAAAGTCGAGCAGCGCCGTGACCGGGCTGGAAATCAGCGACATTGCCGCCACCGACAACGAGGACGGCACGCTGACCATCACCTTTAAGACCACGGGCGCAAAGAGCGCGGGCGTGCAGGTGTACGCGGGCGAAGCGCCTGCCTCCATGCCTGACACCTACCGCGCCGACGCCAAGCAGTACGCTGCGGACGGCAATACCGTCACCATCAGCGGGCTGAACACCGGCGACGTGGTCATCTACCGCGTGTACGCATCGGCGGAAGAGAACGTCACGCTGACAGAAAGCAACGCGGACGGCTTCTCCTTCAGCGAGGAGTGCTTCCACGTCCACCGCGTCAAGTGGGTGCCGAGCCGCACCGCGAACACCACCTACAACGCCATGACCTACCGTCCGCGCATGACCCTGCCCGAAACGGCGAGCATCACCTACTCCGGCAACAACCTTGTCGGCGGGCTGCCCTTCTACGTCGGCAGCTACGTCATGCACGTCAAAATCCCCGAAGGCGACCCGCTCTATCTGCCGGGGACGGTGGATGTTGCCTTCAGCATCCAGAAAATCCCGCTGACCATCTGCCCCGACGCGAATCAGCAGAAGAACGAGGGCGAGGCTGACCCGGCGCGGTTCACCTTCACGTCGATTGGGCTGCTGGATGGCGACGTGGTCAGCGGCATCCTGAAGCGCGAACCCGGCGAGGAAGCGGGCAACTACAACTTCGTGCTGACCGGGCTTTCCGCGGCGGATTACTACACGCTGCGCCTGATGGACGACGCGCCGCAGTTCACCATTCTGCCGACCGAGCCGTCTTGGTGGGGCGGCGGCGGCGAACGCCTGAACCCGGTGCAGCAGGTGATTGAGCGCTCCGACGGGCGGAAGATGTTCGTGACCATTACGACGCAGGAACAGCTGGTACTCTCTTACAGCGAGCTGGGCAGCGTCGTGCGCAACACGGCGGACGACCAGCCGCGCCCCTTCACCCCCTCGCTGACGTGGAACAAAAAGACGGACGAGGTGCTGCTGCGCATCAGCGCGGAAGCCGAGCTGAACAAGGACGCGGGCTACGTCACCGACTCCTACGGCAACCCGGTGTACGGCGCGCGCACGCTGCGCTTCGGCTACATGAGCCTGCGCTACATGAACAACGCCGGCATTGACGCCATCAGCTTCTCCAACAAGAACGCCGCGGTCATCCTGCGCCTGTCGGACTTCCTCTCCGAGGACATGGAGAAAGCCATCAAGCAGGCGGGCGGCAACCTGACGACGACGCTCTTCCGCGTGACGATTGAGCCGGTGGATCTGCCGGACGGCGCGGTCACGGGTGGCTGGAACATCCGCACGGAAATGGTGATTGACCGCAAGCCCACGGATATCAGCGGTCTTTTGCCGAACGCGCAGGTCGCCGTGGACATGGAGGTTGTCGCAAAGCTGCTGACGAACCTTGACCGCTACGACGAAAAGACGTTTGACAAGCACTTCACCCTCCGCCGCGGCGCGCAGACGCAGGAAAGCGTATTCATCGCGCCGTATCAGGACGACGAGCTTGAAAAAGTCGCCTACCCGAGCGTGCTCTTCGCAAGCCGCTATCTGCTCATGCCGCTGACGGAAAGCGGTGTGGTGGACGTGGTGATGGTGCCGATTGAGGAAGACGCAGCGGATGGTTCTGTCGGGTAACGGATTCCAGACACAGCAAAGCCCGCACGGTGGGATGAACCTCGTGCGGGCGATTTTTGTGGGGTTATTTGACTTGCTCCAGCCCAACATCCGCGCCGGTGTCGATTTCCGTTGGGTGATAATCGCCCTGATAGGCGGCGAAGAGGTCGTCGAGCGTCTGCGGACGGGGCGGTTTGTGGTCAATCGGCTGTTTATCGGTATTTGGCATCGTGATTTATCTCCCTTCTGGAAATTTACGGCGAACGAGGTCATACCTTGCACACAGCACGCCCTCCCCCTTCACACACTGCGAAGAGGGAGGGCGCATTCATTTTCGGGAATCCCTTTACTCCTTCCCGCCGCCGACCGCAACGCCAGCAATGATGAACTTGCTGAGGAAGAGGTAGACGATGATGACGGGGAGAATCGAGAGGGCAATCATCATATAGACCTGCCCCATGTCGAACTTCAGGAAGTCGGCGCTGCGGAGCTGAGCAATCAAAATCGGCAGCGTCTTTTTGTTCGCGGAGTTCAGAATCAGGGCGGGGGTGAAGTAGTTGTTCCACGCGCCGACGAAGGTGAAAATCGCCTGAACCGCCAAAGCGGGCTTAATCATCGGCAGAACGATGCGGTTGAACGTGCCGAACTCGCTGCTGCCGTCAATACGCGCGGCTTCGATGACCTCCAGCGGCAGGCTCGCCTGCATGTACTGGTGCATGAAGTAGAACACCGCGGGGCTGGCGATAGACGGCAGGAACAGCGGCAGGAGCGAATCCTTCAGGTTCATCTTGCCCATCAGCTGCACAAAGCCCAGCGCGGAAACCTGCGTCGGCATCGTCATAATCAGCAGGATGAAGGTAAGGGCAAGCGTACGCCCCTTGAAGCGGTACGCGTGAATGCCGAACGCCGTCAGCGCGGAGAAGTAGCACGCAAGAATCGCCGTCATGGCGGAAACGATGAGCGAATTGCGCATACCGGAGAGAATCGGGATGTTCGCGTTGTTTATCACCTGCGTGAAGTTGTTGCACAGCGACGTCCACGAACCCGGCAGGAACGAGAAGCCCTTCTGGATATCCGCGTGCGGGCGGGTTGCGTTGATGATGAGGACGTAGAAGAAGAACAGGCACAGCGCGCAGAGCAGAATCAGCACCGCATACGCCACGATGCGCCGCGCGGTCAGCACCGCATGAGCGCCGGTCTGCTGGTCTTTTGTCTTGGGCTGCACTTTCATCGTTGCCTGACTCATGCCGCTTTGCCTCCCTTCACAGCCTTCGCCGCTTTCACGGGCTTGGGCTTGCGTTCATCATCGCCGCGCGTCGTGCGCATGATGACCACGCACAGCACCGCGCAGATCACAAACATGATGGCGGACACCGCGCCCGCACGGCCGTAGTTCTTCGACGTGCCGATGAAGTTGTTCAGATACATGACGACGGTCATGGAGGAGCGAACCGGGTCGCCCTTGCCGTTGGTCAAAATCTGCGGAACGTCGAACATCTGCAGGCCGCCAATGAGGGACGTGACGAGCGTGTAGACGAGGATGGGGCGAATCAGCGGCAGGGTAATCTTCCAGAACGTCTGATTCGGGGTCGCGCCGTCAATCTGCGCCGCCTCGAACATGGCGGGGCTGATGCCCATCATCGCCGCCATCAGGATGATGGTGGTGTTGCCGAACCACATCAGGAAGTTCATCAGCGCGACGAGCGAACGCGTGCCCCAGATATTCGAGAGGAAGCGGACGGGTTCGCCGCCGAGTGCCTGAATCATGTTGTTGACCGGGCCCTGATCAGCGAAGAGGGCGAAGAACAGCATGGCGAACGCGGACGCCATAATCAGGTTGGGCATGTAGATGATGGTCTTGAAGAAGCCTTGGCACTTCAGCTTCAGGCGGTTATCGGTGAACCACGCCGCCAGCAGAAGCGAGAAGAAAATCTGCGGGATGAAGCCCATCAGCCACATGATGATGGTGTTGCCGAAGTATCTGGGCAAATCCTTGGAGAAAACGTACAGGTAATTCGTCCAGCCGACGAATTTCGGGCCGACCTGAATCAGACCGCCCTGCTTGAAGAAATACTCAAAGAAGCTGTAATAAATCGTCGAGACGAGCGGATAGAGCTGGAACAGCGCAAACACGATGAAGAACGGCGCGATGAACACATAGCCCCATTTGGCATAGCTGACGGAGCGGACTTTCTTTTTTGCTCCCTGCATCCGGAATCACCAATCCTTCCTACGTTCGTTTGCCCCAATGATGACCTCTGGCATCCGGCGGGCGTAGGGATTTCGCTGCCAGAGGTCACCATTGGAACAGAATACAATTCTTCTTCGTAAAGCAAGCAGGGACGGGCGCAATGCCCGCCCCTGCCGCTTGGTTTGTGATGCGAATTACTCCGCGTCCGGCCACTGGAAGTTCACCAGTTCCGAATACTTTTCGGAGATGATGCTCTCGAACTGCGCCTTGGCTTCGTCGATGGTGGCGTTGCCGTCGAAGTAGTTCTTGAACGCGCCCTGGAAGGATTCGTTCAGACCCTGGTCATAAGCAGAGATGTTGCTCATGTCGATCTTCGGAGCCGCTTCCGCGAACAGCGCGATGTGGTTCTGGCCGCCGAGGAAGGCAGAGGAGTAGTTCTGCGCCAGCTCGTTCATAGCCGCCACGTTGTTGGTGTAGTCCTGCGTGTCCTCGGTAATCTTCTTGGCGATCGCCGCGTCGCAGGTCAGCTTCTGCATAACGTCCTTAATGGTCGCCACGTTGTCGGTGCCGGCAGCCGCGCAAATCCAGGTGCCGCCCCAGTAGTAAGCCTGCGGGCCCTGGCAGACCGCGTAGTCGCCATAAGCGCCGTTGCCGACTTCTTCCTTGCCGCCGTTAGCGACGGAAGTTTCCAGAGAGTTGCCCAGCAGGGTGAAGTTGATGCCCCAAGTGGAGTAGAAGAAGCCGAAGACCTTGCCGGTCGGGCCCTGATCAGCCGCCCAAGTCGCGTCCCACAGGGAGGACTTGTGGTTGTAGCCCTTGTCGGTGTACAGCTTGGTCTGGTCAACCCACTTCATCAGGTTCGCGTCAACGACCACGGTTTCGCCGTCGTCAGCAACCCACGGAGCGGACACGTTGTTGGAGAAGGTGCGGTACGCATCGTCATAGCCGGAGAGCATGTAGTAGCCCTTCGCAGCCGCCTGCTCAGCGACAGCGTTGAACTTGTCCCAGTCAGCCAGCGCTTCCTGCACTGCATCGGGATCTTCGGTGCCCAGCACGTCCTTGGCGATGGAACGGCGATACGCGAACAGGCCGGGGGTCGCCTGCCAGGTGACAGCCTTCAGCTTGCCATCAGCGGAGGTGGCGATTTCCTGCGTGTACTTGTACTGGCCGGCCAGATCTTCGTCCGTCAGTCCGATGTCCGCCTTCACGTCCAGCGTGTAGGGGGAATCGACGTACTTCAAAGCGTAGTCAGCTTCGATCAGGAAGATGTCGATCTTGTCGTCAGCCGCGGCGGATTCCTGCGCGCGCAGGGCTTCGTCCAGCTTGTTCTGGTAGTTGTTGCCCTCGTTGGGGTTGATCGTCCACTTAACGATGGTGCCATCGTTCAGGGTGGTGGTGGACTTATCCTCAGCAATTTCCTTCACTTCGGGATAGTAGGCGTTGAAGCGGCTCTGGAATTCATCGTTCCAGCACCAGATGTTCAGCACCTTACCCTCGGCGGTTTCCGCCGATGCCAGCGTGGCCGGAACGACCATCATCAGGCACAGAAGCAGAGCGACGAGCTTTTTCATGGGATTTTCCTCCTCTTTAATGGGCGGGTTGTGCCCGCTATATTTCCAGCGGCTTCCCTGCCGCGGGAATACGATGTGGGGTGATTTTTTCCGCCTCCTCTTGCGGAAAAAATCAGCTGTTGGCGGCGTCTGCCTTCACCGGGCAGATGCCCATGGATTCACCCTCCAGCAGTTTAACCGGAATTGTTGCGGTTTCGCTGCCAGCGGTGCGCGGGTTCTCGATGCGGTCAATCAGGAATTCCGCCGCCTGTGCGCCGATGCGCTTGGTATCCTGCTCGATGGTGGTCAGCCGCGGCTGAAGCATCTGCGTCAGGCGGATGCCGTCGTATCCAGCCAGGGACAAATCCTCCGGCACGCGCAGATTCAGCTGTTTTGCTGCCTGCAGCGCACCCAGGGTCGAGTGGTCGTCCGGCAGCAGGATGCACGTCGGCGGATCGGGGCGGTTCATCAGGTTCAGCACCGCCTGCATACTCGTGGCGGGGTTGTCGTAGAGCGCCTCGACGACGAAGTCTGGGTTCACGTTCAGCCCATGCTCCTGCATCGCGCGGTAGAAGCCGATGATGCGGTTCTCCGTGACGGAGGATTTTTCGCCGTGGACATACGCGATTTTGCGGTGTCCCTTCTGATAAGCGGCATCCACCAGCAGCTTGAGTCCGCCGATGTTGTCCGACAGCACGCATGAGCGGTTGTTGAAGCTGTGGTCAATGGTGACGACGGGCAGATTGCTGTCCACCAGCTCAATGACCTCCGGCGCGTAAAAATCGGCGCAGACGACGCACACGCCGTCCACATTGCGGTATCGGCAGTGCTCCAGATAGGTCATGCCCGTCCACCCGATGTGGTGGTTGATGAAGGTGATGTCGTACCCGCGCTTCTCCCCCGCCGACTTGAACGCATCCAGCACGGAGGCGAAGAAGCTGTGGGTCAGACCCGTGCCGCGCTTTTCTTGGAACAGAACGCCCAAGTTGTAGGAGCGGTTGGTTTTGAGCGTGCGGGCGATGGCGTTGGGGTAATAGCCGATTTCACGCGCCGTGCGCTGCACGAGTTCGCGGGTTTCGAGGCTGATGTCCGCGTAGTTGTTGAACGCCTTGCTGACAGTGGAGATGGACAGGCCGCACTTTGCGGAAACATCCTTGATGGTCACGGCCATGGGCGCCCCTCCTTTCGTCTTTGCTGGAAGCGCCGAGGCGGGTTAGCGTTCTGCTTCCGGGACATGTGATGCTCACGAACCCGTTCGGCTTTTGCTAAACCGGTTTCGTGATGGTTAGAGTATACACCACCCGCGCGAAAAAATCAAGTGTTTTCCTGTGTTTTTTTATAAAAAATTTTTCCGGATTCTCCATTCCTCGCGTTGTAAACGTTTTCATTCCTGTGTTTTCAAGGGTTTGCGGGATTTTTTACGAAAACGTTTCTCATGCTTGCGAAATCGTTTCAGCAGGAAATTTCGGTCAAAAAACGACCATCCAGTCGGATTCGCTGGATGGTCGCAGGGAGGATTTTCGGTTTTTTGGATTTTGCCGGACGGCGCGCAGGCATTGCGGTCGAAAGCGCGCTGTCAGGCTGCACGCGCCCTAATTGCCAATGCGGATGCGCCCGTTCGCCTGCCTGCTCATTCCACTTCTTCCAGCTTCCGCAGTGCCCGCTTCGTGTTCTCTCCCGCCCGAAGCTGCGCCCCGACCCGCCGCGCGTTCGCCGCGTAGCGCTGGTAGTCCTCCTCCGGCATCGCGCGAAGCAGCTCCGGCAGCTCGCGCAGGCTGTTCAGCGCCACGCCGACCTGCTCCCGCGCCACAAAATCCGCCGCTGCCGCGTTTTTCGCAACAATCACCGGCAGTCCGCCCGCGAGGTATGTTGACAGCTTGTGCGGGCTGTTCAGCAGGGCGTACGCGCCGTACAAGCCGGTCAGCCCGTCAAGGCTGTCGCCGTCCCACACGATGCCGAACGCGCCCGAAATCGTCTCCGGCAGCTTCTCCGGCGCAATTTCGCCGTGGTATTCGATGCGCGTTGATCCGCTTCCTGCCCAGTTTGTTCCATATAATTGCCATTCCAGCGGAACTTTGCCAATATCTTTCAGGTATCTGCTCTTGTCGGCGGCGAGGTTGCCCGCAATCGCGACCATGCGGCTCTTCTCCCGCACAGGGATTTCCCCTTCCGACAGGCAGTCAAACGCTTCCATCAGAATCATCGGGCACGTCACGCCCACTGTGCGCAGGTAGCTTTCCATCCGCTGACTGTGCACGATGAGCGCCTCGAACCCCGGCAGCAGCAGCTGGTCGCTCCCGCGCGCGGCGCTTCCCCCAATCCGCCGGAGCGAGTCGAGGTCGTGCACGAGCGCGGCGGTTTTCACGCCCTTCCAGCGCAGCAGGTGCAGCGCCAGCCGCGCCACGCCGTAGCCCTTGACCGGGAAATACGGGTACTGCACGAGCAGCAGGTCGCCCTGCCGCATCCGGTAGAACGCGCGAACCCAGTCGCCAAGCGTCTTTGCGCCGACTTGGATAGCTTGCCAGACGCTGCCATTTGCGCTGTCCGGCGCGTGGAGCACGAACGGCGCGTACCCCATTTCAGCGGCGATTTGCTCGATGTCCGCGCGCGCCTTGTTCAGCGCCGGCACGCCCGATGCGCTCGTTTTCGGGGTCATCAGGAAGCGCCGCTGAAACCGTTTTCTCTCCGTCAGGGCGATGAGCTTGTCCTCCAGCCGCTGCGCCGCGGTGCCTATGTCGTAGCCCGCGTCGGCGATGGTCTGCGCCTCGTCGCGGCGGATTTCGTGACGTTCCAGCATGTTCAGCATATGTTCCGCCCAAATCGCCGGATCTTCCGCCGGAATAAACTCCACGTTTCGCGTCAGTTTCGTTTCCTTCGGCACGCTGGCGGATAACAGACACGGCAGCCCTGCCGCCTGCGCTTCCAAAGCCGCCATCCCGAAGCCCTCAAAGTGCGACGGCATGACGAACAGGTCGAACGCCTGCAACAAGCGGTTGACGTCATCTCGATTGCCGAGGAAGAGGACTTCCCGTTCGATGCCGAGGGTGACGGCCTTCGCCTCCAGCTCCGTCAAATCCGGGCCATCGCCGACGAGCACGAGCCGCGCTTTCTCTTCGCGCTCATGCAGGTGGCGGAAGGCGTCCAGCAAGAAGGTTTGGTTTTTTTGGTACTGCAAGCGCCCAACATGACCAACTACGAGGCAATCTTCCAGCCCATACTGCTCGCGAACCTCGCGCCGAACCTGCTCAGAGAAGCGGAACATCTGCGCGTCAATGGCATTCGGGATGACCTCGCAGGGCAAATCCATGGCGGGGCACGCCCACTTCGCGCTCTCCATCGAGCACGCCCAAAGGACGTTGGCGTAGCGGCTGAGCGAATGGTGATTGACCCGATGGAGGAAGCCCTGCACGTGTCCGATGGCTGATTTATCCATATTCTGCGGATTATGGCAGTGCGCGATTCGCACCGGAATGCCCACCTCCGCGGCCTTTTTCAGCGGCGTCATGTCGTTGAACATGCACTCATTGTCCCAGATAATATCGTATTCGTGCCCATGTTCGCGGAAAAAGTCGTTGATTTCCCGATAATAGCGCATTATATCGCTGCTTCGCCGGGTAATTGTGTATATTTTTCCGATTTTTTCCGCTTCTTTTTGGCACGCAATCGGGCTAAAACGGCACAAAAAGTCGAATTGAACGCGTTCGCGGTTCATTTTTCCACAATACGCCATTAGAAAGTGCTCAATTCCGCCCGTCGTCGCCGTCCAGCCCACGACAAGCACCCGCAGTGGTTTCATCGTCATACTTCCTTTCATAAGCGAAGGAGACGCGAGGGGACGCTGTCCCCTTCGATCCCCTGCAATGGCTTCGACCCTTGACCCATTCGCGCGATTTCGTTGGCTACGTTTGCATACAGCTTCCGCGTGCTGATTTTGCGCTGATTTACAATCTGCTGATGTCGATTGGCGAATACGCTGTCTACCATTTTCGCCATCATCGGCGTGCAAGCGCAGATATGCCCTGCCTTTCCCTCTGATGGAAAGCGTTACCGCAGCGACGGATAAGGTCGTCCTGCCCGCGATAACCCGCAAGTTACTGCTGATTTGCCCCTCGCCGGTCGCAGCGCACTACGGCGTGAAAAATCTCTTCCTATTATATTGCACTTTCCGCCAAAGCACACGCCTGCTGATTCTGCCTTCGCCGAATCAGAATCGCCCGCCTTGCCAGCGGATACAGCCCGCACCGCAGCATCAGCAGCACCGCCTGCGCCTTTGACCGCGGCAGCCACCGCACACGGCGTAAATCCGCGCGGAACGCTTCCCGGCACAGGCGTCGAATCTCCCTGCACTGGCGCAGGCCGTCGCGAAAGCCGCCCTCCTGCACCACCCCGTGCGTCAGCATCAGCAGCAGGTGCATCAAGCGGTACTGCGCCGCCGCATCCGGCATGTCCAAATAGTTTAATACCGGCTGTGCCGCCGTGAGCGTTCGCAGATATTCGCGCACCACGTCTGCCGCGCTGTGCACCGCCGAATCCGCCCGCAAATGGTAGCAATAGGTGTTCACCTGCGCAAGCGAAACGGTTTTCGCGCCGCGAAGCACCCGCATCATCCACTCGCCATCCTCCCCAAGCCGCAGCGATTCGTTGAACTTCTCGTTACATATTTCTCGCCGCAGCAGCCAGCCGTGCGTGTGTAAATGCACGGTTGGATTTCGCAGCGCCAAGTCCAGCATATCACGCGAAGAGAGGGTTTGAACGGTGCATTCCGGCACATCAGGAGTTTCCGAACGGGTCACAAGCCCCTGAATCGCCTGCGAATCCCCCGCAAGGGCAAGCAGATGGCCGATTGCGTCGGGCAGCAGCACGTCATCCGCATCAAGAAAAGTCAGCCATTCCGACGCTGCCGCTTGTAACCCTGCGTTTCGTGCAGCAGACACTCCGCGGTTTTGCTGATGAATCACCGCGATGCGCGGATTGTGCGCCAGCTCGTCGCACAAGCGCGCTGTGCCGTCGGTGGAGCCGTCGTCCACAAGGAGGATTCGCACGTCCCCCTGCATGAGTGTCGACGTAACCGCAAGTTCAAGCGTATCAAGTGCATTGTACACAGGGATGATGATATCGACCATCGGATGGCTTCACCTCCCAAAACGCAAATTTGTAACCATTCGTTATTTCGGCAACGCTTGTGGCTTCAGCCGCCGCGCCTGTGCATCCACCGCGCCCATCAGCAGACAGAGCCAATAGAGCATTGGCGAACCCGTCGATAGCATCGTGAAGCAGTCCACCAACTCACAAACCAGCAGGTAAATTACCGGGAGGGGCAGCATCAGCACCCAAAGCGGCTGATTGCGCTTGGAAATCCGCACTGTCTGCATGAGGAACATGGCAATCACGGTCAGCAGAATCAGCAGGCCAGGAATCCCCCAGCTGACAAGCGTCTGTAAGTACAGATTGTGCGCATGCTGGAAGTATTTTGTGCCGGGATTTGTGTACAGGTTCATCATTCCAGCCGCCAGCGGCGCGCTTGTGCCCGTCAGCAGCAGATCAGGCTGTGCTTTGAGCAGCCGATATGCGCCCTTCCATATCTCCATACGACCATTGAAAGCGTCGTTCGCTGCAATTGGGCGATGGGTAGGCGTGCCATCCAACGTAACTTTCTGTTCAGCGGATGCTTCCGTCATCAGGTGCGCCGGGAACTCCAGCAGGTTCACGTTGTCCAGCGGACCGGGCGCGACGGATGGGGCAAGCAGCGTCAAAAGCCCCGCCAGCAGCCCGTAGCAGAGGATAATCCCCGATGCCATCAGCACAGGAAGCATAAGCCTATGGTTTAATTTCGACGGCATATGCGCCTTCGCACCGAAGAGCGTCCACACGCAGAAGCCCGCCGCGACGCCGAGCGCCACAAACGCCGTCCGGCAATCCGTCAGCGCGAGCGCGCCACATTGTACCAGAATTGCCATCACACAGGCAATTTTCGCCCGTTTCGTGCGGCTCAACGCGAACAAAATCGCGGTCAAAAGCACAGTCATGCCCATTTTTGCGGCGGCGGTCGTAACGTAAGCGTTCAAATACAGGCGGTGGTCGCCGAGGTTCATGCCGATGTACCACGTCCCCTTCATACTGAAAACGGCGTGACCGCTGATTGCCGCCCACAAGCCGATGGCTGCTTGACAAGTAATTGCAGTCGTCCAGACGGCTATCGTTCCCTTCAAAAACTGCCGAAAACGATTTTCAGTAAGGCAGCCCGGCAGCGGCGCAAGCACAAGGAACGCAATAATGCCCTCCTTGAGGTACTGCCACTCAGCCGCGAGAACATTTTCGCCGCGGATAGCGCTCATCAGCAGCATCCAGCCAAGCCCCGCTGTCATCGTCCAGACAAGCGGGGAGCGCTTTTTCCAGCCCAAAATCAGCGAAAAAATGGCGGCAATGATACCAAAGTCGCCCAGATACGGCATAATGGTGAACGTCCATGAAAATTCTGTCATTCGTGCGAGGTTCCACCAGAGGTAGCCCGCCGCGACTGCCATATAACTCCAGCGGGCAATCCGCCGCCCCGTTTCCTGCTTCATGCGCCACCTCCGCGTTCATTTCAACCTATATTATAGCATTTTTTTGCTGCTTGCGCAAGTGGACGCATTTCTACTGAATTCCTCACGAAAATAGTTATGGTTTATATTCTAATTGGTGATTTTTTGAAACCATATATTTCGTAGAACTCGCGTTTCAGCAGCAGAAAATCCTCCATGCGCCGCAATAGCACATACAGCAGCGCCCTATCCTCGAACTCGCCACGCGTCGCAGGAAGCGGCTGATGCTGCATCTCTGCCAGCAGGTCATGCAGGGCGGACAACAACGATGTGCAGTCGTTTTCACGGTCATACTCGGCAAAAATGCGGCCAATCAGCGCCCGAACCTCGGCTTCCTGCGGCGGATGTCCCTGTACTTTTTGTGCGTCTTGCGTGACTTGCAGCAGGATTCTCCGCTGCTGGCGGCGCATGTCGATATAATGAATCTCGCGCGTCGGCGCGTCGGTTAGGCTATTTTCGGCGTTTTTCGCGGCACATTCGTCTGCCTGACGGAGCGTCTCGCCCAGCAAAATCAAGGGGTTGCGCGCGTCCGCCGCTTCCGCAAGCGCCCGCAGCGCCGCCCGCATCTGCTCATCCGCCTGACGAAGCAATGCGTCCAGACGCCTTTCGTCCGGGTGCAGGTGCAGGTTCGTCAGGATGCCGCAGGTTGTGCCGATGAGGAACAACAAACTCTCGTTGCCAACTTGCGTCCACGTCATGCCGCCCGTGCCCATAAAGTGGGAAATCAGCACGGAAATCATCGCCGTCGCGTAACCCCACGAGCAGGCATAGCACAGCGACGCGAAAACAAACAGGTAAATTCCGAAAGCAAGCAGACCATCGCCGAAGAGCGAGAAGCACACGAAGGCGATCAGCAGCGCCGCGCCGTACGCCATCAGCCGCCCCAGCGCCACTTTCATTGTCTCGCGCTTCGTACCCATCAGACTCAAAATCGCGATAATCCCCGCCGTCGCGCTAAACTGCAGGTGTATTGTGCTGGCAACGGCTATCGCGACCGCCGCACTTCCAGCCGCCTTCAATCCGGTCAGCAGAAGTCCGCGCGTTCGGTCACTGTGCGTTCTTTTCCACATAAACACTCCTCGACGGGAAGGCGAAAGACAGCCCTTCTTCCGCCATCAGGTGCATAACCGCAAGGTTAATTCTGCCTTTGAGTGCGCGGTAGTCGCCGTAACCGGGGGTGTTGACCATCATGCGGACGTTGACGTTGATGGACGAATCCGCGAACTCCTCCAACACCGCCTGCACGCTCTGCCCATCAACGTCCAGATCCGAAACCAGAAGTTTCGTCAGGTTGCGGATGAACTGCTCCACCTGCGGCGCACTCGTGCGGTACTCCAAGGCAATCGTGAACGCCCACAGGCGCTGGGTGCGCGCGTTCGCATTTTGGATGTATTCGGCGCAAACCTTGCTGTTTTCGACGGTAATGAGCACTTGATCAGGCGTGCGAATGCGGGTTGAACGCAGCGAAATGTCCTCGACGGTGCCCTCAACGTCGCCCAGCACGATGTAATCGCCGAGTGAAAATGGGTGCTCCGCAACGAGCGTGATCCCGGCAATCAGGCCGGAGAGCGTGGACTGCGCCGCGAGGGTGATGGCAAGCCCAACGACGCCCGCGCCGGCAATCAGGCTCGTGACCGGTACGCCAAGGCCGTCCAAACCGACCAGAACCGACATCACGACGACGACTGTTCGGCATCCATTCTCGAAAAAGCGTGACAACGTTTCGTAGTTTTCCGGCTGATCCGGGTGCGGATGACGATGCAGCATTTGCCAAATGACCGGGATTGCTTCCCATACGCCCCACGCCGCCATCGCCAGCACAAACGCCTGGTAGTACGGCATTGCGCGGGTGAGCACCACACGGATTTCGGCGCTCCACGGGATGGTTAGCAGTGCCCAACCCGCGAGTGTGACGCGGACGAGCCATGCCGCCGGGCGCAGGAAGCAGCGGAGAAGATGCCCCACAAGCGCTGGAATGCGGTCGCTAATCCGCTTTTTTACAGGTCTCAGGATGCGCTTTAAGAGTGGAACGGCAAAAACAGCTGCCAGCAGAAGAAAACCTGCGAGTAAATAATGCTGGACCTCGGGTGTCATGGCGCGCGTCTCCTTTTAATAGGTTGAAATTACGCAGGAAAAGGGGAAGCCATTGCGCTCCCCCTCGTGCTTATTTGCTTTTTTTCTTGCCGATGGACATAATTTTCTCTTTCCACTGGCGCAGGAGCGACATCCGGTGTCCGCTCTCACGCGGGTCATCGGCAATCTCGTCGCCCGCAACGGATGCGGATACAGATTCTTCCACGTCCGTGTACCCCTTCTGACGCAGGCCGTGGCGCGCTGCCGTGCGTAGAATGCCGTAAATCGTGGCGAAAATGGGAACGCCAACGACCATACCGACCAAGCCGAAGAGATCCCCGCCGACGACAATCGCGAAGAGAACCCAGAGCGCCGAGATGCCAATCGAATCGCCGAGAATCATCGGGCCGATGAAATTGCCATCCAACTGCTGGATAATCAGAATCAAAATCAGGAAAATCAACGCCTGCCACGGATCAAGGAAGAGCAGAATCACCGCGCCGGGTATCGCGCCGATGAACGGGCCGAACACGGGGATGATGTTCGTGATGCCGACGATGATGCTGATGAGCGTCGCGTACGACAAGCCGAGGATGTTCATGCTGACAAACGTCAGTACACCAATAATCGCAGAATCGAGGATTTTTCCGGCGAAAAAGCCGCCGAAATTGCGGTTTGCGTCGTGGCAAATCCGCAGGGTCGTCTCCGCGGCGCTCTTCGGCAGGAACGCGCGCGTCAGTACCCGCGCGTGGCGGAGCAGCTTATCCTTCTGCAGGAGGAGGTAGACACTGCTGGCAATCGCTGTAAAAATGGTCACGACACCCGACGCGACGCCCCCGACGTAGCTGATAATTTGCGGCACGCGGTTCGTAATCGCCTTGACAATCGTGCCAAGCAGGTCGCTCATGCTGGCATTCAGGTTCTCCACCGCCCTAACCGCAAGGCTCAAATCCACACCCGGCGTTTCCGCGTCAAGTTCCTTGAGCATATTCAGCAAATTTTGCGCATAGCCGTCGAAATTCTGGTAGAACATGACAACGCTGCCAACCATTTGCGGAATAATCAGCACCATCAGCAGCACAACGATTGCCAAGCCGACAATGTACGCCAACAAAATGGCGAGTCCGCGGCACTTTTCGCGTCCGCGGAAGAGGTACTTCATCGCCGCTTTAACAATTGGGTTAAGGCAGTAGGCAATCACCACACCGCCCGCGAACGGCGCAAGGATGCCCAGAATGCGGTTCACACCGTTCAGGAAGGACTGCGCGTTGAGCAGCGCCATGTAAAACGCAACCGCAATCAGCGTAATCCCAAGGTAATCGAGGTTGCTCTGCGGCTTTCGGCGCAGCCACTTGTTCTCGTCCATCAAAAATCCCCTCGCTCTCTACCTATTATAATAGTGCAGAAACGCCCGGCTGTCAATCACTTCGATTCATTTTTAACGTTTTTTTCATTTTTCGGACGTGAAAAAGGGCGCATTCCCGCGAATGCACCCCATTCTGACAATTATTGATTTTGTGGATGATGCCGTCCACTGAGATTTAACTTTTCAGCAGAATTTGTTCCACTTCCGCCAGATTATTTGCTGTATAATTTGCTTGTTGGCAGCCCGTGTTCTTCCAATCAACAAAGATACTGTCGATTCCAGCGTTGACGGCAGCGGGGATATCCGCCGTCGCGCTATCGCCGACCATGACAGCTTCGGTCTTGTCCGTGCAGCCGCATTCGGCAAGGGCAATTTCAATCAGGCGCGGATCGGGCTTGCTGACGCCTTTTTCGCTGCTGATGACAATGTTATCCAGCAGCGGCGTGAACACACACCGGAAAAGTCGGTTGCGCTGAATGACGCTGTCACCATTACTGACCAGCACGATTTTCATCTGCCCATGCAGGCGGCGCAAAAACGCCTCCGCACCGGGCATGAGGTCAGCGTGCGTGCCGAGATAGTGGCTGTAGCGCAGGGCGAGGCGGGGTGCGCAGACGTTTTCGGCGGGGTATTCTGCCAGCAACTGGGCGAAACGGGTGATTTTAAGCGCCGCGTGGGTGGTTTCGCCGCGTTCGAGTGCCTTCCAGAGTGCGTCATTGATGGCGCTGTACCGTGCGCAGACGGCGTCGGTCGGTTCAATCCCGGCCTCGGTGAGCGCCTCGCGGAGGGCGGCGTGTTCGGCGGCGTGGAAGTCCATGAGGGTGTTGTCGTTGTCGATGAGCAGATAGCGATACTTCATAGCAGTTTCTTCCTAAACTTTCGGGTATTTTCGTGCGTTACTCGTCCCGCTCCGGCGTATAGGGCAAGTCGCGGTCGGCATTCTTTTCCTTCAGGTAGTCAATGACCCAAATGTTGCCGTCTGTGCGCATCCGGGTCAGCCCTTTATAACCCAAAAGGTACGAAATGTGCTTCTTGTCGCAGTAGTTGACGCTGCCTTTGATCACGTTCGCCGCGCCGTTGATGAAAATCAGCTGCGGGTTGATGGCTTCCAGGAAGTCATCGCGCAGTCGCACCTGCCCGTGGTGCGGGTACTTGAAGATATCCGCGTTCAGCCCGATTTCCGGCGGATTCGCCGCGAAATACTGCTGCGAGCGGTTCTCGTTGTCGCCCGCGAGGAGCATCCGGCGGTCGCCGTACTGCACCATCAGCATGGCGGACTGGTCGTTCACGCCCCAGGAGGACTTGTGGTTCTGAATGACGGTCATCTTGACGCCGCCGTCCTCCCCCAGCGTGAAGGTGTCGTCGTTGCCAATCTGCTCGATGGGAATGTTGTTCGCCTTCATGAATTTAACCGTGCTCTTCATCCGCGCGTTAAAATCTTCTGGAAAGGTAATCAAGAACTTGGAAATCGGCGCGTATTCGTTGACGAACTGAAATCCGTCGATATGGTCATCGTGCGGATGGCTGTTGTAGGCAATGTCGATGTGGTCGATGCCGAGGGTATCGCAGGCGGTGTAGATGCGGTTGCGCATGGTTGCGTTTTTGGTCGATGCGTCTATCATCATGACCATGCCGTCATAGCGCAGGAGGATGCAGTCGGAGGAGTAAACGCGCGGAAAAACGATTTCAAGAATCTTCGCGCCGTCCTCAAAGTGGTATTCAGCATCCGGATTTTCAACCAGATTGACAATGACAGGCGTTTCTGCCATCGCGAACGTCGGCAGGAGCATTGCCATCATCAGGAGTAGTAAAAGCAATTTCTGGATTTTTTTCATCGGAGAAGCCTTCCTTTCCTGTACTTCCCTTCCATTGTAGGCAATCGGGCGGGGTTTGTCAAGCCGCCGCGACGATTATTACAAATCAACCGCCGGTTATTCTTCCATCGTGAGATTCTGCAAAATCCACACCTGCCCGTCGGTTTTCAGCAGCAAGCCGCATTCATCCGTGTGCGCGGCGGGAATCGCCATGGCGTCCAACTGGGCAAGGGCGTACGGCGCGCGGGTCGGTTTGGCGGTGATGATGGCGAGTTTGGGCGCAATAGCGGTCAGAAGCGCCTGATTCATGGCGGCGTGACCGTGGTGCGGGTACTTGAGGATGTCGGCGTGCACATCGTCGCCGGAATCAAGCAGTGCCTGCTGACCCATGCTTTCGAGGTCGGCGAGCATCAGCATCCGGGCATCCCCCAGCGTCACGAGGGCAAGCAAGGAGCGATTATTAACGGTCTTGCCGGTATTTTCCGGAAGAAACAGCGTGATTTGCGCGTGTCCGAGCGTCAGCATTTGCCCATCCGATGCATTTTCAATCGGCACGCCGCATTCCGCCATTACCGCGAGAGTATGCTGCATCTGCGCGTTTTCGTTCGCGGGGAACGACGTGAGGAAGCGCCCAATCGGCATCCGGCGGGCGATGGCCTCGAAGCCGGGCTGATGGTCGTGGTGCGGATGGGTGGCGACGACCCAATCCAGCCGCGTCACGCCGAGGGCTTCCAGCGCGGTCTGGACGGCGGATTCCTCCGCGTATCCGCCCGCGTCAATCATCCCGGCGTGGCCGTCGCAGACGAGAATGGCGGCATCGGCGAAGGTCATCTGGGGAAAGGCGACGGTGAGGACGGCGGCGTCGGACGGAAAGCGGGCGTCGGCGTCGTGGGCGCGGAGGTCAAGGACAGGGACATCCGCGTGCGCAGCGGACGAGAAAATCAGGAGGATCAGGAGAATAGAAATTAACTTGCGGGTCACTTTTTTTCCTTCTTGAGCGCCTTGCGCTTCTCTTCGAGACGGTCAAGTTCCTGCTGGAGCTTCTCGCGTTTTTCGCGCATATTCGCCTGCAATTCGTCGTGCTTCGCCTTCAGGCGGGCAAGGTGCGCCTTATTGTAGAATTGCACCTCCGGGAAAGCGTGCAGCGGGTGTCGGAGCAGGAAGCCCTGCGCCATGAGCGCCTCGCGAACCGCCTTGGTGATGGCTTCGGTGTTGTCCGCGCGGACGGATTCTGCCGCGCCGCGAATCTTTGTCAGCACGCCCGCGGAAATCGCGACGTCCGCAATCAGCAGCGCCGTCAGCGTGATGGTAATAGCATCCAGCCAGACAGTCGGGATTTTGGCGAACAGCCCAAACGCAAAGGGCTTCAGCACCTTGACGACGAACACGCCCATCACCCCGAACGCCAGCAGGTTGCTCGCGCACACGCGCCCGTTGATGTTGAAGCGCTTCTGGGAGTAGTCCCACCAGCGCGCGTGGAACAGTTTTTCCATCAGCCAGCTGGTGATATATTCCAGCGTTCCGCAGAGGACGAGGGCAAGCAGGAATGTCGACTCGACCTGCGTTGTCCACAGGGGCAGAAAGTACGCCATCAGCACAGCGCCTGTGCCGTAAATCGGGCACAGCGGGCCGAGCAGAAAGCCGCGGTTGATGAAGCGCCCGAACTGCACGAGCTTGCAGGTGACCTCCATGCACCAGCCCAAGAAGGAGCAGGCGAAAAAGAGAAGGACATACATTTCAATTTCTATCCACAAGGCGGTGATTCCCCTTTCGATATGGGTTCATAAGTGAATCATAGCACAGGTTACGGGTTTGCGCAAGGGGAAAAAATGCGCTCACGCATCACTGCATGAACGCATTCTCTGACTTCTTTGGTTTTATTGATTGATGAGTGCGATGATGGCTGCCATTTCGACACAGCGGTACAGCCCGTTCGCCAACTGCTGCGGCGCGCCGGAGCAGCGGGCGTTGTTGCTGCTCATGTCGTCCAGCACGCCAGAAATCAAATCGCCGTACTTTCCGGTCGTGTCCGTTTCCATCGCGATGATTGCCAAAAGCTCCACACAGCGATAGGCGCCGTTGGCTTCCTGCTGCGGTGCGCCAGTGCAGCGGGCGTTGTTGCTGCTCAGGTCATCCAGCACGCCCGTAATCAAGCTCGTATACGTTCCCTTGCTGTCCAGCTCCATCGCGATAATCGCCAGCATGTCCGCACAGCGGTACAAGCCGTTTGCCGACTGCTGCGGCGCGCCAGTGCAGCGGGCGTTGTTGCTGCTCAGGTCATCCAGCACACCCGTAATCAGGCTCGTGTACGTCCCCTTGCTGTCCAGCTCCATCGCGATAATCGCCAGCATGTCCACCGCGCGGTACGTCCCGTTCGCCGTCTGCTGCGGCGCACCAGAGCAGCGGGCATTGTTCGTGCTCATGTCGTCCAGCACGTTGCTGATTAAATCCGAATGCTGCCCATTGTCCTTTTCCATCGCAATGACAGCCAGCATTTCCACCAGGCGATAAGCGCCATTCGCCGCCTGCTGCGGCGCACCAGAGCAGCGGCTGTTGTTTGTGCTCATGCTATCAAGAATATCCGACACCAAGTCGCCATAGTTTTTCGCCGCCATCGCGGGCATGGTGCACATGCACAGCAACACCGCCGTCATCAGCAAACAGATTGCACGCTTTTTCATCAGAAATCAACCTCTTTTCCTCTGCTTACAAGTTGCTTTACAGATCGTTATCAATTTCTTCCTGTTCCTGATACTTTTCCTGAATCGCCTGTTCAAGTTCTTCTGCTGTATAACGGTAGTAGCTCAAGCTGATATAGTAATAATAGTTGTAGTCACGGTCTCGCCAATAGTAGGATACAAGATCGATTTTGACATCGTAATTTTCTTTTTCAACAATCCACTCGTCATAATCCATATAATCTGTGTCACAGCCACCCACGTTTCTAAGCAAACCAACATAGAGCGCCATGCGCGTAACTGCGGAACCTGTCATGATATAGCAGCTTCCCCCCGTGTTGCCCAAGGGGGCACCATACTTCCGCTTCAGACTGTCAAAAAGCTTTTGGTAGACATCTTTCGTTGCATCCCGGTCGGTGCAGGCTTCATCAAACGAATAGCACATGTCATACATGCTGCCATCGCTATCAAACAGGAAATGGCAATCTGCATCATCATAGCCAGCAATTTTTCCCTTGAACGTGTTTGGATCGTCCGCGTCCTGCATGAGCGTTGTTTCTTTGCTGACAATCTGCTCCAAGGTATCCCCAAAGACAATGCCGCTACGTAGCGTAAAGTCGTCCTCCGCCAGCGCAAACGGCACACAGCTCAATATCAGCAGCACGCAGAGCAGCGTTTTCATCATTTTCTTCATCCGTTTCTTTCCTCCTTTTTCGCACGCGCATCCATGGTTCACGACAAGATTACCTTTTATGGATTCGCTCGACTTGTTGTTTATATAATAGCAATATTACATCATTTTGTCAAGCGTTGTTGCGTCATGTAACGATTGTTTTGCTATAGTGTGTTTCTAAATTCGCTCGGCAGCATTTTAGAAACACACTCTAAGTTTAGTGCTTGATGCATCAAAAAATCCCCGGAAAGACAAGCCTTCCGGGAAAATCTTCACAGCAAATAATCCTTTTAGATGTCGTCCGAATCATCCGCCGGGGAATCCTTCTCGTCCTCCCCGCCCAGATCCATGTCCAAATCGCTGCCGCTTGCGTCCTCTTCGGCACGGCGAAGCAGCTCCTGCACTGCCTTCGATTCCGCCGCGTCCGACGTGTCGAAGCCCTCGGCGCGCGCTTCGGCGGCATCCGCATCAGCAGCATTCGCGGGCGCGTCCGGCTCTTCGTCGCGCTCGGCGCGGGCGACGCCGATGACGTGGCTGCCTTCCTGCAGCTTCATCACGATAACGCCCTGCGTGTTGCGGCCGCAGACGCGGATGTCCTCGGCGCGGGTGCGGATAATCGTGCCGTCGTCGGTGATGAGCATCAGGTCTTCGTCCGGCTTGACCATCAGCAGCGCAGCGAGGTCGCCGGTCTTGTCGGTCAGCTTTGTGGCGATGATGCCCTTGCCGTTGCGCCCCTGTTCGCGGTACTCGTCGGGGCTGGTGCGCTTGCCGTAGCCCAGCGTCGTAATCGCCAGCACGTCCGCACCCTGCTCCAGCGGCACCATGTCGATGATGATATCGTCGTCATCCAGCCGCATGGACTTCACGCCCATCGACGCGCGGCCCATCGGGCGGATGTGGCGCTCGCTGAAGCGGATTGCCATGCCCTTGCGGCTGCCCAGCAGAATTTCGTCGTCGCCGCTGGTCAAATCCACGCCAATCAGCTCGTCGCCTTCCTTCAAATTGATAGCAATCAGGCCGTTCTTGCGCAGGTTCGCGAACTCGCTGTACGGCGTTTTCTTAATCATCCCGTCGCGCGTCGCCATCACAAGGTTGTGTTCGCCCGTCGCGCCCGGCACAGGAACCATGCACGTCACCTTTTCATCCGACGCAATCTGGATGAGGTTGATAATCGCCGTGCCGCGCGCGGTGCGTCCAGCTTCCGGAATCTGGTAGCACTTGAGCATGTACACGCGCCCCATGTTGGTGAAGAACATGATTTCGTCGTGCGTGGATACGACGCGCATCTGCACGGCGAAGTCTTCTTCCTTCGTCGTCATGCCGGTCACGCCGCGTCCGCCGCGGTTCTGTGCGCGGTAGATGGATTTCGGCGTGCGCTTGACGTAGCCCTGCCGCGTCAGCGTGACGACCATGTCCTCCTCCTGAATCAGGTCTTCCACGTCGATTTCGCCGTCGATGGTGGTCAGCTCGGTGCGGCGCGGGTCAGCAAATTTATCGCGGATGGCGCTGATTTCGGTCTTGATAACCTCCATCAGCAGGTGTTCGTCCGCCAGAATCGCCTGGAAGCGGGCGATTTCCTTCTCCAAATCGTCGTATTCCTGCTGGAGGCGGTCGCGTTCCAGACCGGTCAGGCGCGCCAGACGCATGTCCAGAATCGCCTGCGCCTGCTTGTCGGAGAAGTCGAACCGCTCCATCAAGGTCGTTTTCGCGGTGTTGGGGTCTTTGCTGGCGCGGATGATGGACACAATCTCGTCGATGTGGTCAAGTGCCTTCAGCAGACCTTCCAAAATATGCGCACGGGCGAGCGCCTTGTTGAGGTCAAAGCGCGTGCGGCGGGTGACAACGTCCTTTTGATGCTCCAGATAGTAGTACACCATGTCGCGCAGGGAGAGGATTTTCGGCTGCCCGTTGACCAGCGCGAGCATGTTCGCGCCGAACGTCTCCTGCATCGACGTGTGCTTGTAGAGCGTATTCAGGATAACCTGCGGGTAAACATCCTTCTTCAGCTCGATGACGATGCGCATCCCCTGCCGGTCGGACTCATCGCGGATATCGCTGATGCCCTCAATGCGCTTGTCGTGCACAAGTTCGGCAATCTTCTCCACCAGCTTCGCCTTGTTGACCTGATACGGGATTTCCGTCACGACGATGCGGCTGCGGCCGTTGGGCATTTCCTCGATGTTGGTCTTTGCGCGCACCTCAATGCGCCCATGGCCCGTGTAGTAGGCTTCGCGGATGCCGCGTCTGCCGAGGATGATGCCGCCGGTCGGGAAGTCCGGGCCTTTGATGTGCTGCATCAGGTCGTCGATGGTGCAGTCCGGGTTGTCAATCATGCAGATAACGCCGTCGATGACCTCGCCGAGGTTATGCGGGGGGATGTTCGTCGCCATGCCGACGGCAATGCCGCTGGAACCATTGACGAGCAGGTTCGGGAAGCGGCTGGGCAGCACGGCGGGCTGCATGAGCGTTTCGTCGAAGTTGGGGTAGAAATCGACCGTGTCCTTCTCGATGCCCTCGAGCAGGTAGGGGGTCAATTTCGTCATGCGGGCTTCGGTGTAACGCATGGCGGCAGCGCCGTCGCCATCCACCGAGCCGTAGTTGCCCTGCCCGTCCACGAGGGTATAGCGGATGTTGAAGGGCTGCGCGAGGCGCACCATGGCATCGTAGACGGAGAAATCGCCGTGCGGGTGGAATTTGCCCAGCACGTCGCCGACAAGGCGCGCGGATTTGCGGTACGGCTTATCGGGCGTCATGCCAAGTTCTTCCATATCGTAGAGGATGCGGCGGTGCACGGGCTTCAAGCCGTCGCGCACATCCGGCAGCGCGCGGTCGATGATGACCGCCATTGCGTAGGAGATGAACGACCGCTTCATCTCCTTTTCCAGATTCACCGGGATGAGTTTGTCCTGAATGCTGCTCATAATTTCTCTCCGAACTGTTCAGGTTTTCTGTCTGATAATTGCTTGTTGTATAATGCGCACGGGGAACCAGCCGCAGCGGGCGGAAGAGGTTCTCATTGCGCGGATGCGGTTACACATCCAAATTCTTGACCAAATCCGCGTTCTCCTCGATGAACTTCCGCCGCGGCTCAACCTGATCGCCCATCAGCAGCGTGAAGATTTCATCCGCCGCCATTGCGTCCTCCGGCGTAATCTGCATCATCGTGCGGGTTTCGGGGTTCATGGTCGTCTGCCACAGCTGCTCGGCGCTCATTTCGCCCAAGCCTTTGTAGCGCTGAATGTCCGGCTTCGGGTCGCGCCCGATTTCGTCCAGCAGTCTTTGGAGTTCGTCGTCATCATAGACGTACTTTTCCATTTTGCCCTTCGTCACCTTGTACAGCGGCGGCATGGCGGCGTACACATAGCCCTTTTCCACCAGCGGCCGCATGTAGCGGTAGAAGAACGTCAGCATCAAAATGCGGATGTGCGCGCCGTCCACGTCCGCGTCCGTCATGCAGACAATGCGGTGGTAGCGCAGCTTGCTTTCGTCGAACTCATCGCCGAAGCCGCAGCCAAACGCCGTCAGCATACTCTTAATTTCGTTGTTGCCCAGCGCCTTGTCCAGCCGGGTTTTTTCGACGTTGAGGATTTTGCCGCGCAGGGGCAGAATCGCCTGAAAATGGCGGTCGCGTCCTTCCTTGGCGCTGCCGCCTGCGGAGTCGCCCTCGACGAGGAAGATTTCGCACTTGCTGGGGTCGCGCTCGGAGCAGTCCGCCAATTTGCCCGGCAGGGACGCCGATTCCAGCACCGTCTTGCGGCGGGTAGCCTCGCGCGCCTTGCGGGCTGCCTCGCGCGCGCGCTGGGCGCTCACGCAGCGGTCAAGAATCGTCCGCCCGACAGACGGGTTCTCCTCCAGATAGGTGGACAGCTCCTCCTTCACAAGGTCGTTGACCACGCCGCGAACCTGCCCGGAGCCCAGCTTCGATTTCGTCTGGCTCTCGAACTGCGGGTCTTCCATTTTGACGGACACAACCGCCGTCAGGCTTTCCTTCGCGTCCTCCGCCTTCAGGTTCGGCTCGTTGTCGCGCAGGAGCTTATACTTGCGGCCGTAGTCGTTGATGGCGCTCGTCAGGGCGGTGGTGAAGCCGGTCAGATGCGTGCCGCCATCGGGGGTCGCGATGTTGTTGACGAAGGTGTAGATGTTTTCAGCATACGAGTCGTTGTACTGCATGGCGACTTCCACGAGGATGTCGTCCTTCACGCCCTCGGTATAAATCGGTTCAGGGAACAAAACTTCCTTGTTGTGATTCAGATACTTGACGAACTCGCGCAGCCCGCCTTCGTAGAGGAAATCCTCCGTCACGGGCGTTTCGCCGCGCTCATCGGTGAAGGTGATGTGGATGCCCTTGTTCAGGAACGCCATCTCGCGCAGACGCTTCTTCAGCACGTCAAAATCAAACGTGACGCCGCGCTCGAAGATGCCGTCGGGGTTGTCATCGCTGATGACGTCGGGCAGGAAGCGGATCGTCGTGCCGGTGCGGTCGGTTTCGCCGATGACGCGCAGGTCGTAGAGGTACTTGCCGCGCGCGTACTCCTGCTGATAAATTTTCCCATCCTGATAAACCGTCACGGACAGCGACTTCGACAGCGCATTGACCACCGACGCGCCCACGCCGTGCAGGCCGCCGGAGACCTTGTAGCCGCCGCCGCCGAACTTGCCGCCCGCGTGCAGCACCGTCAGGCAGACCTCGACCGCCGGACGGCCCATTTTCGGGTGGATGCCGACGGGGAAGCCGCGCCCGTCGTCGCGGACGGAGACCGAGCCGTCCTTGTGCAGCGTCACGTCGATGCGCTTGCAGTAGCCCGCCAGCGCCTCATCCACGGAGTTATCCACAATTTCGTACACCAGATGGTGCAGTCCGCGGCTGTCCGTCGAGCCGATGTACATGCCGGGGCGCTTGCGGACCGCCTCCAAGCCCTCCAGCACCTGAATCTGCTCCTCGCCGTATTCGCTCTTGACCTGCGTCGCTTCTTCAATCTGCTGTTCGATTTCTTCTTCCGTCCGGTGTTCGAGTTCCTGGTCGTTCAACATGCTTGCACCTCACAAAAATCAATAAACGGCGGATTTTTTCTCCGCGCCGCGGAAAACCGTAAAATCAGGGGCATTTGCCCTTGCCCCGCCATCCGGGAGGGGGACACGCACGTCGGGGTACTTCGCGTCAGCGGGCGCATAAGCCGCGTCTACGCGCGCCTCACCGCCGGATTCCCCCGCTGTTGACTCTTCCCCAACATATCTATTATAGCACTTTCCGCCCCAAAAGAAAAGGGTTTTCCTTCATTATTATTGTGTTTTGCTTCGGAAGGGGGGAAAATGTTGTTTTCGGTCAAAGCGGATGCGTTCGGTTCTGCCGCGAAACAGTTCAAGCAGTATGGGGGCAGCTTTCCTGTAACGATAAAAACCAAGCCGCATGGGTGTGCAATGCGAAGGGGTCGAGGGGGCGACCGCAAAGCCCCC
>ERZ772820.602-NODE-602-length-33886-cov-6.301292_pt1 | contig 33886 bp, 43 predicted proteins | sample MGYA00511377_ERZ772820 | MGnify/ENA primary metagenome ERZ772820 (study PRJEB29015, sample SAMEA2737684) | human gut metagenome | biome: human gut; feature: human-associated habitat; material: faeces | place: China | collected 2012 ... | reverse complement strand
ATGATGAAAGACATAATTGCTATTATATTATGATTGTTGTTATTCAAGAATTAGTTGATTTTTTTGAAGATATTGAAAAGGTTGAGAATAATATGTTCGAAGGGTTTGTGTTTAGACGAGCAGAAGCTTTTGAAATAGAAAAATATGGCTATTATTGGGTGCTTGAAATATATAATAATTATAGAGAATAATGTGAAAAAATAAAGAGGTATTGATATGAAAATTTTAAATAAAAAAGAGTTTGAAAAGTTAATGTACGAATATCCAGAAGGTGGAATCGTTTTTGCTGAATATGAGCCAGATATATTAACAAGTGATGTAATGGTAACTGATGGTGATTTTGGGGCGAGAGAAATTATTCCATATCAAGGAGAAGTTTTTGATTTTGATTGGAACATAAGAGAATATCGTGAAACAGACTTATTTACTGTATTTGACAATAACGATGTTCTTCAGATGATTCAAACTTTAACAAGTGGTTTAAAATTAGATTTAGAAATTCCATACTAAAAGAGGTTAATAAAATGGCATATGATTTGAAAATATTTACAAATAATATTGAATCAACAGCTTTGAATCAAATATACACATTAGTGAAACAGCCAGCCTTTTCAAACTGTAAAGTTAGAATTATGCCAGATGTCCATGCTGGGGCAGGATGCGTAATTGGGTTTACTGCGGATTTAGGAGATAAAGTTATCCCAAACATTGTTGGTGTTGATATAGGATGTGGTATGCTCACAGTTGAACTTGGAAAAATTGATATAAATTTTAATGAATTAGACAAAGTAATCAGAGAAAAGATTCCAAGCGGTAGAAATGTTCATAACAACAGAGTCGTAAGATTTGATGAGCTACAGGATTTATATTGTTATCGTGAGCTAAAAGATGCTAAGAGGTTTGAAAAAAGTATTGGTACTCTGGGTGGAGGAAATCATTTTATAGAGGTCGATACTGACGAAGATGACAATAAATATCTCATCATCCATAGTGGAAGCAGAAACTTAGGCAAGCAGGTCGCCGAATATTATCAGAAACTTGCGATAGAAATCATGCGAGGCAAAGACATTCTGTTGAAAATGCAAGAAAAAATCATTGCAGATTATAAAGTTCAGGGCAGAAAAAGAGAAATTGAAAAAGCTATTAAAGAGCTTCATAGGAATTTTCATCATAATCCGCTCGATATTCCAAAAGAATTGTGCTACTTGACAGGAAAATATAGGGAGCAATACTTGCATGATATGGAGATTTGTCAGCAGTTTGCAGTAAGAAATAGAGGAGAAATAGTAAAGGTAATTCTCTCGACGATGAATTGGAATGATATTCGAAGCTTTGAGACTATTCATAATTATATCGAATTTGGTTCCAATATGGTTCGTAAAGGTGCAATTTCTGCAAAAGAAAATGAAAGGTTGTTAATACCTATCAATATGAGAGATGGCTGCATTATTGGGATTGGCAAAGGTAATGACGATTGGAATCAATCTGCACCACACGGAGCTGGAAGAATTATGAGTCGCTCTAAGGCAAGAGAAACCGTGTCATTAGGTGATTTTCAACAATCTATGAAAGGAATTTATACTACATCGGTTAGTATGTCTACTTTAGATGAAAGTCCTATGGTCTATAAATCTTTAGATGAAATACTTGAAAATATAAAAGACACAATAGATGTTATTAAAATAATTAAACCAATATATAATTTTAAAGCAAGTGAATAAAGGTGATATTGAATGTTATATTTAGATAATGCTGCAACAACAAAACCTAATCTACCAGTGTTAAATGCAATAATCAAAAGTTTTCAAGATTATTATAACCCATCTTCTCTTTATTCTTCTGCAAAATGTGTAAAAGAGAAAATAGAAAAAGCAAGAGAATATGTTGCTCAATCTATTAACGCAGAACCTAATGAAATTTATTTCACAAGCAGTGGAAGTGAAGCCAATACTTGGGCTATAAGAGGTTTTTTTGATAGTCAAGCACCTACCGTAGATAGAATTTATTGTTTCTATTCAAAAGCAGAGCATAAATCAATTACATCAACAATGTCAAACATAGAAAAACAGAATAGATTTAATCATTATTTTGATTTCAAAATTTCTGTTAATAAAGAAGGCTTTGTCGAAAAAGAGGTATTGATAAATGAATTTGAGGATATTAATTACTATAATACAAAAAAGATTCTTCTACCAGTTTTAGTAAGTATTCAATATGTAAATTCAGAGTTAGGAACAATTCAAAATATTAAAGAATTAGCTGAAGTAGCACATAAATATAATGCAATTTTTCATTGTGATGCTGTGCAAGCATACGGACATATTCCAATAGATGTTAAAGAATTAAATGTAGATATGATGAGCTTTAGCGGTCATAAAATAGGCACACCAAAAGGCATAGGATTTCTTTATGTAAAGAATGGTATAGAGATTGCTCCTTTAATATGCGGAAGTCAAGAACAAAATATGCGCGGAGGAACTGAAAATGTGCCATACATAATTGGATTAGGCGAAGCTGCTAAACTAATCGAAAAGAATATGCGATACAATGAATATCTTGATAATATAAAAAAGTATTTAATACAACAACTAAAAGAAAATTTTGATTGTACAATAAACACACCTGAAAAATCAGTATCTAACATTGTAAATATTACATTTAATCATAATATAACAGGTGAAAGCTTGGTTTATATGTTGGATATGGCAAATATTTATATTTCAACAGGTTCGGCTTGCAATTCACATAGCAATAAGCCTTCGGCTACATTAAAAGCAATAGGACTTACAGATGAACAAGCACTTAAAACAATAAGAATTTCATTACCAAATGATAATTCTATTACCGAATCTAATATTGATATGTTTATAAATGAGCTTATTAAATGTGTAAGTCTTACAGATAAAGATTTTAAGAGGAGAAATTAATGTTTAGGGTATATGACAAAAAGAAAAAGAAATTTTTATATGACGATGTGTTTCTTGGTAGTGACGATGTGATATTTAAGTATAATTGTGGCTTTTTAAAATCTTATTTAAGAGTGTTGTCTGCAAATAGATATGTTTTTCAAAATTGCATTGAAATTCCCGATGTAAATAACCGTCTTATCTTTGAGGGAGATGAGGTAAAATATAAACTTGATTCTAAAACTGTTCAGGGTATAGTGAGTTATGTTTCTCAAATTGCTTCTTATATGGTTATAGACCATAAAGACCAAATTTGTTATCCAATAAGAGCAAACGGTGATGAAATAAATGTTGAAATTGAGGTTATTGGAAATGTTTTTGAATACAATAATGAAACTTAATAGAATTTAGGAAGGATTTGAAAATGAAAACTTTTATAGTTTTAAAGAATAAAGAAAATTATATAGAAATAGTCAGTACAAGAAAAGGTGGTTGGATGCGTGAATATCAAAGATTTCTTGATGAAGGATTTAAAGATATAGGAAAAATTCAAACTGATATTGTTGGCAAAAATGTAGATTATTTGATAGATGATTTGCTTTTGAGAGAGCAATATATAAATAAAATTAAAAAATTAGTTAAGAGGTAATTATGAATAATTTTACAATATATCTTGCTGGTGCTATGACAGGGTTGACTCTTAAAGCGATGACAGATTGGCGAATAAAAATCAAACAAGAACTACTTAAAACCTCAGCAAAAAGTTTAACTGTAATAAATCCTGTTGATTACTATAATTTTTCGTACCCTCAACATGACACAGAAAGAGAGGTAATGGAATATGATTTATGGAGATTAAAAAGTTCAGATTTAGTTGTTGTAAATTTCAATAATCCTGACAGCATAGGTACATCTATGGAGTTAATGTGTGCTAAGGAAAATAATATACCAATAATAGGCTTATATGAAGATAATTGCTATGCTGATGTACACCCTTGGTTAAAAGAATGTTGTAATAAAGTTTTATTTACAATGAAAGATTTAATAAATTATGTTTCTGAATTTTATTTAATGGAATAAAAAATATTTAAAAAATTTCATTTCAAACTTATAATTCACACCTCAAAAAGCAGATATATATAGTGTACGATTTTTTTCGTGCAAAATTCAGAAAGGCGGTTGTTTAAATGGCAACAAATACAAAAAATAACATCAAGAGAAAAGATTGGGTATCAACATTTACTTTGGTAGGCAAGGCTATTGTTGGAGATAATTCGTTTAAAATTGATTCTCAATCTCAAAAGTCAAATTGGATTAGTAATTCATTAAATCTTGGTATTGATTGTGGTGAAAAATATGGTGTAATTTACACTTCAATGTGGGGTGGTTATGATGAAAAAAGGACAGACAATGTTATTCGTACAAAAGGTAAAGATGAAGAAAATCCAGATAGGACAGACTATACAAAGAGTATAGTGGTTGCATGGGAAGATAGATTTAACGAAGATATTCTTTCTACAGTAGGAAATGACCAATTTTATTGTGTAGGCTTAGAAAGGATAGCAGAAGGAGAAAATAAAGGTAAAACATTTTATAAGAATTTTCTTAGTACATATGATGCTATTGCTTACATTAAAGAACATATTGTTAATGGAATGATAGTAAGAGTTACTGGTGACCTCAATTACAGTGAGTATCAAGGCAATGTACAAGTTAAGAAGAATATTAAAAGTATTGTTTTAAGCAGTGGTGAAAGTGAACATGATTTTAAAGCAACCTTTAGACAGTCTATCCTCATAGACAAGGAATCAGTAAGTTTGAAGAATATTGACAAGGATAAAGGCATTATGTATGTAGATGCTAAAGTTCTTGATTATGTGAATGAGATAAATGGAGTAGAGTATAGAGGAAATTATCCATATACAAAAACATTTGAGTTTAAAATGGATTTTTCCAACGAGGCTTTAACAAGAAAAACTTTTAATGTTTTGTTTAAAGTAAAGAAAGGCTATACACAGATTACTTTTGAAGGAATGTTTATTGAAGGTGGAGCTACTGTAATGCCAACTATTGATGATATTCCAGACGATATTAAGGAACTTATAAATATTGGTTGTTATACAGAAGAAGAAGCTTTGAAACTTTGTGCTACAAATGGCAAGAATGAAAAAAGAATGGTTCTTATCAAGCCTTATATTCGTAAAAGATACAATGATGATGGCACAACAACTAATATTGTACAGAGATTTGAAGAAAGATATACTGACGAAGATTTGTATATTGACATTCCTAAGATAGTAGACAGTGCAAATGAAGTAGCAGATAAGACTAATCTTGATAATATCATAGATAGTTCTAAATCTGATAATAAGACAGAAAGTTCAGAAGATGATATGTCTTGGCTTGATGAAATTTAAGTAAAAATTCTAATAATTTAAAATTCTAATTTTATAAGTAATATTTGTCTATATATAGTGTGTTTAATTATAATAATACACTATATATAGTATACAAATTTAAATAAAATAACAAGTAAAAGTAGAAAGAGGTAATTAAATGAAATATGGTTGTAAAAATAAGTTAAAGGTAAATCCGCTTGCATATAATCTTATGTTGATAGGAGAATCGGGCATAGGAAAAACTACTGTAATCAAAGAATATTGTGATAGGCTTGCACCTGATAAATATATATTTTTGGAATGCGGTAAAGAAGATGGCGCTGATGCTATTGATGGGATTAATTATATAAATTGTCCTGAATGGGATATGGATTATGATAAAAATACAAATAGTGTTGGATTTGCTACATTTATAGATGATGTTGTAGAAAATAGAACTACTGAATGGTCTGATTTGAAAGTAGTTGTAGTTGATACATATGACGAGTTGTTTGCTATTACTGAACCAGAAGTTATTCGTATGCACAATAGGCAAAATCCTGATAAACGAGTAGATTCGATAAAAGCTGCCTTTGGTGGATTTCAAGGAGGCGAAGGTAAAACATTAGAAATTGTTTTGGACAAGTTATGGGAACTAAAGCATATGGGTATATGCTTTATACTTATAGGACATACTAAAACCCGAAATATGACAGACCCAGTAACAGGACAAGAATATCTTCAGCTTACAACAAATCTTCCACAGAAATATTTTAACGGAATAAAAACCAAGGTTCATGTTCTTGGTGTTGCAAGTATAGATAGAGAAATCGTAAAAGAAAAGACAGGTAAAAAAGATTTTGTTACTAAAAAGGATATTGAAAAGGGTGTTGTAACAAATCAGACAAGGAAGATTACTTTTAGAGATGATAATTATGTTATAGATAGTAAATCTCGTTTCGCTGATATTGTACCAGAAATTCCACTAAATGCCGATGCACTTGTAAATGCTATAACCAATGCAATAACAGCAGAAATGAATAAGTCTAATACAAATAAATCCTTTGATGAAATAAAAAAAGAACAAGAAGCGGCGGAAGCTGAGAATCTTTTAAAATTAGCTGAAAAGGAAAAGATAAATAAAGAAAATAAGGAAATAGAAGGACTTAAATCTAAGATTGTTGAATATGTTACCGAGAATAAAACCAATATGGCTGTCGTAAAACCAATTCTTGAAAAGTGTGCAGAATATGGCTATAAGAATCCTATGCAAATTATGGACTTGGAGGCTATGAAAGCTGTTGCAGCAATGATTGAACAATAATTAAACTGAATGTCCTCTTGTCTGCAATATTAGTAGTTAGATTAGTATTGCAGACAAAGTAAGGGGTGATAAATTATAGAAAAGGAAAATCAAGAATGGAATAAACTTTATAATTTTGTAAAATCCGATATTTTTGCATATCAAAACGAGGAATTACCTTCTAATATAATTTTAAAACTTAAAAGCCTATCTACCAATGAATATATATATCATTCAAATAGCAAGATTATTTATTCGTATAATGTGATTTATATGGCATTTAAATCTTGTTTAAGTACAATAAAGTATTCCATAAGTAGTAAAACTTTTAATGATGATATGCACAAGTTTAATTATATAGTGAAAATTGTCAAACCTCGTATTGTCGAAATAGATAAAAAGATAAAAAATCATAACAGAAAATTAAAAGAGAAAGAAAGAATTGTAGATGAAGCATTATATAGGAGCTTGGATATAGACAAATTTCAATCTCAATATACAAAAAAGACAAAGGAGTATCATAATAAAATTTTTGATGATATTTGGTAAGAGGTGTTTAATTGGTTGCAGGAAATTGTAAAACAACACCATTTATACAAGAACAAATTGAAACTTATAACAAGGTAAAGGAGTATAAAGTAAACTGTGAGGCTAATATAGTTTCTTGTATCTATAAGAATCCTAATCTAATACATAATGTAAATTTAAAAATAAATGAATTTTCACATAACATATGGCGTGTATATTATCAAATTGCATATGATATTGTTGTACGAGAGTTCAAAGATGTTCTTGACGATATAACGGTTGGATTATATCTTGAAAAACATAATAAATTAAAAGAGAAATTTGACGAATATGGCGGTTATGGCACGATAGAAAGTGCTTGTGGATATGTTCAAACCTCAAATTTTAATGGATATGTTGACGAATTAAGAAAATGGAATGTGGTAATTGAATTATGTAAGAAAGGATTTCCTGTTAAAGATAATCTTAGTCATTATGTAGATTGTACGGCAGAAGAAATATACTCAGAATTTGAAGCTTTACTTAATGATGTATTTGTTAATGTAGATTCTGAGATTAAGTCTTATGACATTTGTTATAAGATTGATGAACTTATCGAAAAAATGGATAAAGGTATGTTCATAGGTATGCCCTATTATAATATACCCACTCTAACGCAAGAAACAGGCGGACAAGTATTAGGTAATATTACTTTGGTTGGTGGACTTTCAAATGTAGGTAAATCAACTTTCTGTCGTACAGTTACCATTCCAGAGATTATAAAAAACAATGAAAAAATAGTCATTATGGTTAATGAAGATTCTTATGAAAAATGGCAAAGAGAACTATTAGTATGGATATGTAATAACATTTTTAGTTTCGATATTCAGAAATATGTAGTTCGTAATGGTAATTATACAGAAGAAGTTAGAAACGCTTTGTTAAAATCTGCTGAATGGTTAAAAGAAAATACTAAAAATCATACAGTAACAATTATTCCTTTTAATAGCTATCAAACACAAAAGGCTATTAAAGTAATTAAAAAGTTTGCAAATATGGGAGTTAAATATTTTTTACTTGATACTTTTAAAATGGATAGTGGTAGAGTAAATGAAAATAGTTGGCTTGCAATGCAACAATCTATGGTAGATATTTTTGATACAGTTAAATCTGAAAGTTTGAATGTTCATATATTGATTACATTTCAGCTTAATAAAGGTAGTGTTCATCAAAGATATTACACACAAGATAATATAGGTATGGCGAAAAATATTGTAGACCCAGTTTCTACTTGTATTATGATTCGAGATGTGTACGATGATGAATATGCAGGCGAAAGTAAAGAATTAAAAGTATATCGTTTAGACGGTAAAAATAAACGAACTAAAATAGAAGTAACACTTGATAAGAATAAGCGTTATCAAATATTGTTTTTAGTGAAGAATAGAGAGGGTGCAGCGAACACTTATCAGATTGTCTTGGAACATGATTTATCAAGAAACATTATTAATGAAATTGGTATAACTCAAGTTTTACCTGATTTTTAATAGTATGGGAGGGTGAAGGTTGCACTATCAAGGTGGTAAAAGTAGAATTGCTAAATCAATAGCTGATATTCTTACAAAAGTAGGAGAAAAAGAAAAATATAATAACAATAAATCGTTGGACTTTATTAGTTTATTTTGTGGAAGTTGTGCTATTGAAAGCAAGGTCGATAACTTTGATAAGATTATATGTAATGATAAACATACATATCTTATAGAAATGTTTAAAGGTTTACAGAATGGATATGAACTTCCTGATGAAATTTCTAAAGAACAATATATGTATATTAAAAAAAATAAAGATTTAGATAAGGTACTTACTGGGTTTGTTGGTTTTGGTTGCAGTTTTGGTGGAAAATGGTTCGGTGGTTATGCAAAAGACAAAGAAGGAAAGAGAAATTACGCATCTGAAAGCAAAAGGTCGGTAATGAAGGATATGGTTGGTTTGAAAGATGCTATATTTTTAAATAAGGATTACAAAAATGTAGCGTTATCTGAGCATTGTGTAATTTATGCAGACCCACCATATAATAACACAACTAAATATTGTAACGAGGACTTTAATACTGATGAATTTTGGGAATATGCACGAAAAGTAAGTGTAAAACATTTAATGTTTATATCAGAACAAAACGCACCTAATGATTTTATTAGTGTTTGGGAAAAACCTTTGAGAAGAACTTTAGCTAAGGATAAGCAAAATTATTTTATGATTACAGAAAAATTATTTATACATAGTTGTAACTTAGAAAAATATAATTCGATATTTACATAAGCAGTAGGGGTGATAGAAATAGATACCATATCTTTAAAAAAATATATAGTTGAAAATAATAAGATTGAATTTGTTTTACAAGAAATTGGTTGTCATAATATTAAATATCACCCCTTAAAAAATTATTACACTTGTTCTAATTATAATGGTGATAACCCAACAGCTATAAATGTATTCAATGATGATTATATTAAAGTTGTTAATTGGACACGCAGTAAAAATTTTGACAAAGCTTCAGATATTATAACCTTAATAGAATATAACAAAAATTGTTCTTTTATAGAAGCATTAAAGTTTTTACATAAAATATTAGAATTAGAATATAATGGATATTCTAAAAAAAGCGAAATAAAAGTTAAAAACCCTTGCGAACTTTTTAAGAGAATTAAAGATAGTGTAAGAGGAAAAGGTTTCGATGTTAATGAAATCAATTATTTAGACGAAGATTTATTAGATGATTTTGTTCCATTACTTCATATTAATTGGTTCAAAGAAGGTGTGATGCCTTGGAGTGCTGATAAGTTTGGATTGTCTTATTCTTATAAACGGAAAAGAATTATAGTTCCTTTGAGGCATTGGATGACTGGCAAATTATTAGGAACTAATATGAGAACAGTTATACCAGATTATGCCGAATTAGGTATAAAAAAGTTTCTTATAACTCCTTCATATCCTAAAAGTTTAAATTTATTTGGGTTATATGAAAATTATGAATCAATTCAGAAAGCTGGATATGTAGTAATTTTTGAGTCTGAAAAAAGTGTTATTAAGCGAGATAGTTTAAACGATTCTACTTGTGTTGCACTTTCAGGACATACAATATCAGATGAACAAATTAGGATATTGATAGGATTAAATGTAGATATTATAGTTGCACTTGATAAAGATATACCTATTGAAGAAGTAAGAGATATATGTAGTAAATTCTATGGTATAAGAAATGTTTATTATATATGGGATAAATGGAATTTGCTCGGTAAGAAAGATAGTCCTACGGATTCTTTAAATAAAGTATATCAGTTTTTAATAAAATATAAAATTAAATTTGATGATAAAGAACATAAAGAATATTTGAAAGGATTAAAAGAATGAAGATTTTTGCGTGTAATAAATGCGGAAGTATAGATTTGTTCATAAAAAGCAATGGAAGTCATACTGGACTTTATTGTGGTGACTGTGGTTCTTGGCAAAAGTGGCTTAATAAAAATAAAAAGATATTAGTAGAAAGGCAAATAGAAAATAATAAAAATAATTAAGTCTTAAAAGGGGAAGAATGTTGAATGGGAACAAAACTTTTGCAAGGTGATTGTTTGGAATTGATGAAGAAAATTCCAAATGAAAGTATAGATTTAATAGTAACCGACCCACCGTATAATATTAGTGCTACAAATGATGGTGGTACAATAAATAATGTAAAGAAATTAAATAAATCGTTGCAGGATTTAGTTAGGGCAAATATTACAAAAGGATATGATATTAAAGCTTTTGGTGAAGAATTTATTAGAGTTATGAAAGAAATAAATATTTATTTGTGGTGTAATAAAATGCAGATATATGATTATTTTGCATTTTATGTCGGAAAACATAAATGCAAATTTGATATTATTTGTTGGCATAAAACAAATGCATTACCTATATATTCAAATAAGTATTTAAGTGATACTGAATATTTATTATATTTTAGGAACGGCAAAGGGAAATGTTTTCCAAATTCTTATGATGATGCTAAAACATATTATATCGCACCAATAAATCATAAAGATAAAAAACTTTACGGACATCCAACAATAAAACCTCTTGATATTACAGAAAAAATTATTAGAAATAGTTCAAAAGAAAATCAGTTAATCTTAGACCCTTTCATGGGTTCTGGTACAACAGGTGTGGCTTGTGTAAATACTAATAGAAATTTCATTGGTATGGAATTAGATGAAAACTATTTTAATATTGCTAAAGATAGAATAGAAAAAGCGAAAGAAGGTGGCTTATGTCAAGATTATCAAAAGAACAATTAACAGTTTTGATGAAAAAAGAAAATGTAACTCGACTATGGTCTTGGAGTAAGGTGAATACATTTTTAACATCTAAATATGAATATTTTTTAAAATACATAAAGCATATTCCAGAAGATAGGACAGATTGTGTCTATGCACCACTTGGCAGTATTTGTCATTCTGCACTTGAAAAGTATTATACAAATCAGATTAAATATGATGATATGATAACTGATTTTGAAGATGGTTGGACTATGAATATTGATGTCCTTAATCTGAAATTTGACAGAAATGATGAAAAGAAAAATAAAAGTATTTCTGAAAAATATAAATATAATCTTAAACATTTTTTTAAACATCATAAGCCAATAGAATATAAAACTAACATTGAAAAATTTATTTCAGTTAAAATAGGTGAAAATTTATTTCAAGGATATATAGATTGTTGTTATAAAGATAACGAGGGAAACATTCATATTATAGACTTTAAGACCTCAACAAAGTTTTCAGGAAAGACAATAGAAGAAAAATTAGGGCAATTAGTAGTTTATGCCACTGCATTAATTCAAGCTGGTATACCTATTGAAAAAATAAAAATTGGTTTTAATTTTCTTAAATATTGTACCGTTGAATATGAACAATCTAACGGTACAAATAAAAAAAGAGATATTGAAAGATATAAGATTGGCGATTCTTTAAAAAGTAATGCTAAGATGTGGCTTAAAAAGAACGAATATTCTGAAAAAGAAATAGAAAGTTATTTAAATATGTTAATAGAAACAAATGATATTATTTGTTTACCGCAAGAGATTCAAAACAAATATGTTTTTTCAGATTGTTATGTTTATGTCCCATTAACACAAAAACTTATAGATAAATGGAGCAATGATATTATTGCTACGATTAAAGATATTGAAGCAAGAGAAAAAGATTATCAACAAAATCAAAATGAGAAGATATTTTGGGATAATGAAGAAGATATAAAGAAAGAAAGTTATTATTTTTCTGCCTCATGTGGTTATAGTGGTGCTATTCATAAACCTTACGGTGAATATCTTCAAAAGTTAAAAGACAAAGAAAATGGTAAAGAAAATTTATTTGATGGGATTGGTAGTGATGCTGAAAAAGATGTATCTAATGAAAGTATGTCAGAATGGTACGATTTAAGTTGGTTAGATAATGTTTTGTGATGAGGAATAGAGAAAGGAATAATAAAAACAAATAATTGATAATGTGATAATTACAAAATTGTTGGGAGTAAAGTAGAAAATGATTAAGGAATATGAAAATTATCATAAACACGATTCTATATCGAACATATTTACCCCAGACACCCATATTAAAACAATAGATTATATTAACAGAATAAAAGAGTTAGGTTATGGTTGCTATTATACAACAAATCATGGGTCTGGTGGAGATGTGTTTGAGTCTTTAACCTTGTGTAGGCAAAATAATATTCGTTGTTTATATGGGATAGAAGGATATATAGTAAAAAATCCATTAGAAAAAGATAAAAGAAATTATCATATAGTAATTATTCCTGTTGATAATGTAGCAAGAAAAAAAGTCAACTTGATTGTTAGCAAAGCAAATATAGAAGGGTTTTATTATAAGCCAAGATTCTTTATAGAGGATTTATTAAAGTTAAATCCAAATGAAGTATATATTACTACAGCTTGTGTTGCAGGTATTTTAAAAGATGAAGATTCAATTAAAAATATTTTTATACCATTAATGCAACATTTTGGAAAAAATTTATTTCTTGAAGTACAAAATCATTGTGAAGAAACTCAGATAACTACAAATAAAAAATGCTTATTATTATCAAAAAAATTTAATCTTAAACTTATTGCAGCCAATGATAGTCATTATATATATCCAGAACAAGCGAAAGATAGATTGAATTTTTTAAAAGGTAAGGGAATTGATTATGGTAATGAAGATAATTATTTATTAGATTTTCCTGATTATGATACTATGTTTAATAGGTTTAAAAATCAAGGTGTTTTAACTGATGAACAAATAATCGAAGCAATGGCAAATACACTTATTTTCAGGAATTGTGAAGATATTGATATTGATAAAAATATAAAAATGCCAAGCATATATCCTAATTTTACACCAGATGAAAAAATAAATGAACTAAAAAAACATATTGCTAAAAAATTTAAAGTTATTGTCAAACAAGAAAACATTGCTGGCGATGAATTAAATATGTATAAGCGTGGTATCGTAGATGAAATGAAAGTAATCAAAGATACAAAAGAAATAAACACAGCAGATTATTTCTTGCTTAATGAAAAGTTAGTTGACTTAGCAGTTAATAAATATAATGGCGTTTTGACAAAAACAGGGCGTGGTTGCTTTACAAAAGAAGCTTTAGTATATACAAAACAATCAATGAAAACATTAGACACTGTGAATATCGGTGATGAAGTGCTGTCATCAGACGGGAAATGGCATAGAGTATTAAATACATTTTCTTACGATATTGAAGAACCAATGATTGAATTTGAGTATTATAGGCAAGGAAGCTTGTGTAAAAAATATAAAAGTATATGCACATTAGACCATAAAATATTGGTTAATAGAGGTGATAATATTGGTTACATAAAAGCTGAGGAGTTGCAAATTGGTGATTTAGTGTGTTTGCCCAAAATTAAACATAAAGATGAATTTAATAAAATTGTTGTTGATTTAAATAAGTACAATGATTTTGAATTTAAACAAGATGATAATTTTTGGTATCTTCCAATAACTAAAATTATATCTCATAAAAAAATGAGGACAATGGTTTATGATTTAACTGTCGAAAACAATCATAGTTATACAATCAATAGTATTGTAGTTCATAATTCTTGTGGAGGATTTTATATAAATAAGATACTTGGTATGACTCAATTAGATAGATTTAAACTTGATATTAAATTATATCCAGAACGATTTATGAGTACAGCAAGACTTCTTGAAAATCATGCACTTCCTGATATTGATTATAATGTAGTATCACAAGAACCATTTGTTAAGGCTGCCAAAGAGTTGCTTGGTGAATATGGATGCTATCCTATGATTGCTTATGGAACTATGCAAATAGGTGAAGCTTTCCGAAATGTATGTAGAACGCATAATCTTGATTATAGTGAATACAACGAAGTAGCAAAAGAAATAGAGAAATATGCTGATGATAATAAGTGGAAACTATTTATTGATGAAGCCAATAAATATGTAGATACCATTGTGTCAGCCTCTATTCACCCATGTGCTTATCTCTTAGATAATAAAAATTTACAAGAAGAATATGGTGTGGTAAGAATTGGGGATAATATTTGTGCCATGATTACTTCTGGCGAAGCAGACGAATATAAAATGCTCAAAGATGATTTTCTTCTTGTGACAGTATATAAGCTTATAGATGAAACATTCAAATTAATTGGAAAACCAATTATAACAGTTAAAGAATTATTTGAATCATTAAATGATAATATTTGGGATATTTTTGAAAAAGGACTAACTTGCACTTTGAATCAAGTAGATGGCGATTGGGCAACCTCATTGTTAAAAAAATTTAAACCAAAAACAATTTCAGATATGGCAATGTTTGTTGCTTGTTTAAGACCATTTTTTGAGCCTTGGAGAGATGGATTTATTAAAAGAGATAAATTTAGTACAGGTTCTTCTTACTTAGATAAAATATTAACTTCTACAAAGTCATATATTATATTTCAAGAAAATTTAATGCAATATTTTGAATGGCTTGGTGTAACACCAGCAGAATCTATTGGTTTGATTAAAAAAATATCTAAGAAAAAAATTCATCCTGAAGATTTTAGAGCGTTAGAAAATCGAATTAAAATTAAGTGGATTGAAAATACTGGTTCTATTGATAATTTTGATGAAACATGGAGTATGATTCAAAGTTGTATGGCGTATGGGTTTTGTGTATCTGGTAATACAAAACTTCTTAAAAATAGAAATGGTAACGATTATGTTCCAACTATAGAAGAAATGTACAATATCAAGAATAATCACCAATATGCTCTAAAAAACGGTCATTTAAGTCTATATAAGAAGTATAGAAGTTATGGCTATGGCAAAGGATTGTCTTTATGTGATGATGGTATGTTACACGAAAATGATATTGAAGATATTCATTTTACTGGTATACGTAAGGTTTATCGTGTAATCACAGAAAGTGGAGCTACTATTGACTGCACAGATAATCATAAGTTCCCTACACCAAATGGTACTTTTGAACTAAAAGGATTAAAGTTAGGAGATTGTCTATATGTAAACAAGCAATATGAAAGAGGTTTGATGGTTGATATAGAAAAAATTGTTTCTATTGAATATATTGGGGAAAAAAATGTATATTCTGTAACAATGGCTGCTCCGAATCATACATTTGTAGTAGATAGTGGAATCGTAACAAGCAACTGTTCAGCCCATGCTGTCGCAACGGCTGTTGATAGTTTATATGGTGCATACTTGAAAGCAAATTATCCATTAGAATATTATACAGTGGCTTTATCAAACTATGCTGATGATACAGATAGAACGCATAAATTAGTCAACGAACTATCTTATTTTAATATAAAACTATTGCCAATCAAATTTGGTAAATCATCTTCTGAATATACAATGGATAAAGAAACAAATTCAATCTACAAAGGAATAGAATCTATCAAATATTGTAATTCTAAAATTGCAGAAGAATTATTAGAATTATCAAAACAGAAAGATTATAAAACATTTATTGAACTATTAGATGATATAACAGCAAAAACCAGTATAAATTCAAGACAGTTAGAAATTCTAATAGGATTAAACTTCTTCTCTGATTTCGGAAATAATAAATATCTTTTAAATATTTATAACCTTTATAACGGAATTAAAGAAAAAGGAAAAACAATTTTACCTTCATTTAGAAATTGTAGTGTTATTTCTAAAAAAAATATAGATAATTATTCTACATATGGTTTATCTGAATATCTTGTGAAAAAATATTCTAATAAAGAAACTCAATCTCAATATAGAGAGATAGATAATATAGGTTTATTATCTGAACTTTGTAACAAGATAGAGAATAAGTCTATGAATGTTGTTGAACAAATGAAATTTGAAAAAGAATATCTACAATATATAGAGTACATTAACCCTAAAATTTCAGATAATTATTATGTAGTTATTGATTTTAAAACTTATAAAAATTCTACTCAACCTTATTTAGTAGTAAGAAATATTTCATCAGGTGAAGAACTTAAAACAAGAATTAAGCGTGGCAACATTTATAAATCTAAGCCTTTTGGAGAGTTCTCAATATTGAAAATCTATGGATTTATTTGGGATTTTAAAAGAAAAAAAGTTGGTGACGATTGGATAATTACAGACGAAAAAGAACCGATATTAGAAGAATATGAAGTTATAAAAAATGAGGAGTAATACATATGTGTATAGTAAAACTTTTGCAAGGTGATTGTTTGGAATTGATGAAGAAAATTCCTGATAATTCGGTTGATATGATTTTATGTGATTTACCTTATGGGATAACACAATGCAAGTGGGACAGCATTATTCCTTTTGAACCGTTGTGGAAAGCATATAAAAGAATTATAAAAGATAATGGTTGCATAGCTTTGTTTAGCAGTCAACCATTTACAAGTTCATTAGTAATGAGTAATCCTAAAATGTACAAGTATGAGTGGATATGGCAAAAAACTCATCCAAAAGGACATTTAAACGCGAAAAAGATGCCAATGAGAGCACATGAAAATATTGAAATTTTTTATAAAAAACCACCAACATATAATCCACAAATGACACATGGACATAAGAGAAAAGTCGCTAAAATCAATTGTATAAAAGAATCTGATGGTAATAGCTGTTATGGAAGAGAAATAAGAAACACATCTTATGATAGTACAGACAGATACCCATTAGATGTGCAGGTGTTTAGCAATATTGACCAATCAAAAAAAATACATCCAACCCAAAAACCAGTGGAGTTATGTGAATATTTGATAAAAACATATACAAACGAAAATGATGTAGTTCTTGATAATTGTATGGGTTCTGGTACAACAGGTGTGGCTTGTGTAAATACTAATAGAAATTTCATTGGTATGGAATTAAATGAAAACTATTTTAATATTGCTAAAGATAGAATAGAAAAAGCAAAAACACAAAGGAATGACGATATTGAAAGAAATAAAAACATTTGAATTTAAAGGAATTGTAAAAAAATGTGTTTGTGATTATCCAAACTTTAAAGCTTATGCTATTGATGTAGATAATATGAAATATCCAGATATAAAATTAAACAAATATCAAAATGTTAGTGTCATTGGCGATTTCCAGCCTTTGATTATTGATGTTACATATAAATTCAAAGCTATTGAAGAAGAAACAAAATATGGAATTAGTTATAAGGCTTTCATTGCTGAAAGAGAAGTACCTACAACGATTCAAGAAAAAGAAAAATTCTTAAAAGAAATTATCTCTAAAAAACAAGCCGATACTTTATTAGCTATATATCCAAACATTGTAGATAAAGTTATGAATAACGATTTAGATGATATAGATTTAGATAGATTATCAGGAATAGGCGAAAAAACATTTAATAAAATCAAAGAAAAAATCATTGAGAACTTTTCATTGTCTGCATTGATTGTTGAATATGGCGGTTGTCTTTCTAATAGTTTACTCCTAAAGCTACTTGATAAATATAAAACAATAGATAATATTAGATATAAACTTCAAAATGAACCATATAAAACTTTATGTAGTCTAAATAGGGTAGGTTTTAAAAAAGCTGATTCTATATTATTGTCAATAGACGATTTAAATGAAAAGAATAGACAACAAAAAATAGAACCGATAATCAAATTTGATGAAAAACTCATTTCAAGCAAACAAAGATGTATAGAAGCAATATTGTTTTTACTCAAAGAGAACGAATCCAAAGGTAATACAAAAGCTAACTTAATGGAATTGAGAAGTGAATGTTTTAAATTAGTTCCAGAGGCTTCAGATAATTTTGAAAATGCTATTATTGATGATAGAATTTATTATAATTCTGAAACATTGGAAATTGCTTCAAAGTATACTTATCAAATGGAATTTCACATAGCTCAAAAGATAAAAAATAATGTTTATAATCAAGATAATGTTTGGGATATAGATACAAAAAAATATAGAAATACAGGAGATATTACTTTAACCGATGAACAGATAGAAACATTGAATAAACTTTGTAAATATAATATTGTTATTCTTGAAGGCAAAGCTGGCACTGGTAAAACGAATACTATTAAAAGTATATTGAATATGTTGAGTGATAATAATAAAGCTTATGAGTTACTTGCACCAACAGGTAGAGCTGCTAAAGTTATGTCAAAATATACGGGTAGAGATGCTTCTACAATTCATAGAGAAATTGCTCATAACTTATTTAATAATAAAGATACACCTCAAGATGAATGGGATAAAATTATTTTTTCAAATGGCGTTGTTATCGTAGACGAATTTTCAATGGTTGATGTTTACCTATTTTATAAACTTTTTGAAAGTATTGATTTTTCAACAACAAAACTTTTGCTTATAGGTGACTCTTCGCAGATACCTTCAGTTGGTTGTGGTAACTTATTGAATGATTTTATTGAAAGTAAAGTAATTCCTACAACAACATTAACCCGAATTTTTAGATATGGTGAAGGTGGTTTGATGAAAGTAGCAACAGATACTCGTAATTCTAAGCCTTATTTAAATAATTCAATGAAAAATAAGATGACCTCTTTCGGTAAAGGTGATTATATTTTTATTGACACTAATAGTGAAAATATTACAAAGAATATAGTTGCACTTTATAAGAAATTATTAGATAAAGGTTTTTCCGTAGAAGATATTCAAGTTTTAAGTGCTAAGAATGTAGGCAACAGCGGTTCTATTGAATTAAACAATGAAATTCAAAAAATAGCGAATCCTAATTATGCTAAAAGCAAATTTATGAAAGTTGGAGATATTACATATTATATTGGAGATTTAGTTATTCAGAAACAAAATAATTATAAGGCTAAAGTTGACGATGATGATATAGATGATGATATAGATGATGTAGAAGATAGTGTAGAAGATAGTGTAACTTTTATAGCAAATGGCGAATCAGGAATTATTGAAGATATAATTGACGGTGAAGTAATCATAAATTTTGATGGTTTTCGTATAAAATATACTCAATCTGATATGCAACTTGTTAAACTTGGATATGCTATAAGTATACATTCTTCTCAGGGTGGAAGTGCAAGAATTATAATTTTGTGTACTCCTAAAAGTCATACATTTATGTTAAATTCCAATCTTTTATATACAGGACTCACACGAATGAGAGAAAGATGTTTTCATTTTGGTTCTATCAATACAATAAATATTGCAGTTAAGAAAAAGGCTAATCTTTTAAGAAATACCTTTATGCTTCAAATGTTGACAGAATAAAAAAATTATTTCAAACTTATAATTCATACCTCAAAAAACAGATATATATAGTGTACGATTTTTTCGTACAAATAATTTCAAGGAGGTTTTCAAATATGAATATGACACAGCAGACACACCAAGGAAATTGGGTAACAAAGTACCGACCACCACCTATAGTAGAGTGTATATGCGTAAATAAAAATATAATTTTAAATATATTTTGGAGGTAACAGTATGATGACATTTTATCAAAGAAGGCGAACAGGAAAATCGACTATGCTTGTTGACTATTCAAGCAAAACTGGTATACCTATTGCAGTGGCAAACAAAGTACAAGTAGAGCATTTGAAACAGATTGCTAAAGAAATTTTACAAGTAACTATCCCAGAACCATTTATTGCAACACCAGAATCTTGTAGAAAAGCAGGTAAATATTTAATAGATGAAAGTGGTCTTGTCCTTCAAACAATACTTGGCGGCAAATGTGTTGCTATGACAATTAGCGATGATGGTGGAGAGGAATATAATAATTATATTGAATGTGGTTTAGGAGGTTAAATATTGAGAAAAGTTATCAAGCGAGATGGCAGAGAGGTTGAGTTTGATAAAAATAAAATCATCAATGCCATTCGGAAAGCCAATAAAGAAAGTGAGGCTAACGGTGAAAAAACTTTATCGGAAATTGAAATATCAAATATAGCTAATCGAATAGCAAGTAAAATAAAATATGGTAAAATAAACTATTCGGTTGAAGATATACAAGATATGAATGAAGAATATATAAATAGTTATGGCTGTTTTAAGTTAGCAAAAAGGTATACATTATATCGGTATAAAAGAAGTTTAGTAAGAAAAGGCAATACAACTGATGACGCTATTTTGTCATTAATTGATTTAAATAACGAAGAAATCAAGCAAGAAAATTCAAATAAAAATTCAACTATTATACCTACTCAGCGTGATTATATGGCTGGTGAGGTTAGCAAGGATTTGACCGACAGACTTTTATTGCCACAAGATATAGTCGAGGCAGATAAAGAAGGTATCATTCACTTTCATGATAAAGACTATTTTGCTCAGCATACATATAATTGTTGTTTGTGTAATCTTGAAGATATGCTACAAAATGGAACAGTAATAAGTGGCACTATGATTGAAAAACCTCATAGCTTTTCAACTGCTTGCACGATAGCAACTCAGATAATTGCTCAAGTGGCAAGTAGTCAATACGGTTTAAGGACTGCCGTATCCAAACAGTGTTAACTGTCACAACAGGGTTGTACTTTCAGTAGTACGGCTAACGAGGTAGATTGGAAAGGTTAATCTCGTGATTACTTTATTAAACAAGGTGGAATACCAATATGAGTTCAGAAGAAAAAATTGAAATGCTAAAAACAACAATAGAACAACTTTATAGTAAAGAAGGTCGTTCTATGAATTATATTAGTCATTTATTGCAAGTTAACAGACACAAACTAAGTTTCAAAATCAAAGAATGGAAGTTGCCTGAAGCTGAACCAAGACATCACTTCACGCCGTCTATTCAAAAATTCGTAAACAAAAACAGAAATCTAATCAAATCACGCTTGGATAATAATATTTCAATAACCAATATAGCTGATGAATTAAAAATATCAAGGACAATGTTGCAAAAAACCATTATACCAAACGATAAAATTCTAAATAAAGCACGAGAAGATTATATAAATCGGCAAAAGACTGAAGCTAATGAAGCAAAGCAACGAGCTATGAATATATCAAGTTTTAACTATGATATTGAAGATTTGCCTGATGAAATATGGAAATCAATTTTAGGTTATGAAGAATACATGATTTCAAATAAAGGTCGAATCAAACATTATGCGAAACGCTATAATTCATATCATCTTCTCACACCCACACTTAATAAAAACAACAATAGACTGTATGTAATGCTTCAAAAAAATAACAAACGTAAAAACATACAGGTTGCACATTTAGTTGCTCATACTTTTGTATCTGATTATAGCGATAAACAAAACACAGTAAATCATAACGATGGCAATCCTACAAATAATGTTGCATCAAATTTGTCTTGGGTATCACAATCAGAAAACAATATACATTCTTATAGGACACTAAAAAAGAAACCAGTTTGTCAGAAAAAGTATGAATTTACAAAAATACTTTATAAGAACAAATACGAATTTAAAACAATAGCTGCTTTTGCACGCTTTCTTCATAAATCAGAAACTCAAACAAGGCGATATATCGACCATGCATCTAACTATGACATTAAATTAATAAAGTAATTGTAACGACTAACTATTAGGATATTGGTAGCAATATCTGAAACGCACTGGCAGATGAAATACTATCATCTGCAAGAAATAGTCTAAGCTGTGCGTAGAATACACACTTACACAGCAATCGGGACAAAGTATTACACTATCACATCTTGCTCCATTTGTTAATGTAAGCCGACAATATATTCGTGATGAAATAAAAAAAGAATGGGAAAAATGTGGTTTTGTTCTTGATAATAAAAAGATAAATGAAATTGCAGAATTACGATTAAAAAAAGAGATAAATAAAGGTATTCAAACTATTCAATATCAGGTTGAAACATTACTTACAACTAATGGACAAGCACCATTTATAACGGTATTTATGTATCTCAACGAAGCAAAAAACGAACAGGAAAAACATGACCTTGCAATGATTATTAAAGAAACTCTGGAACAAAGATATAAAGGTGTAAAAAACGAAAAAGGTGTATGGATTACACCTGCATTCCCAAAGCTTATATATGTTCTTGAGGAAGATAATATAGAAAAAGGTTCAGAATATTATTACCTCACAGAGCTTGCTGCAAAGTGTTCTACCAAGAGACTTGTTCCTGATTATATTTCCGAAAAAGTAATGAAGAAACTTAAAGAAGGAAATTGTTTTCCTTCGATGGGTTAAATGGCTCATCTAAAACTTCGTGAACCTATAAATATAGGGTGTGCATTACACGACTTAGATTTATTTATAAATCTGTTTAATTAGTAGCTATAAGAAATGATAGTTAAGTAATGTGCTAACAGGGAACATTTAAAATGAAATTTAATTTTAAACTATCCTGTGCCAAGACGCATAATGAATTTCGTAGCATTAATAGAATTGAAAGAATATAAAGGATTTTATGTTGATGAAAATTATAATATTTACAATTCAAAAGGACATAAATTATCGCCATATATAGGGACAGATGGTTATGCCCATATTGTACGGAGAGAAAATAACAAAAAATACCGATACAGAGTACATACTATAATAGCTAATATATTTGTTCCTAACCCAAACGGATATGAATATGTTAATCATATTGATAGTAATAAACTTAACAACAATCCAAATAATCTTGAATGGTGTACAAATTCTCAAAATGTTTATCATGGTTGGCATAGTGGTAATCGTACACATAAAAATAAAACTAAAGTATCGGTTTATTTGAATAATTGAATTTATAAATACATATTCTTCTATTAGAGAATTATCAAAAGATTTAAAAATAGATAGGCATAAAGTAGCGAGAATATTGAAAGGAGAATTAAAAAATTGTTACAAATATAAATTCATTTATGCGTAAGGTCAAGAGACTATCCAAAGCATAGCACAAACAGTTTTGTGTGAGGAAGCGAGTAGAGTACATTTATATTAATAATGTAAATGGAAGTGCGAAGCGAGTGGGTTGGCGTAGCAACCCCCGAAGATATAGTCCGAACTGTTCTTATATTGAATAGTTAGTGTAGAAGTTTCTTGTCACCATATAAAGATAAAAATGGTGAATATAAATTTTATGGCAGATTCAACAAAGGTGTTGTAACAATTAATCTTGTCGATGTAGCACTTTCATCAAATAAAAATAAAGAAATTTTTTGGAAGATATTTGACGAGAGATTGGAATTATGTCATAAAGCATTACTTTGTAGATATAAAAGATTAAAAGGTACTGTGTCAGATGTTGCTCCTATAATTTGGCAACATGGTGCTTTAGCAAGATTAAATAAAGGTGAAACGATTGATAAATTACTTGTTGGTGGTTATTCTTCAATTTCTCTTGGTTATGCAGGATTGTACGAATGTGTTAAATATATGACTGGTAAGTCACATACAGATGCCAAAGTAACCCCTTTTGCTATTGATATTATGAATCATATGAATCAAAAATGTGAAGAATGGAATAAGCAATTAAATCTTGGTTATAGTCTTTATGGAAGTCCAATTGAATCAACTACATATAAATTTGCGAAATGTTTACAAAAGCGTTTCGGAATTATTGAAGGAATTACTGATAAAAATTACATCACAAATAGTTATCATGTTAATGTAAAAGAACCTATTGATGCTTTTTCTAAATTAAAACTTGAATCGCAATTTCAAGAATTAAGTTTAGGTGGTGCGATAAGTTATATAGAAACCTCTAATTTGCAAAATAATATTGAGGCGGTTTTAACTGTTATTAAATTCATTTACAATAACATTATGTATGCAGAACTAAATACAAAGAGTGATTATTGTCAAGTATGTGGATATGATGGTGAAATTGAGGTTATTGAAGATAACGATAAAAAATTGATTTGGAAATGCCCAAATTGTGGTAATACAGATGAAAATAAACTCAATGTATGTCGTAGAACTTGTGGCTATATTGGAACAAATTTTTGGAATCAAGGTAGAACACAAGAAATTAAGGAAAGATATATTCATTTAGGCGGTAATGAGTAGTGAATTACATTAAAATAACTAAACATGATATTGCTAATGGAAGTGGTATTAGAGTTGTTTTATGGATAAGTGGTTGTACTATGTTTTGTAAACAATGCCAAAATTCATCAACTTGGGATTTTAATGCAGGAAAATTATTTACTGAAAACACAAAAGCTGAATTGTTAGAAGTGTTAGAACCTGAATATATATCAGGTTTGACACTATCAGGTGGACATCCATTAGAACTGCAAAATCAAAATCAGGTAGTAGATATTGTTAAAACTGTTAAAGATAAATTTCCTATGAAAACAATTTGGTTATACACTGGTTATACCTATGAAGAAATTCTAAAAATGCCATTTGTATTAAAAAATATATTTCCTTATATTGATGTACTTGTTGATGGCAAATATGACTATACCAAGCGAGATATTACGCTTGCTTGGTGTGGTTCATCAAATCAAAGAGTGATAGATGTACAAGAGAGTTTAAAGAGAGATAAAGTAATATTATATAAATCGTAAAATAAAGTAAAAAATAGCGGATATAAATTTATATCCGCTTGAAAGGAGAAATATGGATAAGAAAACTTATAAATGTAAATATTGTGGTAAAGTATTTGATAATATTTTAAATCTTAGTCTTTGTGAAAGTGCGTGTTATAAAAATAGAATATCTCAAAAAGCTAAAGAAAATAAAAACAATTCAGAACATTCTAATAGTTATTGGAGGTAAAGAATGAAAGTTGCTAAGAAAATTATTGTAGGTGTACTTACCATAGGAATAATCTTTCTTCTTTGTGGTTGTGGTGAAAGTTGGGAGAGAAAGAAAAAGGATTGGAGTTCAGAGTATAATGGTGGTCTTGAAAGAACCATTTCAGTTTACAGTTATGAAGGAAACCTTTTAAAGACATATAAAGGTAAATGTGACATTGAAGAAAATGAATCAAATAAAATTCTATTTGATATAGATGGTAAACGAGTAATTATTTACAATGCTGTTGTCATTGCAGAAGAAAAATGAAAAAATAGGAGAATAAATATGCAGAAAATAGCAAAATTTGAAAAAGTATCATTTGAGCAATATAGAAAAGATTTTATAGATACATTTGAACCAAACTATGATAATTTGAGTCAATCTGGAAAGCAATATGTAGATAATGTTATAACAGAGTTTTACAACAACATTCAGCTTCCAACTCGCAGTACAAAGGGTAGTGCTGGTTATGATTTTAAATCTCCAATGCCATTTAATATCCCTTTCGGCACAAATAAAAAAATTCCTACTGGTATTAAATGTGAAATTCAAGAAGGTTGGGTTTTAACAATAGTTCCGAGAAGTAGTTACGGATTTAAATATGGTATTTCTTTATCTAATACATTAGGCATAATAGATAGCGATTATTATAATAACCAAAATAATGAAGGACATATATTTGTTAAATTTTCAAATACCGATAACAGCTTTAAAAAAGAACTATGGGCAAACAGAAGCGAATCATTTTGTCAAGGTATATTCCTTCCTTTTGGAATTACTCAAGATGATAATGTTTCGGTACAAAGGATAGGTGGCATTGGTAGTACAAGCAAAAATTAAAAGGAGAATTATATATGGAAGAATGGCTTAATAAAATCAAACAAACTTTTGATAAAGTTGAACCTAACAATCCTACTGCTGATAGCGTAGTCTTTATGCTTAATCGAATGGCTGAAGAATATAGAGAATACAAAGAATTAGGAAGCATAGAAGAACTTAGAGAACTTAAAAAAATGTGGAATCGTAGAGTATGATAAAATTATATAACATTACATTAGAAAGCGAATGATAAATATGATTTACATAACAGGTGACACACACGCTGATTTTAGTCGCTTTAACACAAAAAATTTCCCAGAGCAAAAGAAAATGACAAAAGACGATATTGTTATTGTCCTTGGTGATTTCGGTGGTATTTGGTATGACTGTTCAAAAGAGAGATATTGGTTAGATTGGTTGAACGATAAGTCGTTTACTTTAGTTTTTGTAGACGGAAATCACGAAAATTTTGACAGATTATATAATGAATTTCCTATAATTGATTTTCATGATGGTAAAGCTCATAAAGTCAGAGATAATATTTATCATTTAATGAGAGGGTATATTTTTGATTTTGAAAGTAAGAAATTCTTTGCAATGGGAGGTGCAAGTTCGCACGATATTGATGATGGGATTCTAAATCCTTCGGACTTCGTAAATAAAAATGAGTTTAAGAATACATATAAGCAGTGGGTAAATCAAGGCAGAATGTTTAGAGTAAATCATTCTTCTTGGTGGAAAGAAGAATTACCAAATCAAGAAGAAATGCAACTTGGAATAGAAACACTTAAAGAAAATAATTATGGGGTTGATTATGTTATTACTCATTGCCCACCAAGAGAAATATCTTGTCAATATGGTTATTGTGATACTGATAATATTATTTTATATTTTGAAAAATTGTTGAATTTAGGATTAGCTTTTAAACAATGGTGGAGTGGACATTTACACGAAAATAAATACAACATTTACCAAAAATATAACATTATATATAAAGATATAATAAGAATAGTTTAAATTACAGATAATTATATGGAGGTTATTCTAATGAAAGTAAATTTAGTTTATATCAAGAAATTAGGGGATTTGTAAGGAGAATCATGATGGGTAATAATGAGTTTGAAAAAATAGTTAAGTCACTTGTTGCGGAAATTGTTGAAAGGGGTATAAAATGGCTAACAATATTTTAGAAGTAGAGGTAACCTGCGGATTAAATATTGATGCTGAAAGTGCAGATTTTGCACTTAAAGCGGTAAATATTTACTGCAATAAAAATGGTTACAGAATTAAAGAAAACCCACTGCCTGATAGATTAGGCAGTCAAATGGAGTTTGTACCACAAGAAGAAGGATGTATTGATTGTTGCGGGCATAGAGAAAATGTCTTATATACGAAGTCTGGTAAAGAAAAGATTGCTTATTTTTGCCCGACTTGCGGTAGAAAACTTCAGTAGATTTTACAAAGGAGGCAGGTTTGAGATATGATTGTTAATATTGAGTCAAAAGACGGCGGTTTTTATTCAACAAATACTGATTTAACATTGCATTATTATGATGGTGATTTATCGCATGCTACAGTTAGTTCTCCTACCCTATTATCATTCAAAGTTCCAGACAAATACGAAGATGGTGTGGTTGTTTTCAGCGGTGCAGAACTTAACAAGTTAATTGAGTATGTGAATAATGGAGATACTGAATCTGCACTTAAAATTCTTAATGAACTTTATGTAATCGAGGATTGCCCTACATGATGATTACACAATTTGAACTATGGGTTTCTGGATGTAAAATAAACAATTCTATTCTCCATTGTCTCGAAGGCAGTGGAGAAACAGGATTGTATCAAACTAAGACACAGTATTTGCAGAACAATAATTATTATTATACTTCTCCTGTCTATCATGTATGGATTAAAGGAAAATGTGTGATTTCTACACAAAATATTCATGAGGCTTATGAATTATATAATAAAGGAGTAACCGATGGCACGAATTGATTATATAAAGTGTGATATTTGTGGAAATGTAATAAATAAAGATAGTACATTCCCTGGAGGATTCAGATTTAGGATTCATAAACTTAAAAATAAAATTGATATATGTGATAAGTGTATTTCAAAGATAAAGTATTTATCTATTGATGTAGATGCAGAACAAAAGGTGATTGATGAAATCATTGGTAATACTGATAAATTTGAGAGCAGTGATGAAAAGTGTATATATCTTCAAGGCGTTCAAGATGCAATAGAAAGTATGTCACATCATAGGATAAATAAGTTAAAGGGGTAAATTTAATGAAATGTGAAATCTGTGGGAAAGAAATTGAAAAAAGTAGCTACAGTAGTGCTATTTTATGTTCTTCAGAATGTTTTGGTAAACACTTTTGGAATGAGATAGTAAAAGATAAAAACAACAGAATTATTATAAATGGTAATTGTTATGTAGATGGTGGCAATAAGCCTAACGCAATACATACTTCTTGGCTGGGTTTTGATGGTAATAGATTTAATATTGAATTTTTTGATGGTAGAAAATTAACTACCAATAATCTTTGGTCTAATGGTAAAATTCCAAAAGAATATAGAAAATTATTACCTAATAACGCTAAATTTATATGGTAATTTATGAAAAAATAAAATCAACATTTTATTAGTAAAATATATCTATATATGGTATTCCATAGCAAATAAAATTACTATATGTAGTGCTATGTAATATTTTAGAATTAAAGAAGGGTATAAATGACAAATCAAGAATTAATTAAAAAATTACGATTTAAACTTTTATCACATATAGCCAGTACTGAAGAGATAGATACAGAAGATGATTACTCAAAAGGAATTGAACTTGCCATTGAAGCACTTGAAAAACAAGAACCAAAAGTACCTATTACCATTTTAAAAAATAAGGATTTAATTGGCTACGAGTGTCCTAACTGTAGGCAAGATAGTATACCTCTCAATAAACCTTGTTGCTGGTGGTGTGGACAAGCTCTGAATTGGGAATTGGCATATAAGGGGATTTAATTCTATGGATTTTGAAAATATGACTAAAAAGCAACTTACGAATCAACTTTTCAAAGAATTAAGTTCTTATCATTTTGATTTTTACTTTGAAATAAATAATTTATATGATTATTGTAAAGAAGTTATCTATACATCTAAAAAAGAAGATATTATAAAAATTCTCAATGAATTTTATAAACTTAATAAAAAGATTTCAAATTTTTATGATAATTTTAGAGATGTAAAAGAATTAAGTACAACGAAAGGCTTTAAGGTCAAGGAGGAAACAATGAGTATACCTAAATCGGAAATGGAAACTACGACTAATTATATGTATGATGATGAAACCTTTACAATGTCATCTTCTGAGCGAAAATGGATAAATAAAATCAAAAAATATTCTGAGAAATATCCTAATGATGTAAAAATAACTTATATAAATGAAGATGGTTCTATAATGGCTGAAATAAATAAAAAGTGGTTTAAAATTTCACCACCACGAAAAGTATCAGATAAACAAAGAGAATTGGCGAGTAAAAGATTTAAAGCCTTACACAAACAAAATAAAAAGGGGATATAAATGAAAGGCGAATTAATATGGAGTAAATCAAAAATAGCTGAATACATAAGTAATGATAGTGAATTAGCTGAAATAGCACCACCAGAAATAAACTTTACAGGCGAAAGATGGTGGGGTTGTTCACGAAAAGATTTTTTGGACTATGTTGAAAAGGAAGTTGAAATTATAAACTTTTGTGATTCTTTATGTTAGATGCATTCAACTTTCCTTCAAAATATCATAAAACTGTGCGTGGAGAAATATTATATTGGTTATTATAAAGCAATTAACTGGTTATAAGAAATATATTGAAAATAAAACAAAGTGATAACATTCAAGAAAATAGATATAAAGCCAAACCTATTTTTAAACAAGAAAAAGAATTTATAGAAACTCACATTCCTGAGATTATTCCACTTCCTGATGATTGTTGGATTGTTGGCGGTAGTACAAAAACGGTCTATTTAGATTTATATTCAAATAAACCATACATAAAATTCAAAGTGGAAAATGGCGGCAAATTCATAATTCAAAAAGATAATAGAGAATTATTTAAAGATTATATACCTGTTACAATGTCAGAAACTCTTAATAGAGAAAGTAAGAAGGTAAATGAATTATATGATAATTGTGTAAATAGATTAGCTGAATATGTAAGTGAACATCCTAATAAAATTTATAAAATCTCTCATTCAGGTGGTAAAGATAGTGAACTAACAATGTCTGTATGGAATGATATGTTAAAAGAAATAAAATTTACACCTGATTATGAATTTATATTTTTTAATACCAGTAATGAAGTAGCTGATGTCTATAAGAGAATAAAACAAATACCTAATATTAGAATCATTAATCCTAAAATTGGTTGGCGACAATGGATTAAAAATAATAATTATCTTTTCCCTAATGTATTCAGAAGGTCTTGTTGTTCCGTGTATAAAGAAGGACAAGCTACAAAAACATTCGATAACAACGCCGAAATAGCACAAGTATTAGGGATACGCAAACATGAAAGCACAAAAAGAGCAAAATATGAGTTTCTAATGGATTTTGATTTCGATAATCAGTTATTTGGTAAATCTAAATTTCCAAAGAAATGGGTAAAACTTGCACCTATTATAGACCTTCAAAATATAGATGTTTGGCTTTTAATGTTAATCAAAAAACTACCTATAAACAGACGGTATTTAATAGGATTCAGCAGAGTAGGGTGTTTAATTTGTCCGTATTCATCTGCTTACGAGGATGAAATTATAAAAGTTTATTATCCACATCAATACGAATGGTTTAGGCAAGCTATTATAAAAAATTACGAAATTACTAAAGTAAAAAGGCTTGGCTGGACTGAGGATGAGTGGACTAATGGTGCTTGGAAAGCACCTACAGGTAAAAATTATCATTTACTGCAAAAACAATCAGGCGAAAATATAAAATTATATGCCAATTTAAAAGGTTTGTCAGAAGATATGGCAAAAAAATATTTTAATAGAACTTGTGGCAAATGCGGAAAAACAATGCAAGAAAATGAGCTTGCTATGTTTTTTAAATTGTTTGGTAGATATGAGAATCAGGTTGATAATAGAGAGGTATTATGTAAAAAATGCGTGTGTGCACAACTTGGTATTACAAAAACAGAGTATGAAGAAAAGAATATGGAATTTATAGAACAAGGTTGTAATTTATTTTAAGGAGAATAATACATGAAATTTGAGAATACAGAAGTTTTTAATTTTGATGGTGCTTTAAGAGGTATGCGAAACCCAATGAACAGTTGGGATAGAAGCGACAGCTATCAAGGAAGATATCGTTACATTATTGGTGAGAATGATTTAAAACTTGCTCAAACACTTATTAAGGCTGGTTCTGAACATAGAAAGTTTATGCGACAAATTTTTGTTAGCGTAGATATTACAGCACCACTTTATTGGTGGTCTGAATATGACACTTATAAGATTGGAACTGCTGCTAATTCATGTAGTAAGATGCACAAAATTCATAGCAAGGAATTTTTTCGTAATGATTTTAGTTTTGATGAATTAAATAAAGAATCTCTTATTTTTCTTGATACCATTATTGCAAAACTTGAAGAATTACGATTGAAATATATTGAAACTAAAGACAAACAATATTGGTATGCTATAATTCAACTTCTACCGTCAAGTTATAATCAAAAGCGTACAGTTACAATGACTTACGAAAATGTATTTAATATGATACACCAAAGAATGAATCATAAATTAAATGAATGGTCTGGTAAAGACGATTCAAGTAAACCTAATTTTATTAGTTGGGCAAAAAAACTACCTTATGCAGAAGAATTGTTGTTTATTGAAAAAGAAAATAAAGGAGAAAATTAATGACTATTGTTTTATTAGGTGAATCAGGTTGTGGAAAGTCAAGTGTAACAAATGAACTTTGTAAGAATTATAATTATGAAAAAATAGTTACATACACTACACGATTGCCAAGAGAAGGAGAAGTCAACGGCGAAGATTATTTCTTTGTTTCAGATGAAGAATTTAATAATTTAAAAGAACAAAATTTTTTTCTTGAAACCGCTACATATAATAATTGGCAGTATGGAACACCAAAAAACCAATTTTCAATCATCAGTGACAAAAATAAAATTGCGATTTTAACACCATCAGGGTTAAGGAGTTTATGCAGAACCAGAGGAATTTTTTATGCTTTTTATTTGAATGTTTCTCGTAGAGAAAGGCTTATTAGAATCTTAAAAAGAGGAGATGATATTGAAGAAAGTTATAGAAGAAATTTATCTGATGTTGGAATGTTTGATGGCATTGAAAAGGAGGTAGATTATACAATAAATGTAGAATCTAAGAATGTTCAAGAAATTGCTAAACAAATTTCAGACTATGTTAATAGAATTAGAGGTGTATAATTTGAGTGATAAAATAATTCCTGTTCCAATAAATTTAAAAATATTACTTACAATTAAAGAAGCAGCTGAACTGTTTAACATAGGTGAGAACAAAATCAAAGAATTAACCAATGATAATGATTGCAAATTCGTATTATGGAATGGCAGTAAGCGTTTAATAAAAAGAAAAGCTTTTGAAGATTATTTGCTTAGACAATATTCAATATAATTAATTAATAATTGAAGAAAAGAGAATCTTGTGGTATAATAAATATGTCATAAAGATTCTCTTTTCTTATACAGGAGGAATTTACAATGATAGAAAAGAGAAAAGACAGTAAAGGTAGAATTTTAAAAGATGGTGAAATAGAAAGAAAGGATGGTCGATATGAATACCGATATAAAGGAAGAGATGGTAAGAGAAAATCTATTTATGCAAAAAATTTAAAAGAACTTAGAGAGAAAGAAATAGTTCAACAAAAAGAAATGGTATTAGGTGTTCTATCTGATTCAAGCACTTTTGACGATATTTTTCAAAGATGGTATTCTCAAAAAATAAAACAAATTAAACAAAGCACAGCAGCTTTATATCTGTCAAACTATAATAATAGAATTAAAAATTTTTTAGGAAGATTAAAAATAAAAGATATAAAACGCTCGGATATTATATTGTTTTATTCTGAACTTATAACTAAATATAATTATACTGGAAACTCTATAAAAAATTTTCATAAAATAGTTCATAGTGTTTTTGAATTTGCTATAAATGATGAAATAATTTTAAGAAACCCTTGTAACAATATTCTTAAAGAACTCACAAAACAATGCCATAATACAGAGAAAAAGCAAGCCTTAACCACTAAACAACAATCAATATTCTTTGAATATATCAAATCTTCAAGGTATAGAGGTTGGTTGCCATTGTTTACAGTTTTATTCGGTACTGGTTGCCGTATAGGTGAAATATTAGGCTTAACTTGGAATGATATAGATTTTAAAAATAATCTTATATCTATCAATCATACCTTACAATATATAAAAATTCCAAATAAAAAATATAAAATGTACATAGATGCACCAAAAACTAAAACAAGTATCAGACTTATACCAATGCTTAATGAAGTCAGAAAAGCTTTACTAAATGTAAGAGAATTTCAGCTTAGTTCAACATTGAATACTTTAAAAGTCGATGGATATACAGGCTTTATTTTTACAAATAAAAATGGCAATTTATATGAATATAAAAGTATTAATA
>ERZ772820.588-NODE-588-length-34334-cov-7.504711_pt1 | contig 34334 bp, 36 predicted proteins | sample MGYA00511377_ERZ772820 | MGnify/ENA primary metagenome ERZ772820 (study PRJEB29015, sample SAMEA2737684) | human gut metagenome | biome: human gut; feature: human-associated habitat; material: faeces | place: China | collected 2012 ... | reverse complement strand
TGGAATCTTAATTATTCAATTTTGAACCGGTGTCCAGAAAACTGGGTACATATCATTCTCGTTTTTTGTTCTGCTGGGCATTTTGCTGCTCAGCGGTGCGTGTCTGTCGGCGTTGAATCGGTTTGTGCCGTGGATGCGCCGCCATCCGCAGGCGGCGGAAACGCTGGCGGTCAGTTTCAGCGCGCAGGCGGCGGCACTGCCGATACAGCTCCTCTTTTACGGCTATGTGCCGCTGCTGGCGTTGGCGGTGAACGGCTTTGCCGGCGGGCTGATGTCGCTGCTGATGCTGGGCGGGATTTTCTGCATGGCGGTCGGCGCGGGTCTGCCGACTGCCGGACGATGGCTGGGCGCGGCGGTCGGGGCGGTTTCGGGTGCGGCGCAGCGCCTGATTCTGGGCGTCGCCGGGCTGGAAATCAAAATCTGCCGTCTGCCCGCGCCGTATGGCTGGGCGCTGCCGGTGGTGATTGCCGCGATGATGCTGTGCAGCCGCCGTATTCGGTTTGGCCGCGGCAGAAAGAGGGCGCTCGCGGCGACGCTCTGCGTCCTTCTGATCGGGTATCTGCCCCGCTTTGCGCCCGATGCGCGCTATGTTCAGCTTGACGTGGGGCAGGGCGACGCGGCCGTTCTCCGTCACGGGCGGCAGGCGACGCTGGTGGACGTCGGCCCGGCGGGCTGCTACGATGTGCTGCGCTATCTGCGCCGCGAGGGGCTGTACGTCGATGCGCTGATTTTATCCCATCTGGATGAGGATCACGCCGGGGCGCTCGGCACGCTGCTGGCTTCCGAAATCGAGATCGGGCGGATCGTCATGCCGTCGGGCGTATCGGAATCCGACGCATCTCTGGCGGTGCGGGAGGCGCTCGAGCTGGCGAACGAAAGGGGCGTTTCAATCGAAACGGCGTCCGCCGGGGCGAAAATCGTTTCGGGCGGCTTTGCGTTTGACGTGCTCTTGCCGCAGGAGGGGATGGCGGGCGACAACGAGCGTTCGCTGGTGCTGTATACGCAGTCCATGGGCGCGCGGATTCTGACGACGGGCGACCTGCCCGCGAAGAGCGAAATGGAATCGCCGCCGGATTGCGACATCCTCAAGGTTGCGCACCATGGCAGCAAATACGCGACCAGCGATGGATTTGTGCGGCAAACGACGCCGAAAATCGCGCTCATCAGCGTCGGCGCAAACAACCGATACGGTCACCCGACGGCGCGCGTGCTCGAAGCGCTGGATGCGGTCGGCGCGTCGGTTTACAGAACGGATGAAAGCGGATGCATCACCCTGTGGCTCTCGGAAGGGCAGATCACGGCGCAAACTTATCGCTGCGCGCCATCATCAAACCCGCTTCCCGCCGCATATACTCCCTGACAGAGGACAAGCGAGGGGGAAGGGCTTTTGAAGCGCAGACAGGCTGGCCATTCAAAGGAAAAGGGCGCGCAGCTCATGCGCCTGCGCACAGCCGATATCTACGGCGGCATGATTCCGTCGCGCCTTCGGGAGGATGAAACGCTGCCGGCGCTGGCGCAGTCCATCGCCCGTCACGGTCTGCTTCAACCCATCGTGGTGCAGGAAAATCTGGCGAACGGCCGCTACATGCTGGTGTGCGGCGCGCGGCGGCTGGCGGCCTGCCGGATGCTGGGGCTTGAAGAAATCGACGCGGTGAATATTCCGGGGGACAAGCCCGACGCCGTCGCCTGTTTTCTGGAGGAACATTTCACGCGGAAGGGCGTTTCGTTTCTGGAAGAGGCGCGGCTTTTGAGCCGGGACGACGCCGCGCAAAAGTGCTGCATGCCCGAAGGGGAAATGCGGCGGCGGCTTTCGATGCTCGAATTGGACGCGCAGACGCAGGCGGCCATCGAGCGCGGCGGCCTTTCCATGGAGCAGGCCGAATGGCTCAAGGGTGTGCAGCCCCAATCGCGGCGGCTGGAGGCGGCGGAGATCATCGCCCAGCGCGGGCTGACGACCGAGCAGGCGCGGCGGCTGCTTGACCGGCCGGAGGAGACGCAGGCATGCGGCAAAAGGCGCGCCGTGCGCCGCGCGGCGGAGGAAGCGCAGCGGCTGAGCGACGCGCTCAATGCGCAGGGCATCCCCGCATGTGCCAGCATGCACGCGCAGGGGCAGGGGCTTTGCATACAGATTTTGCTAAAAAATGAACGTCTTTCGTAGAAAAGCAGGAAAAACGCACGCGCAGGTCGAAAAAGAAAGGAAAAACCATCGGTCAATCAAAACCGGGAAAGGACTACCATGTATACCATTCTGACGGATTCGTGTTCCGATTTGAATGCGGAAGTGGCCGCAAAGTTCGATCATTTCGAGGTGATTCCCCTTTCATATACCATTTCCGGCGAGACGAGCTTCCAGCCGTTTGACGACGCGCAGCGCTGCTCCGCCTTTTACGACCGGCTGCGTGCGGGTGAGACGTGCACAACCTCGCAGGTTTCGCCGGGCGATTTTGTCGAGGCGTTTAAGCCGCATGCCGAAAAGGGCGAGGCGGTGCTCGGCCTCATTTTTTCCTCCGCGCTTTCCGGCACGTATGCCTCCGCGTGCATGGCGCGGGACATTGTGCACGAGGATTACCCCGACGCGGTGATCGAGCTGGTGGATACGCTGGCGGCCAGCGCGGGCGAGGGCATGGTGGTCTATGACGCGGTTGCGCGCCGCGACGCGGGGATGGCGATTGATGAAAACGCCGCGTATACCCGTGCGCATTTGCAGGAATACGCGCACTGGTTTACGGTGGACGATCTCCACTTCCTCAAGCGCGGCGGCCGCTGTTCGCCGTCCGCGGCTTTCTTCGGCACGATGCTGAAAATCAAGCCCGTGCTGCATGTGGACAGCGAGGGGCGGCTGATCGCCAGAAGCAAGGTGCGCGGCCGCATGCAGGCGCTGCGCGCAATCGCGATGAAATTCGGCGAGCTGGAAGCCGATAAGGATCAGATGATTTTCATCAGCCACGGCGACTGCGAGAAGGACGCGATGGTGGTGAAGGAGACGCTGGTGAAGGAATTCGGGTGCGATCCGGAGCGGATCGTCCTCAGCGCGGTCGGGCCTGTCATCGGCAGCCACTCCGGCCCCGGAACGGTCGCGCTGTTTTTCAGAGGCAAAGATCGCGGATGACGCGGCGGGATTGGATGCGCGAGGCGCTGGCGCTGGCGAAGCAGGCGCAGCTTGCGGGCGAGGTACCGGTCGGCGCGGTCGTTGTGCACGAGGGGAGCATCGTCGCGCGGGCGAGGAACGAGCGGGAGACGACCGGCGACCCGACGGCGCATGCCGAGGTGCTTGCGCTCCGCCGTGCGGCGGCGGCGCTGGGGCGGAGGCGGCTGAATGGCTGCACGCTGGTGGTGACGCTGGAACCGTGCCCGATGTGCGCCGGCGCGATTGCGATGTCCGGCATAGACGAGGTTCTTTTCGGCGCTTACGACCCGCGCTGCGGCTGCGCGGGCAGTTTGTATAATTTGCCAGAGGACGCGGCGTTTGGCCGCGTCATTCCGTGTTCCGGCGGCTTGATGGAGGCGGAATGCCAAGGCATGCTGGATGCGTTTTTTGATTCAAGACGGGGATAAAACTGCAAGAATGAGGGTATGCAAGAGTGCATATCCTTTTTTTGACATTTTATGCAGATGAATCTATCATTTTTCTCGGAAATGACGCTTGACAACCGGCGGGAAGTGCATGTATAGTAAACGCATCCGACCAAAGGCCGCCATTCGCGGGGAAAGAGAAGCATATGAACAGCAAAAAGCCGTTTTTGACGCTTGAGCAGGCGCGGGAAATCGCCAAGGCATACCCGACGCCTTTCCATATTTATGACGAGGCGGGGATTCGCCGCACCGCGCGCGCCCTAAAAGCGGCGTTTGCGTGGAATCCCGGTTTCAAGGAGTATTTCGCGGTGAAGGCGACGCCGAACCCGTTTATCCTCAGGATTTTGCGCGAGGAGGGATGCGGGGTGGATTGCTCCTCGGAAACGGAGCTGATGCTCAGCGAGGCGTCCGGCTTTGCCGGGCACGAGATCATGTTCTCCTCCAACGAGACGCAGGGGCGCGAGTTCGCGCGCGCCTGCCGTCAGGGCGCGATCATCAATCTGGATGATTTTACGCTGATTGATACGCTGGAACGGGCTTGCGGAATCCCGGAAACGGTCTGCTGCCGCTACAATCCGGGCGGAGAGTTTTCCATCGGCAACCACATTATGAATCAGCCGAAGGACGCGAAATACGGCATGACGCGCGCGCAGCTCACGCAGGCATACCGCGTTCTGATGCAGAAGGGTGCAAAGCGCCTTGGCCTGCATGCGTTTCTCGCCTCCAACACGCTGACCAACGCCTATTATCCGACGCTGGCGAAGATTCTGTTCACCACGGCGGCGGAGCTTCACCGGGAAACCGGCGCGCAAATCGCGTTCATCAACCTCTCCGGCGGCGTGGGGATTCCGTATCGCCCGGAGGAACCCGCCAACGACATCGCCGCCATCGGCGAAGGGGTGCGAAAGGCCTATGAAGAGGTGCTCGTGCCCGCGGGCATGGGCGACGTGGCCATCTTCACCGAGCTGGGGCGCTTTGTGCTCGGGCCGAACGGCGCGCTGGTGACGACCGCCTGCCACGAAAAACACACGTATAAGGAATATATCGGCGTGGACGCATGCGCCTGCAACCTGATGCGCCCGGCCATGTACGGCGCGTATCACCACATCACCGTGCTGGGGAAGGAAGACGCGCCCTGCGACCACGTGTACGACGTGGTGGGCAGCCTGTGCGAAAACAACGATAAATTTGCCGTCGATCGCCGTCTGCCGAACATCGAGATGGGCGACCTGCTGTATATCCACGACACAGGGGCGCACGGCTTTTCGATGGGTTACAACTATAACGGCAAACTGCGCAGCGCGGAGCTGCTTCTGCGCGAGGATGGAAGCGTGCAGATGATCCGCCGCGCCGAAACCCCGGCCGATTATTTCGCGACGCTCGACTTCGCAGGGCTGAACATCAAAAATTGAACATCAGGGACTGAATAAAAGACGAAGCCGCCGCTTTTCTTCGAAAAAACGAAGAAAGGCGGCGGCTTTTGAAACGAAAAGACGCCCCGAAACGGGCGCGGCGTCAGGCCAGCCAGCCGAGCGCGCGCATGCGGCTCTCAATCGGCGCATGCAGCATTTCATCTTTGAAATAGACGTATTTCGCGGAAGAGGGGACGAGCCGGCCGTCGCTCCACCTGACCAGACCGACGCCGCGCGCATCCAGACCGTAGGCGGATAAATCCGTTCCTTCCGGCGGGACGATGTGCGACACACGCCCGTGACAGCGATTGCCGAGGAACAGCACAAAGCGCCCCGCATCCGGATCGAGGGACAGATGGTTGCCCGTGAAGCCGCTCAGGCCGATGGAGCGCGCGCCCATCCAATGCGGCACCTCGCTGAGCCGTTGCAGCGGATGTTTGGCAAAGCAGAGATAGCCCAGATATTGGCGATACGTGCCATCCCCATGCGAAAATCCCGTTCGATTCACGCCGATTTCGCAGAGCGTTTCGGGTCGGAGCAATTCGCCGGAGAGAAGCGCCTGCGCAAAGCGAACCATGTCCTTTCGGGTGGAGAACAGCCCGGCGTGGCCGCAGAGATCGTGCCCGCCGTCGCTGAGAAGCAGGGCTTTCGGATCGTGCGGCGCGCCGCAGGGCACGTCGGTGCGCAGAATCCGTCGGTCGCCCTCGATGCGGTGCTCGTAATTATAGCAGACGCAGCGGGGGCGCAGCGCCTCCGGCACGACGGCGAACGTTTCCTGCATACCGGCGGGGGAGAGAATCCACGTTCGGATGGCCTCGAACAGGCTCATTCCTGTCTTCGCCTCGATGATATACTTGATCGCCATGGCGTTCATGTCGGAATAGACGCGGATGGCGGGCGTGGGGCAGACGCGCATGGCAAACAGGCGGCTCAGCCCCGCCTCGCGGGAGGGGGCGGCGTCGATGCGGCCGGGCGTTTGCAGGCTGACGCGGAAGCCGAGCACATCGCCCACCGTCACGTGCCGAAGGCTGGCAAAGCGCGGGTCGATCTGCCCGACCCATTCATCCAGCGAAAGGCGGCCGCTCTCCACGAGCGCCAGCGTGACGACGGCGGTAAACAGCTTGGTCAGCGACGCGAGATCGTAGATCGTGTCGGGCTGGAGCGGACGAACGGCGGGGAGAAAGCCGCCTTCTGTGCGCTCCAGCTCCTGCGCGCGGCCATACTGCGTCCATTCGCTGTGGATCGGCGTGCCGTAGGCGACGGTAACGCCGGTCAGCATACGGCTTTCGTCGCAGAGAAAACGCATGTTGGCCTTGAGACGTTCATCCATGGGGGAACCTCCGAAAAAAGACGCGCCTTGGCAGGAAAAGCGGGACGCATGTTCGAATTTATAGCAGAAAAACAAAAGGGGGAACGGGCATGGAGATGCGGCTGCTCAGCGCCGCGCTGGAGGACGAAATCGAGGCGACGCAGAGCGAAACCCTTGAATTGATCAAAACGCTCTGCCGGATTCCCGCGCCGAGCCATCGGGAGGAGCGCCGCGCGGCCTTCATCAGGGAATGGCTGGAGGCGCGCGGATTTTCCGCCGAAATCGACGACGCAAAAAACGTGCGATGCGGCTGGGGCGTGGAGGAAAGCGGAGAAATCGCCGTCGTGATGGCGCATATCGACACGGTGTTCCCTGATCTGGAGCCGATGCCGATGCGCGAGGAAAACGGGCGGCTGTACTGCCCCGGCGTGGGGGATGACACGGCCAACGTTGCGGGCATGCTGATTCTGATGGACAGGATGCGGCGGCTCGGCCTTCGCCCGAACGGCGGCGTGCTGTTCGTCTGCAACAGCTGCGAAGAGGGGCTGGGCAACCTCAAGGGCTGCAAGGCCATTATGCGCGATTTCGCGCCGCGCGTCAAGGCATTTCTTTCGCTGGACGACCAATCGACCCACGTTTGCGCCCGCGCGGTCGGTTCCGCGCGATACCGAATCACGGCGGACACGCGCGGGGGACACAGCTTTGCGGATTTCGGCGCAAGAAGCGCGATCGAGGTGCTCAGCCGCCTGACCTGCGCGCTGTACCGGCAGGCGCTGCCGCGCGCGGCAGGGAGCGTGACGACGTACAACGTGGGCATGATTTCCGGCGGCACGTCGATCAACGCCATCGCGCAGCATGCGGAGATGCTGTATGAATACCGCTCGAATGACGCGAAGAGCCTGGCGGCCATGAAGGAAAAGCTGAACGTCATCCTCCGGGAAAACACGCTGCCGGACGCGAAGGTGACGGTCGAGCTGCTCGGCGAGCGCCCCTGCGGCACGGCGACCGACCCGGCGGCGCAGAAGGCGCTGGAAACGGCGTGCTGCGCTGCGCTGAAGCACTACGTCGGCGGGAAAAAGCCCATCAGCGTCGGTTCGACGGATTGCAATATCCCGCTGTCGCTGGGGATTCCGTCGGCGAGCTTCGGCATGTATCGCGGCGGCGGCGCGCACACGCGGGAAGAATGGATCGAGCCATCCTCGCTCTGCGACGGAATGAAGGCGGCGGCCAGCGTGCTGATGAACTGGTTTCATTGAAAAAGCAATGCTCCCCGACGGCTGCCGGGGAGCATTGCTGCGTTTATTCGACCAGATAGGTGTATCGCACGGTCAGGCGCGGCATGGTGTCATACAGGCCGTAGGCCTCGCCATAGATGCGGTATTTGGTGCCGACTGTCCACGTCGTCTTGGAGCTGTTTTCCAGCATGACCAGCTTTTCAAAGTTGTCCGTTCCGATGTTCATAATGGCCATCTGCGGGGTGGTGCTGACGATGCGGGTGATCGTGCCCGTGCCCATATAAATCGTGCCCTTGCGCATGGTGATGTAATTCACCAGATCGGTGTACTGCGCATCCAGATCCCACGCGCGGCGGGTGTAGATATCGGCGTTGGGCATGTAATACACGGTATGGGTGATGACGGAATCGGCCTTGCCCTCATACGAGGCGCGAATCACCACGTCGTTGTTGCCCAGATGGGAGAACAGCGGGACGAAGCTGAACCGACCCGTGGCGGGATCGACCTCCAGGTTGCGGTGCGGGAAATCGACGGTGACGGTCGCGCCGGGGAGCGTCGTGCCGCTGATGGAGGGAATGTGCATCTGCGCTTTTTCCTCCGCCGTGGCGGCGGCGTATTTTTCGGCGGAAATCGGTTCGTAGTTCCATTCGACCAGCACGGTGGCGTCCAGCTCCAGCGGGATCTCCTGCTCGGCGCGGTAGAGCGTGACCTCCATCTTGTTTTCGCGGCAGTATTTGCTCTTGACCGAGATGGAAATCGTGTTGTCGCCGACGGGCAGAACCTGCACGTTCTTGGAAACGTTGCCCGTTTCGCGGATCAGCGTGGAGACGTTTGTGCCGTCGATGATGACCGTGGAGCCCTTTTCGACGTTGATCTGAACCTCGTAGATCGAAACGCCGACCTCCGCGCGCACCGTCGCGGGCTTGACGAGCCGAATCGGCGAGAGCGGCACATCGACCGTGTATTCAATCGGGTCGAGCTGGTACTGGTCGCCCTCCTGCGAATAGCGGATGTAGGGGGTGATGGAAATATCCATCGTATCGGTTTCCACCGCCGTTGCGAACGTGGAGGATTCGGTGTCGTACCACATATAATCCGGCACGGTGATGGTGACCTTGCCATCCGCGATGACGTAGGAGGTCTGCATCTCCCGCAGGTAGACCGTGGCGTTTTCGCGGCCATAAATGGTGATGACGTGCGCGGGATGATCGTCCACGGTGGCGGTCGTCAGCTCGACGCGGGTTTCGTTGTCGTTTCGCACCTGCATCCCCTGAGAGAGCACGAAGTGGCGCGCGATCAACACGCCGCCCACGCCCATCGCGCCGCAGCCGAGCAGCAGAAGCAGGATGGCCAGCAGAACGCGAAGCGGGCTCTTTTTGCGTTTTCCGGGGCTGCGCGCGTCCTGCTCCGCATAGGCGGGGCGCGTCTGCACGCGCCGGGGCATGTATTCGTCGTCCGTCAGCGCGCCCTGATCACCGGGATCGGGCGTGTAGCCGTCGTAATAGATCGGCGCGTGCGGGTCGTCGTCGTCATAAGCCAGCGGGTGCTCGTGCGCGGGGTCGCCGAAATAACCGTATTCATCCTCAGGCGGCGCGTCCTCCGCGTCCGGCCGGGTATAGGCGGCCTGCTTTTGCTCCTGCCGGCGGCGGATGGCCGCGCTGTCCCCGCTGTATCCGGCGGAAAGATCATCCGCTTCCGGAATGGGACGGACAATCTGCGCCTCCTGAATGGAGCGGCGGATGCTGTCGGCCTGCTGACGCATCTGGCGGATGCGCTTTTTGCCGTCCTCGCGGCGTTTTTTCAGGTCTTCCAGCTCGTCGGTCAACTGGGCGCGGTCAAGCTCCTCCGGGTCGAAGCCGGGTTCCTTTTCCGGCGCGTCCGGCTTGACCTCGCTCCATTCGTCCTTTTCGTCAAACGTCGTGATTTCAAGCGACGGTTTTTTCTTGTGCAGGGATTCTTCCCACGCGGCGGGGCCTTCCGGGACATTCGGCAGCGGCGCGCCGCACTGGGTGCATTTGGGCAGATAGGCTGCGTTCCATGCGCCGCACTTGGGGCATTTCATTGATTCAAAACCTCCGAAAATGGGTTCAATAAAAGGGTTAAAAGTCGGTAAACAATATTCAATTCGCGCTCTATGCGCAAAAATCCTCTTTTTTCGGCCGAAACGGAAACGAATCCGCCGTGGGGGTTGAAGTGTCGGCGTGTTTGGTGTTATAATAAACGACAAAGAATCTCGGAGGTTTTGCGCTTATGATGGATCATTTCAAGGAGGACATTGTCAGCCCGCGCGCAAAGGCGCTGTCTAACGTCCTTTACGTGCTCTGCTGGGTGTTTATCGTGCTCTTCGGCGGCTATGCGCTGATGATGCTGCAGGTGGTCATGCTGCAATTCAGCGTGACGGCGCTCGTCACGGTGCTGATGGCGGCGGCCTTCGCCGTGCTGCTGTTTTTCCTCAAGGATAACCTCAAGGTGGAATATGAATACACGTTCACCAACGGTTCGCTGGATTTTGCGAAGGTCTTTCGTCAGGCCAAGCGCAAGGAGCTGGGCAGCATGAACGTCAAGAACGTCTCCGCCTGCGGCCATGTGGCCGGGGACAGCTTCCGCCGCTACCTGGCGATGAAGGACGTGGAAAAGAAGAACTGGTTCGCCAACCGCGACGGCAACCTCTTCTACTTCTACTACGTCAAGGAAGGCAAAAAGCACATGATTATCATCGAACCGAGCGAGGAAATGGTGGAGATGATCCGCCAGTACCTGCCCGCGGGCGTTTATCAGGGCTAAAACGGTCTCCGGCGCGCAAGAGCGGTCGGAGCTTTCTTTCCGAGGGGAGAAACCATGATTTATTTGGATAACAGCGCGACGACGCGCCCGTTTGACGGCGTGATCGACGTGATGGATCGCTGTATGCGCGAGCAGTATTTCAACGCTTCCGCCGCGTATAAGCCCGCCGTCGATGTGGATCGGGCGATGCGCGAATGTCGAAAGACGATTGCCGCGCAGCTTGGTATTCAGGAAAGCGGCGTGATTTTTACCGGCGGCGGCACGGAAAGCGACAACCTCGCGATTCTCGGCACGGCGGCGGCGCTCCGCCAGCGCGCGAATTTCGTTTGCAGCGCCATCGAGCACCCGGCGGTGGCAGAAACCATCCGGCGCGTGGAGCAGATGGGGCACACGGTGCGCGTGCTGCCGATTGACGCGCGCGGCGTGGTCGATCTGGCCGCCTGCGAGGCGGTGATCGACGAGCACACGGCGCTGGTGAGCTGTATGCAGGTGAGCAACGAAACCGGCGCGATTCAGCCGGTGGAGGCGCTGGCCAAGCTGGCGCGCAGGAAAAACCCGAACGTGCGGATTCATGTGGACGGCGTGCAGGGGTTCATGCGCGTGCCGATGCACATGGAGCGCATGGGCGTGGATCTGTACGCGCTGAGCGGGCACAAGATTCACGGCCCGAAGGGGATCGGCGTGCTGGCGGTTCGCCCCGGTGTGCGGCTGATTCCGCAGATCACGGGCGGCGGGCAGGAAAAAGGGCTGCGGTCGGGCACTTATAATTCCCCGGCCATTCTGGGGCTGGGCGAGGCGGTGAAAACCCTTGCTGCGGACGCGGAAGCCGTGAAGCGGATGCGCGGGATGAAGGCGCGTCTCTGGGCGGCGCTTTCGCAGGAGGAAGGCATCCGCCTCAACGGGCCGAAGCCGGAGGATGCGGACAGCGCGCCGCATATCCTGAGCCTGTCCTTTGACGGCGTGCGCGGCGAGGTGATGCGCAACGCACTGGAAGGCGAGGGCGTGCTGGTCTCCACGGGATCGGCCTGCGCATCCCACAAGCAGAAGGTCAGCCCGACGCTGCGCGCGATGGGGCTGTCTCAGGCGCAGGCGGACGGAACGGTTCGCGTGAGTCTGGGCGCACTGAACACGATGGACGAAATGGACGAGGCGGCGCGGCACATGCTGGCGCTCTACCGCATGCTTCGCCAATTCAAAAGGAGATAAAACGGTGAGAGAAATCCTGTTGGTTCGCTTCGGCGAGGTGTTTTTGAAGGGGCAGAACCGCCCGTTCTTTATGAAAAAGCTGATGGATCACATCCGTCAGGCCGTGCGCCCGGTGAATGGCCGCGTCTGGATGAGCGAAGGGCGCTTCTACGTATCCGATTTCACGGATATGGACGAGTGCATCCGCCGCGTGACGCGCGTGTTTGGCGTTCATTCCGTCAGCCCGGCTATCGAGATGGACAAGGACGATTTCGGGGCGATCTGCGAGCAGGCGGCTAAAATGATGGAGCCGCTTTCCGGCACGTTCAAGGTGCTGGCGCGCCGCTCCGACAAGCGCTATCCGCTCGATTCCCCGGCGATCATGCGCGAGGCGGGCGGCTACATCCTCGAACATGTGCCGCACCTGAGCGTGGACGTCAACCATCCCGATCACACGATGATGATCGAGATCCGCGACCATGCGTATCTGTCCGTCAAGCGCATCCCCGCCGTTGAGGGCATGCCGATGGGCACGAACGGCAAGGCGTGTCTGCTGCTCTCCGGCGGCATTGACAGCCCGGTGGCGGGGTTTATGATCGCCAAGCGCGGCGTTGAGCTCTGCTGTGTGCACTATCATTCCTTCCCGTATACCAGCGAGCGTGCGCGGGAAAAAGTGCTTGAGCTGGCGCGGCTGCTGAGCGAATACTGCGGCAAAATGCGCGTGCATGTCGTGCCGTTTACCGAAATTCAGATGCAGATTCACGCCAAGTGCCCGGAAAATTACACGACGCTCATCATGCGCCGCTATATGATGCGCATCGCCGAGATCATCGCCCGCAAGGACGGCGCACAGGTGCTGATTACCGGCGAATCCATCGGTCAGGTTGCCAGCCAGACGATGGAGGCGCTCGGCTGCACGGACGCGGTGGTGAATATGCCGGTTTTCCGCCCGGCCATCGGCATGGATAAGAGCGAGATCATCGAGCGCGCGCAGAAGATCGGCACGTTTGAAACGTCCTCCCTGCCGTATGAGGATTGCTGCACGGTCTTCACGCCGAAGCACCCGGCGACGCACCCGCGCATCGAACTGATCCAGAAGGCGGAGGACGCGCTGGACAGCGAGGCCTTGATTGCCGCCGCCATCGAGGGCACGGAAGTCATTGAAGTGGGCTAAAACCCGTATACCCGACATAAGATGAACGCAGAGGAACGAAACCTCTGCGTTTTTTGCGTTCAAGGGGGGGTGAGCCGTTGGAGGATGAGCGGCGGGCGCTGGCGGCGCGGATGACGGACAAGGCGGCGAAGCTCCTGCTGGATATGCCGCTCCGGCAGATGCGGCGGCTGGAGGAAATGCGCTTTTATGCCGGGCAAAACGCCTGCTTTGTGTTTGACGGGCGCGGCGAAACGCAAAACGTCTTTTTTTCACAGCGGGACGTGGACGAGCTGGTGACGGCGCTCTGCGGCCATTCGCGATACGCCTATGAAACCCAGTTGGCGCAGGGATATATTCCGCTGGGGAACGGCTGCCGCGCGGGCGTGTGCGGGCGCGTGACGACGGGCGAAAGCGGGCGGCTTTCGTCGCCGACCTCCGTGTGTATTCGCGTGGCCAGAGACGTTCCGGGGGCGAGCGGCGGCGTTTTGCCGTATATCATGGGCGAAGGCGGGCGGGTCTATCGTGCGCTGCTTCTCGGCCCGCCGGGATGCGGCAAGACGACGGTGCTGCGCGACGCGGCGAAAAAGCTGGCGGCCATGGGGATTTGCGTAGCGGTCTGCGACGAGCGGGAGGAACTTTTTCCGACGGGCGAGGCGGAAAAAGGGATAGACGTGATGCGCGGCGTCGATAAGGCAGCGGCCGTGGAGATGCTTCTGCGCGCGATGGCGCCGCAGGCGATCCTCTGCGACGAAATCGGGAACGAGCGGGACGCGCAGGCGCTTGAAAACGCCGCCAGATGCGGAGTCGGCCTGCTGGCCAGCGCGCACGCCGGGGCATGGACGGACGTTTTGCGCCGGCCGATTCTGAAACGGTTGTATGACGGGGCGACGTTTGAGCGGTATCTGCTGCTCGGGCGGCATGGGCGGCTTGCGGCGGCATATGACGCGGAAGGAACGCCGCTTTTTAGGGAGGATGGAACGGATGTGGAACACGGCGGTGATGGCCATGATTTCGCTCAGTGCAATCGGGTTTGCGGTGGCGGATGGCGAGACGCGGCGCGTTCGGTGGATTCAGGCGATGCGCCGCTGTATTCTGCGGATGAACGACGTCATTCGCTATGAGCGGCTTCCGCTGGCCGCGCTGCTCGCGCGGATGGATTTGCGCGCGACGCGCGAGCAAAGGGAGCTGACGAGGCTGCTGCACCTGTGCGGGGAGCGAATGGAAAACAGCGCCAACCCGCAGCTCGTCGAGCTTTTCGTGCGCGAGGCGGGCAGAACGCCGAGCTACGGCGTACTGGCCGAAGCGGACAGGGAGGCGTTTGAACAGGTGCTCGGCGAGCTTGGGCGGACGGGGCTGGAGGAACAGCTTCGGATTCTTTCCGAGGCGGACGGGCGCTTGTATCAGCGGGAGGAGAGCCTGCGCCGGGACGCGGCCAGACGCGCGCAGATGATCCGGACGCTGGGCGTGACAGGCGGCGCGGCGGCGTTTCTGATGCTGATCTAGGAGGGTGCGCCATGAACATTGATCTGCTGTTTCAAATCGCGGGCGTCGGGATCCTGATTTTCGCGGTGAATCAGGTGCTGCAAAAGGCGGGGCGGGAGGATATCGCCGTGCTGGCCTCCGTGGCGGGGCTGGTTGTGGTGATGTTTCTGGTCGTTGACCTGGTGGCGCAGCTCCTCAACAACGTCAAAAGCATTTTCGGCTTGTATTAAGGGAGGCGCTTTATGGTTCGGCTGATCGGTTTTTGCCTGCTTGCGGCGGTGATGACGATGCTCCTGCGGCAGATGAATCCGGGCGTGGCGGCGCTGCTTTGCGTGGCGTTCGGCGCGATGACGCTGCTGATGCTGCTGCCCGCCGTGGGCGAATACGCGGCGCAGATTCGGGATTTTCTATCCGAGCTGTCGCTGGATGCGGTATACGGTCAGACCATGCTCAAGGCGATGGGCATCGTGCTGATGACGCAGTTCGCCGCGCAGGTCTGCCGGGACATGGACGCGCCGTCGATCGCCTGCCGCGCGGAGCTTTGCGGGCGGCTGATGCTGCTCGGCGTGGCGCTCCCGATTTTTCTGAAGCTGACGCAGATGGCGGTCGGCGCGCTGCAATGAAACGGCTTGCGGCGCTTTTTCTGCTTGCGCTGCTGCTTCCGGCGGCCGCCGCGGCGGAGAAAACGGAGGAGCGGGTCGCGCAGGGGATTGAAAATGTGATCGACGGCATGGATTTTGCGGCGATTGAGGATGTGACGCTGGACGTGCCCGGCTGGCCGGAACGCCGAACCCTTGAGCAGACGGTGCGCGCGCTCGCGGGCGGGGAAGGCTTTTCGGCGGACGATGTGCTGACGGCGGCGCTCGGCGTATTCATGCGGGAGGCCGGCGCGCTGATTCAGATGATGCTTTCCGTCATGCTGCCGGTGGTGCTGGCCAGCCTGCTGATGCATACGCTTTCGCCGCAGTCGGATTCGCTTTCGGCCATGAGCAGGAGCGCCTGCTTCGTGCTGGTGCTGACGCCGGTGATCGTGACGACGCTCGGCGAGCTTTCTCATACGCGGCAGACCATCGTGACCATGACGCGCCACATGGAACGGCTTCTGCCGATGCTGCTGACCCTACTGACGGCGTTGGGCGGCAGCGCGTCCTCCGCGTTTCTGCATCCGATGGTCGCGGCGGCTTCGGGCAGCATGGTTTTTCTCGCGCGGGAGGTCATCCTGCGGCTGGTGATGTGCACCTGCGCGGTGACGGCGGTGAACCACCTGTCCGACCGGGCGCACCTGACCCGAATGGCGCAGCTCCTGCGCGGCGCGGTCTGCTGGCTGCTCGGGGTGAGCTTCACGGTGTTCCTCGGGGCGATGTCGCTTCAGGGGGTGACGAGCGCGAGCATCGACGGCGTGGCGATTCGCGCGGCCAAATACGCGGTGGATAACTTCGTGCCGGTCGTCGGCGGCATGTTCTCCGACACGATGGACACGCTGGTTGGCTGTACGCTGATCGTCAAAAACGCGCTGGGCGTGGCGGCGGTGCTCGTGCTGGTCGGCGCGCTGGTCGGCCCGCTTCTGCGCACGCTGGCGGTGGTTTTCATGCTGCGGCTGAGTGCGGCGCTGCTTGAACCGATTGCGGACGGCGATATCGTCTGCGCCATCGGGGATTTTTCAAGGACGGTCGTGCTGTTTTTCATCACCATGCTGTGCGTGGGAACGATGTATTTTCTGCTGATTGTGCAGGTGCTGCTGGTGGGCAACCTGACGGTGCTGCTGCGATGACGGGAGGCGGGGCGGATGATGACCCTGATGGCGCGGCTGTGCACGCTCTGCGCGCTGACGGCGATGATTCAAATGGCGCTGGGCGAAAACGATGCGAAAGGGAGCATGCGGATGATCGGCGGGCTGCTGATGCTGCACCTGACGCTGGACGGCGCGCGCGACCTGTGGGAGGCGCTGTCGCAGGCGGCGAGCGTGGAGGCCATTCTGGCGTGCATGATGAAATAGGCGGACGACCGAAGAAAAAACGAAGACGGATGAAGACGGATAGAGCGGATAGATTGAGAAGATCAACGGAGAGGATCAATGAAATAGAAGGGAGGGCGCGGCGTGGCGGATTGGTTCAGGAGAATCAAGGCGGCGCTCACGCCGCAGGTGCTTCTGCTGCTGCTCCTTGCGTTTTCGATGATCGGCTACTGCGCCCTTCGGGAAGAAGCGGGCGGGGCGGACAGGCTTGAAAAACAGGCGTCGGCGGTTTTATCCCGCATGGAGGGAGCGGGGCGCGTGGAGGTGACGATTATGACCCGAAAAGCGCAGACGGGCGGGGTGGGACTGCTGAAAGGCGAAACAGGCGGAGAAGTGCCGTGCGGCGCGATGGCCGTGGCGCAGGGCGCGGACGATCCGCTGGTGCGGATGCAGCTTGAACAGGCGCTTTGCGCACTGCTGGGCTTGCCCAATTCGGCGGTGAGCGTCGTGACGGGAGGAAAATAAATGACAAAAAAGGCGGAAAAGAGCATCAGGAAGACGATCTATCGCCATCCGGTCGGCGCGCTCCGCGTGTTTTGCAGCGTGATGCTGCTGACGCTGCTGGGCATATGCGGCTATGCGGGGTCGGCACGGACGAAAAACGTGCAATCGGCCGTCAGTCTCCCCGTGATCCGGACGGAGCTGGAGGGTGACGCCGTCGGCGGCGGCTCGATTGCGGAGGTTCGGGCGCGGCTCAACCGGCAGCGGGAGGAGGAGCTGGCGCTGCTTGACGGGGTGATTGCCGACGCGGGAGGCGATTCGGCGGCGAAGGAGGCCGCGCTGGCGCAGAAGACGCAGATTGCGGAGCGGATGGAGCGCGAGGCACAGATGACAGCTGTTCTTGAAGGGATGGGCGCGGAGGGCGCGCTGGCCGTTTGCGGCGCGCAGGGCGTGACGCTGCTGGTGCCGCAGACATTCGGCATGGACGAAAACGCCAGAAATCGGCTCTTAAACGCCGTCGGCGGGTCATCCGGGTCGGAAACGGCGCAACTAAAAATCATTCTGATCAAAAAATAAGCGAATTGGAATTGTGCACGGACGGAAAATCTGCTATACTAGTGAATATCCATAGGGAGGTGTTTTTGAAATGAACGAAAATCAGAACGTCGATATCGACCGCGAGCAGGATAACGGTCAGATCACATACGCCAATGAAGTCATTTCTACCATCGTGAGCGTGGCCACCACGGAAGTGGACGGCATCTCCGCCATTGCGGGCAACAGCGGCCTGCTGGGCAAGGGCAAGCTGCCGCGCGGCGTGCGCGTGGATATGAACGGCGAGGACGTCAGCGTTGACGTCAGCGTGACGGTCGATTACGGCATGCCCATCCAGAAGGTTGGCCGCAGCGCGCAGGAGAACGTGCGCAAGTCCATTGAATCCATGACGGGTCTGCACGTGGAAAAGGTGGATCTGCATGTGGTCGGCGTGAGCTTTGAAAAGGAAAACGAGGAGCTCCAGCAGAGCCAGAAGATCGCGCTGAGCCTCGAAGCGGAAGAAGAGCAGCACGCGCTGGAAGAAGGCAAGGCGGCGCAGGAGACTCAGGCGCAGGAGCAGGAGCACGCCGAGGATGAGCCGACGGACGAGGCGGCGGACGAGCCGACCGAAGAGGACGCCGGGCAGGAGGAAGAATCCTCCGAGCAGGCGTAAGGCGAGTGCGTTACAAGAGGCATAAAGGAGGAAACGCAGTTTGAAACATCCTGTATGGGATCGAATTTTGATTCTGCTGTGCGCGCTGGTCGCGCTGGGCTGCGCCGCCGGTGTGGTCGCGCTGCTTGTCGGGAAAATCTCCTTTGATATGATTACGGGCTGGATCGCGGCCGTGGACATGAGCAAATTTGTCGTCAAGGCGGCGATGGTCGGCATTGCGGCGCTCTTCGTGCTGCTGTTCCTGCTGCTGTTCGCGATGATTCTGCCGTCCCGAAAGAAGCGCTCGAGCAACTACGCGATTCAGCGCAACGAAAACGGCATGGTTCGCATTTCGCTCAAGGCGCTGGAGACGCTGGTGAACAAGTGCCTCAACCAGCATGCGGAATTGAAGGTCGTCACGTCGTCGCTCTACAGCGACGAGGAGAGCATCCGTGTGGACGTGCACATTTCGCTGCAATCGGATATCAGCATGCCGCTGGCGATTTCCGCGCTGCAAAAGCAGATCAAGAAGTATCTGGAAGCCTGCTCCGGCGTGATGGTGCAGGAGGTGCGCGTCTTTGTGGACAGCACCATTCCGGCAGATGAAAAGACGGAGGCCTCTCCGTATGCCATTCCGACGGCGCTGCTCGGTCTGGACGCCGATCCGCTGCCCGTGGGCAAGCCGGAGAAGCAGGACGAGCCGGAAAGTCAGGCGGAAGAACAGCAGGACGCGGAAGCCGAATGTGGCGCGGAGCCTGAGGCCGATGAACCCGAAACGAAGGCCGATGACACGGCGGAAGAAGCGGCGCAGGAAGACGAACAGCAGACGGCAGAGCAGGAGCAGGGTGAACAGGCATGATGGATTTGAAAACGTTTGTGAGCCAGATGCTCACGCCGGGTACGGTTCCCTGTACGCTCTTCGGGGCGGCGCTCGGCCTGATTTTTGCGGTGCTTTGCCTGACGGTCGGCGTTGGGCCGGCGCTGCTGATTGCGCTTTTCTGCCTGATCGGCGCGTTTATCGGCGGCGTAAAGGATAAAAAGAAATTCGTGGAGAACATTTATCTGTTTTTCCATCACGGTGAGAACGGCCGCTACTGAGAAGCGGCGCATATTCAATCAATAAAACGGATCGGAGCAAATGAAGAATGGCACGTCCTATAGCGCGTGAAGCTGCGATGCAGCTCGTATTTGAACAACTCTTTGGCGGAGAAGCGACGGCGGAGACCCTCGTTGATCTGATTGATTACAACCCGGGCGAGAAGGACAGCACCTATATCGACACCGTGGTTTCCGGCGTGAAGGAGCACGCCGAGCAGCTCGACGCCGAAATCGCGGCCTGCCTGCGCGGCTGGACGCTCGCGCGCCTGTCCCGCGTGGATTTGGCGATTATGCGCCTTGCCGTGTATGAAATGCAGTACAGCGGCCTGCCGGCGGCGGTGGCGATCAACGAGGCGGTTGAACTGACGCGCAAGTACTCCGGGGAGGAATCCTGCCCGTTCGTCAACGGTGTGCTGGGTACCATCAGCAGAAAGCTGGCGGCGCAGGCATGAGAGCTGTTCTGGGCATTGATACAAGCTGCTACACGACGTCCTGCGCGCTGGTGACGCCGGAGGGCGAGATTCTCTCTTCGTCCAGACGGCTGCTCACGGTGGAGGATGGCGCGCGCGGGCTCATGCAGTCGCAGGGTCTGTTTCAGCATGTCAAAAATCTGCCGCAGATGGTTCAAAACGTGATGGCCGACGTATCGGACGCTGAGATTTGCGCCGTGTGCGCAAGCACCCGTCCGCGACCGGCAGAGGATTCGTATATGCCCGTGTTTCGCGCGGGTGAAAGTCAGGCACGCGCAGCAGCTTCATTACTGCGCGTGCCTTTTTATCCTGCCAGCCATCAGGAAGGCCATGTGCGGGCGGCCATGGTGGACGCCGGTATCGACGAGACGAAGCCGTTTCTGGCGCTGCATCTCTCCGGCGGCACAACGGAAATCCTGCTCAGCGAAGAAGGAAAGCTGACGCTGCTGGGCGGCAGTCTGGATTTGCACGCCGGGCAGCTTGTCGATCGAACCGGCGTGAGGCTGCACATGCCGTTCCCGGCCGGGCCGTCGCTTGAAAAACTGGCGATGGAGGGAAAGGCGCAGGGCTTGATCGGCGTATCCATCAAGGGCGTGAGCTGCAATATGGCGGGCGCGGAAAATAAGGTAATGCGCTGGATCGAAGGCGGCGACATGCCCAAAGCGCAGATCGCCGCCGAGGTGTTCGATTTCCTTTGCAGAAGCATTCTCCGGATGATCACCGCTGCGGGCGAGCAGACGGGAGCGCGGCAGGCGCTGCTTGCGGGTGGCGTCGCATCCTCAACGCTGCTGAGGGGCATGCTGCTGGAACGCGCGAAAAAGACGCGGCTGGGCTGCAGGCTCTGCTTCGCGAGGCCGGAGCTTTCCGGCGACAACGCGGTGGGCGTCGCGCTGCTGGGCGCGGAAGCCTATCGGGCGGAGCGCCGTCTGCACGGATGATATGGACGATGAAGAGAAGAAGGAATCCCTGAATTTCGCTGAATCGACAGAGGAGGGATTTGGATGCCCCTGACATGGATTGACGGCCGGGAGGTCGCAAAAAAATGGAAGGAAAACGCCGCGCAGCGCGCGCAGGCGCTGACAGAAAAAGGCGTGACGCCGCACCTCGCGGTGATCGTGGCGGGCGACAACCCGGCCAGCCAGGTTTATGTGCGCAACAAGGAAAACGCCTGCCTGCGCGCGGGGATTCGCTCGACTATCCTGCGCCTGCCGGAGAGCTGCACGCAGGAGGAGCTGGAAAGCGCGGTTGTCGCGCTCAAAGCGGATCAAAGCGTACACGGGATTCTGGTGCAGCTTCCGCTGCCGAAGGGGCTGGATGAGGCGCGCGTGCTGGCGCTGATTGATCCCGAAAAGGACGTGGACGGTTTTCACGCGATGAATGCGGGCAAACTGATGAGCGGCCAGCCCGGTTTCGTGCCCTGTACGCCGCTGGGCGTGATGAAGCTGCTGGAGGCTTACAACATTCCGACACGCGGCAGGCATGCGGTGGTGATCGGGCGGAGCAACATCGTGGGCAAGCCGATGGCCATGCTGCTGCTGGCAGCGGATGCGACGGTGACCGTCTGCCACTCCAAGACGGAGAATCTGGCGGATATAACGCGGCAGGCCGATATCCTCGTCGCGGCGGTCGGCAAGGCGAATTTCGTGACCGGCGACATGATAAAGCCCGGCGCGACGGTGATCGACGTGGGCATGAACCGCGTGGACGGGGCGCTGGTGGGCGACGTGAACGCGGAGGAGGCAGCGCAGAAGGCGGCCTACCTCACGCCTGTGCCCGGCGGCGTCGGCCAGATGACGATCGCGATGCTGCTTTCCAACACGCTCGACGCGGCGGAACGCCATGGCCGCTAAGCTCGAACTGACGGTCTCTCAGCTCAACGAATATGTGCGCAGAATGTTTCAAATGGATCCGATGCTGCGCGCCATTGAGCTGAAGGGCGAAATCAGCAATTTGAAATTTCATCAGTCCGGCGCGCTGTTTTTCACGATGAAGGACGAAAACGCCGCGATTTCCTGCGTGATGTACGCCGATGAGACGGAAAATTTGCAGGCCATGCCGTTTGAAGGCATGCGCGCGACGGCGAGCGGAAGCGTGGCGCTGTACGCGCGGGGCGGGCAATATCAATTCGTCGTGAAGCGGCTGCATGCGCAGGGCGTGGGTGTGCTCTACGAGCGGCTGCAAATGCTCAAGGAGAAGCTGGGGCGCGAGGGGCTGTTTGCGCCGGAAAGAAAGCGCGCCCTGCCGCGCTACCCGGATACCGTCGGCGTGGTTTCCTCGCCGACGGGCGCGGTGATTCACGACATTCTGAATGTATCGCTGCGGCGCAACCCGAACGCGCGCATCCTGCTCTGCCCGGTGCGCGTACAGGGCGTCGGCGCGGATGAGGAAGTCGCGGCGGGGATTCGGATGCTCGAACGGCTGGAACACGTCAGCGTCATCATCGTGGCGCGGGGCGGCGGCTCGATGGAGGATCTGTGGACGTTCAACGAGGAAAGCGTCGTTCGCGCGGTGGCGATGTGCAAAAAGCCGGTCGTTTCCGCGGTCGGGCACGAAACCGACGTGACGCTTTGCGACTTGGCGGCCGATTTGCGCGTGCCGACGCCCTCCGCGGCAGCGGAATGTGTGACGCCGATTCGGGACGACGTGGCGGCCTCGGTGGAGGCGATGCGCGAAAGCCTGAAGGAAAGCGCGGAGGCATGCGTCGAGGCGAGGCGAAACGCGCTGATCCTCGCGCAGACGAAGCTGAACGCCAACCGCCCGGATCTTCAGGTCGCGCGGCAGGCGGAACGGCTGGAGGCGCAAACGCAGACGCTTTTGCGCGCGATGCGGGAGCAGATGCAGAAACGGCAGGGCGCGCTGGACGCGCGGCAGGCCGCGCTGGAGCTGCTCAGCCCGTATGCCGCGCTGAAAAGGGGATACGCCATCGTTCAGAAAGAGGGCGGCGCGGTGGCGAAGGCCGCGCTTTTGCGGGCGGGCGACGAGGTTTCGATCCGCTTTGCGGACGGCGTGATTCGCGCGAGGGTATGGAGCGAGGAGGAAGAGCATGGCCAGAAAGCAGACGTTTGAAGCGGGCATGAGCGAGCTGGAAGCGCTGACCGAGCGGCTTGTGGAGGGCGACATGACGCTCGACGAAACGATAAAGACATACGAAAAGGGCGTGGCGCTTGCCGCGCAGCTGAAGCAGCAGCTTGCGGATTGCAGCAGGCGCATTGAACAGATCGACCCGGAGACGGCGGAGATCACGCCGCTGGAGGAGAAAAGCAATGGATTATCGTGAGCAATATCAGCGCTATGTCGCGATGGTGGAGGAGACGATCGAGCAGGTTCTGCCGCAGACCGAGGAAGAATGTCCGAACGAAATGCGCATCCCCAAGCGCCTGTGCGAGGCGATGCGCTATAGCCTGCTGGCGGGGGGCAAGCGGATTCGCCCGGTGCTGCTGCTGGCGACGTGCGAAATGCTGGGCGGCGATATCCGTCAGGCGCGCGTGCCGGCCGCCGCGCTGGAAATGATTCACACGTATTCACTGATTCACGACGATCTGCCGGGAATGGATAACGACGATTACCGTCGCGGAAGGCTGACAAACCACAAAGTTTTTGGCGAAGGCTTTGCGATTTTGGCCGGAGACGGATTGCTTAATTATGCGTATGAGTGTATACTAAACAATGCGCTGGCGTGGGGAGAAAATACGCCGGGGCATATCCGCGCGGCGCAGGAGATCGCGCGGCGCGCGGGCGTGAGCGGCATGGTGGCCGGGCAGAGCATCGATCTGCTCAGCGAGCACCGCGAGCCGAACGAGGCGACGCTGCAATACATTCACACGCACAAGACGGCCGACCTGCTGACGGCGCCGCTGCTGGCCGCGGCCTATATCGCGGGCGCGGACGAAAAGGCGATTTCCGCGCTGGAGACGTTCGGTCTCTGCGTCGGGCTGGCGTTCCAAATCGACGACGATTTGCTGGACGTGCTCGGCGACGCGAAGGATTTGGGCAAACAGACCGGCATGGACGCGCAGCGCGGCAAGATGACATGGCCTTCGCTGGTCGGCGTTGAGGCCGCGCAGGAAAAATCCCGCGAGCTGTGGACGCGGGCGGAAGAGGCGCTTTCGGTTTTCGGCGATTCGGCGTGGTTCCTGCGCGCGTTTGCCGAGGCGCTGGCCAAGAGAAAGAAGTAAGAAACAGGGGGAGCAACCGTGGGGGCTATTTTACTGGAGATTATCAATAACCGCGTCATTCAGGCGGCGGCGCTGGCGTGGGCCATCGCGCAGGGGATCAAGGTGCTGCTGACGCTGGCCATCAGCAGGCGGTTTGACTACACGCGCGTGTTCGGTTCCGGCGGAATGCCGTCCTCGCACTCGGCGATGGCCTGCGCGATGCTGATGGTGGTCGGCCTTCACGAGGGTTTTTCCTCGGCGGTCTTTGCGCTTGCGTTCTGCTTTGCGGGCGTGACGATGTATGACGCGGCGGGCGTGCGCCGCTCGACGGGCAGAAACGCCGCGGTCATCAACCACATCGTCGAGGGTCTGTCGGGCAAGGGCTTCAATTTTGACGACGAGCATCTCAAGGAGCTGGTCGGCCACACGCCCATTCAGGTGCTGGCCGGCGCGCTGCTGGGCATCCTTGTCGGCGTTTTGATGGCCTAAAGACGCTGACCCGCATCGTGAAACGACAGAAAGACGATTGAAAAAAAGGAAAAACCGTGCTATAATCAGACGCAGGTGGTGCAGTATTCTAGTCAGCAAAGTTCTCTCTGAAGACGGGGCTAAAAATCCGTTAAAGGGCATATCGATGAAGTTTCTGGCGCTGGCTGCTGACGCCCAGTCGGGGGTTGGCGCTGGGAGTAAGAACTATGGGCGGCCGTCAATGGCATGGCGGAGTTCGACCCATTTTTCGTGGAGGCATGACGGCTTTGCGTCATGAAAACCTGCATGGTGGTACAAAAGCTGCCTGCAGTGTAGCCTGCCTTGAGCGGCTGTGGTGGATCACGGAACAACGCACGGTGACCAAAGGCTCACGGAAGCCGCCGCGATCGCTGTGTGAAACCACGACTGCAAAAGAGGCTAGGAAAGAACCGAGGCTGCCGAGGAAAGCTCCTAGACTGTCGAACAGGATATAACAGAGATTACAGTGTGGTCTCAGTGGTAATTCGGTCCCGCGCACGGAAACGACGCGGCGCGCGCTTTCAAGGGAAACCGCTTCTATGGCGACAGGAAGTAACGCGCGGGGAAAGCCTACCGAACCTAAGCCGCAAGGTCTATTTGTTATATCACCACCTTTCTTTTGCAAGCAGGCTCACGGTTTTTCGTGGGCTTTTTTTACCATAACGGGGAAAGATAACGCGGCGCAGAGCGCCTTAGACTGTAGATAAAAAGCTATTCTCCCCCCGAAGGGGGAGAATAGCCCTTTCCGCAAATGAAAGAATAGCTGAATTTCTTGATTTTGCTATTCAAGCCAAGTTTGCTTATGTCAACAAGCTACGGCGCAGAGCGCCTTCACGGCTTAGATGGAGTGAAAATTTTGTGAGTAAAAAGGAAAAAACGAAGCAGGAAAAGCGGCAGTGGGTGGTCACGGTCGTGATTCTTTCCTTTGTGCTTTCCGTGCTGATGTCGGTTTTAACGAGCCTGTTCGTCGATTCGGCGGGGCTGCTGGTCGCGCTGCTGGCGCTGATCGTGCTGATTTCCATCGGCGTAATAACGGACGTCATCGGCACGGCGGTCACGTCGGCGGACGAACAGCCGTTTATTGCGATGGCCTCCAAGCGGATCAAGGGCGCGAAGCAGGCGCTTCGGCTCATCCGCAAGGCGGAGCGCGTGTCGAGCCTGCTCAACGACGTGGTGGGCGATATCGTCGGCGTTATCAGCGGCTCGGCCGGTTCGGTGATCGCGCTGTATCTGGCGGCGATGGGGCTGCCGACGGCGGTAGCTTCCGTGCTGATTGCGGCGTTTACGTCCGCGTTTATGATCGGCGGCAAGGCGGCGGGCAAATCCATCGCGATTGAGCAGAGCGCGAACATCGTGTTGTTTGTCGGCAAGACGATGGCTCTTTTCGAGCGCAAAACGACAAAACGAAAGAAAAATAAGAAAAACTGAGGGAGGTGCGGTCGATGGCGATTCTGCCTGAAATCAGCGGGCCGGATGACGTCAAGCGTCTGGATGCGAAGCAGCTGGACGAGCTGGCCGCGGAGCTGCGGCAAACGATTATTGATACCGTGTCGCGTCAGGGCGGGCATCTGGCGTCCAATTTAGGCGACGTTGAATTGACGATTGCGCTGCACAGGGCGTTCAACAGCCCGACGGATAAGCTGGTTTTCGACGTCGGTCATCAGATTTACGCGCATAAGCTGCTCACCGGCAGACAGGAGCAATTCAAAACCCTGCGCTCCTATCACGGCATGAGCGGTTTTCCGTGCCGCGAGGAAAGCGAGCACGATTTGTTTGATACGGGTCATTCGTCCACGTCCATTTCGATGGCGCTGGGGCTGGCGCGCGCCAGAGATTTGAACCACGAGGATTATCACGTGGTGGCGATTGTCGGCGACGGCGCGCTGACGGGCGGCATGTGTTACGAGGCGATGAACGACGCGGGCAACGGACACACGCGGCTGATCGTGGTGCTCAACGACAACGAAATGTCCATTTCCAAAAACGTTGGCGCGCTGTCGGAATATTTCAAGCACCTTCGCGCGAGCGCGTCGTGGTACGGCAGCAAAAAGCGCATCCGCGACAAGCTGACGCGCGTTCCGCTGATCGGCAAGCCGCTGGCGCGCGCGATTGAAAACGCGAAGAACATGGTCAAATCCGTGACGACGGGCGGCGAGATGTTTGAAGCGCTGGGCTTCCGCTACCTCGGCCCGTTCGACGGCCACAACATCGAAGAGATGACCCATGTGTTTGAGGAAGCGAAGCAGGTTCAGGATATGCCGCTGCTCATCCACGTGATTACGAAAAAGGGATACGGCTACGATTTAGCGGAGCGCCAGCCGGAGAAATTTCACGGCGTTGCGCCGTTCCGCGTGGAAAACGGCATGAAGCGGAGCCAGAGCAGCAAGGAGAGCGCCGCGCAGGCTGCGGGCAAAGAGCTGATGAACATGGCGGCGGAGGATGCGCGCGTGGTTGCGGTGACGGCGGCCATGGCGGGCGGCACGGGGCTGACGGAGTTCGCGTCGTATTACCCGAGCCGGTTTTTCGACGTGGGCATTGCCGAGCAGCACGCGGTGAGCATGGCGGCGGGCATGGCGCGCGGCGGCTACCGGCCGTATTTCGCGGTATATTCCACGTTCCTGCAGCGCGCTTATGACCAGATTGTGCACGACGTATGCCTGCAAAACCTGCCGGTGTGCATCCTTTCGGATCATGTGGGGCTGGTCGGCGACGACGGCAAGACGCATCACGGTGTGCTCAGCGTTCCGATGCTGATGAGCATCCCGAATTTGACGCTGCTCGCGCCCCGCGATACGCGCCAGATTCGTCAGGCCGTGCGCGCGACGCTCAAGTTGGATGGGCCGTGCGTCGTGCAATATCCCAAGGAAGGCATCGAGCCTTACGCGCAGAACGTGACGGGCGAACCGTTTGCCGTCGGCAAATGGCAGACGCTGATCCCCGGCGGGCAGGATGCGGTGATTCTCGCCTATGGCCGGATGACGCAGAACGCGATTCAGGCCTCCGAGCTGCTGGTTCAGCGCGGGCTGTCGGTCGGCGTGATCGACTGCTGCTCGCTGAAACCGCTGGATATGGATTGCCTGCGCGCGCTGTTCGAGCGAAAGGCGAAGATCGTCACGATTGAAGAAGGCGAAATGATCGGCGGATTCGGCTCGGAAATCGCGCGCGTGTGCGTGGAGGAAAACGCGGACGCGCCCGTGCAGATCATCGGGCTGGAAAACCGCTTTATCACGCACGGCTCCGTGCCGGAGCTGCTGCGCGAGTGCGGGCTGACACCGGAGCAGCTCGCGGATCGAATAGAAGAAATCGCAGGAGACAAGGAGAACAGTCATGTCGGATAAGAAACGGGTTGACGTCGCGCTGGTGGAGCGCGGGCTGGCGCAGAGCCGGGAAAAGGCGCAGGCGCTGGTGATGTCCGGCGTGGTCTATATCGGCGAAAACAAGGTGGACAAGGCTTCCGCGCAGGTGACGCCGGAGGACGAGCTGATCGTGCGGCAGACGGGCACGGGCTACGTGAGCCGCGGCGCGCTGAAGCTGGAAAAGGGGCTCGCGGTCTTCGGCGTGGAGGCCAAGGAGCGCGTGGCGATGGACTTGGGCGCGTCCACGGGCGGCTTCACGGACGTGCTGCTGCAAAACGGCGCGGCGCATGTCTATGCCATCGACGTGGGCTACGGCCAACTGGATTGGAAGCTGCGCAACGATCCGCGCGTGACCGTGATGGAGCGCACCAACGCGCGCTACCTGACGGCGGACGACCTGCCACTCAAGCCAACGCTCGGCGTGATGGATGTGTCGTTCATTTCGATTACAAAGATTCTGCCTGCGGCCGCCGCGATCATGGGCGAGGGCGGCGAGTTTATTTCGCTGATTAAGCCGCAGTTTGAGGCAGGGCGCGACCGCGTGGGCAAAAAAGGCGTGGTTCGCGACGCGCAGGTTCATCTGGACGTGGTGAAAGAGATCCTGCAATTCATCGATGCGGACATGGGCTGGACGGTGCAGAACCTCTCCTTTTCGCCGATCAAGGGGCCGGAAGGGAACATCGAGTTTCTGGTGCACATTCTGCCCAAATGCCGCGCGACGCACTGTGTCACCGAGCAGGAGGCGGCGGAGGTTGTCCGTCAGGCGCACGAATCGCTGGGCAACGCCTGATTTGAAAAAAAGAAGGAGGACATCGGCGCATGATTCGCAACGCGATGTTTTATCTGAACCAGAATAAGCCGTCGGTTTTCGACACCGTGCGGGTCTGCGCAGAGCTTTGCCGCGAGCGGGGCATCGAGCCGATTTTCTTTGAGGCGAATCGGGAAGAATTGATCGAAAAGCTGGGCGACGAAGCGGAAGCGGCGCGGTATCTCCCCGAACCGGAGGCCGGAACGGTCGATATGCTCTTTGTGTTCGGCGGCGACGGCACGGTGCTGCGCGCGCTGGATATGTATGTGGACAGGGACATCCCGATTCTGGGAATCAACCTCGGGCGGCTGGGTTTTCTGCTGGAGACGCAGACGCAGGAGCTGCCGGAGGCGCTGGATATGATCGTTCGCGGCGAATACGCCATCGAGCGGCGCATGATGCTGTACGCGGAGGGCATGTGCAACGGGAAGCCCGTTTCGGCCTACGCGACCAACGAAGTCAGCATTTCCCGAGGTCTCTCCCAGCGGATGATCGCGCTGGATGCGCTTGTTGGCGGCGCGCTGGTGGATCATTATATCGCGGACGGCGTGGTGCTGGCCAGCCCGACCGGCTCAACGGCGTATTCGCTTTCGGCGGGCGGGCCGATTGTCAGCCCGGATGTGCCGTGCTTTGTGCTTAACCCAATCTGTCCGCACACGCTGCAATCCCGGCCGATTGTGCTTTCCGCCGACGAGCCGGTGACGCTGCTGCTGAACATGAAGGAGATGCGCGAGGGCATGCAGCTCTCCATCGACGGGCAGGCGATCAGCCGGATGCGCAACGGCGAGCGGCTGACGGTGATGCGCTCGCCGCACGACGCGCAGCTTGTGCGCTTTTCAAGGGCGCGCAATTTCTTCTCGCTGCTCAAGGACAAACTCTCTCAGTGGAGCTTATAAACGGCGGATTTTCCGACCAACCCGATTCGAGGAGGACGTTATGAAGGCAAAACGGCAGGCTTTGATCCGCGAAATTGTGGAGAGCCAGAGCATACAGACGCAGGAGGAGCTTGCCGAAGCCCTGCGCGTGCACGGGATGGTGGTTACGCAGGCCACGGTTTCCCGCGACATCAAGGAGATGCACCTCATCAAGGTGCTCGCGGAGGACGGCGCGTATCGCTACGCGATGATTGACAAAAACGATCAGGGCGTGGGCGACAGGCTGATTCGCATGCTCTCCGATTCGGTGGTCGATATCAACAGCGCCAACAACCTGATTGTGATTAAAACCCTTTCCGGCAGCGCGCACGTTGCGGCGGAGGCGGTGGACAGCCTGCACTGGCCGGAGGTGCTGGGCACGGTCGCGGGCGACAACACGATTCTGATTATCGTGCGCTCAAACGACGAGGTGGACGCGGTGATCCGCCGGTTTAAGAACATCGTCAGGTAAGAGGGGAAGATTGCGATGCTTTTACAGCTTAGTATTCATCATCTTGCGCTGATTAACGACATGACCATCGACTTCGAGCCGGGCATGAACGTGATGACCGGCGAAACCGGCGCGGGCAAATCCATCGTCGTGGACGCTGTGAATCTGGTGCTCGGCGAACGCGCGGACAGGGATTTGATTACAAACGGCGAAATGAAGGCGCGCGTGGAGGCGGTATTCGATATCGCGGACAACGAAAAGGTCAAGGCGCTGCTGGGCGAACTGACGCTGACCGGCGACGAGGATACCGCGTCCATCTCCCGCGAGCTGACCAGCGCGGGGCGAAACATCTGCCGGATTAACGGCACGATTGTTCCGCTTCAGACGCTCAAACAGGTTTCCGCCCAGCTGTTGGATATCCACGGCCAGCATGAGCACCAGCTGCTGCTGGACAGCAAAAACCACATCGGCTATCTGGATGAATACGCCGCGGACGAGGTTCGGCCGCTGCTGGCGGAAAACGAGCAGGCGTATGCCGCGTGGCGGCAGACGGCGCAGAAGCTCTCCAAACTGCGCAAGAGCGTGGCCGAAAGGGAACAGCGCATTGACATGCTCCGCTTTCAGCTCGAAGAACTGCGCGGCGCGCATTTGACGGCAGGCGAGGAAGAAGAACTGGAGCGCCAGAAGGTGTTCTATCGAAACGCGGGCAAGATCATGTCGGCGTTCGACGAATCCTGCGCGCTGCTGAGCGACGGCGTGGAGGGTGGATCCTCGGCGGTGGAGCTGCTGCGCGAGGGCGTGAACGCGCTGGAGCCGGTGGCCTCGCTCGATGCGAGATATGAAACGGTATACGCGAGGCTGGACGGCCTCTGCTATGAGGTGGAGGACGCGGCGCGCGATTTGCGCGACCTGCGCGAGGACATGGACTACGACGGCGAGGAAGCCGAACGTGTGGAAAGCCGATTGGATCTGCTGCGCCGCCTGAACCGCAAATACGGCGCGACGACGCAGGAGATGATCCGCTATCGGGATAAAATCGAGGCGGAGCTGAGCGAATTGGAGGATTCCGACGAGGCGGCGGAACGGCTGGAAAAGGATTACCGCCAGATGACGCGGCGGCTGGAGGAGATTTCCGTAAAGCTGACGCATGCGCGAGAGGAGGCCGCGAGGCGCTTTGAACGCGCGATCGTCGAGCAGCTTCACGATCTCGGCATGAAAAACGCGCGGCTTTCGATGGCGTTTGCGCCGCTGGGCGAGGGCGAAAAGCTGCGCGACCGCTTCAGCGCGCAGGGCGTGGATCGAATTGAAATGATGTTCTGCGCGAATCTGGGGCAGCCGCTCAAGCCGCTGGCGCGCGTGGCTTCCGGCGGCGAGCTGTCGCGCATCATGCTGGCGCTCAAAAATCTTTCGGCGCAGAAGCCGGGAATTCCCCGAAGCATGGTCTTTGACGAAATCGACACCGGAATCAGCGGGCGCATGGCGCAGGTTGTGGCCGAGAAGATGAGCCAGATCGGCGACCATCATCAGGTGATCTGCGTGACGCATCTGCCGCAAATCGCCGCGATGGCGGATACGCAGTATCTGGTCTGCAAATACGACGAAAACGGCGCGACGCGCACCGAGGTGACGCGGCTGAGCGAGAGCCAGCGCGCGCAGGAGATCGCCCGCATGGTGGGCGGGGCGGGCTGCGAAAGCGAGAGCAGCGTTCGCCACGCAGCCGTGATGCTGGAGGAAGCGAGGGCGCGCAAGCAGGCGCTCCGCGCGGCCATAGAGGGAAAATAAGGCCGCCGTCACTGGGCGGAAAAGAAAAAGCAGAAAAAACGAGGCTGTCAAGATCACAACACCGATATTTCAAGAGTAAAACTAAGTTTTTTGCCCGAAGGTTTCCAAAGGGCGACCGGAAAGCCCTTTGGTGGGGCGATGGGGCAAAGCCCCGTATCCAAAAATGCTTAGATATTTGATTCTTGAAATGTTCGGTTTGGACTTGACAGCCCGTTTTGCTTTTAGTTTTCGCCTTTGCGAATGGCGATGCACAGCGCGCCGTTTTGAACGGTGCAGCCGATGGTGATCGGGAAATCGAACGTATTCTGAAATTCGAGGTTGAGCTTGATGGTGCCGCTCGTGGGGCTGCTTCTTCCGACGGCGGCGTCTACGCCGTGCGGGGCATATGTCGCGCCGCTGGGGCCGTGCGTGTGGCGATAGATGATGGAAATGCCCTCCGGGAGTTGAAGCAGGGCGTTATAAAGCGTCGTGGAAACCTGACAGGTTCCGCCGCCCGAGCCCGCGACGGATTCGCCGTTGATCAGCACGGGGGAATCCTTGTAGCCGCGGCTCTTGCGATACGGCCCGGCGACCGCGTCAAAATCAAAGACATAGCCCGAAGCATAGGTTCCGTTGATATAGCCGCATCCGACGCGGATGTTTTCCATGCGCCCCAGATTCAGCTCGGAGGTGCGCAGCGAATAGAAGGTCGTGAAGACGGAAATGACGTCGCCCGCCTGCGCATAATCGGGGTTGGGGGCGACGGGTTCGAGCTGCTTGATATCGCCGACGTACAGATAGCCGACAACGCGCTTATACGGCACGACCGCCCAGCCGTCCTCAATCTGCCAGATGCTCAGGCGGGAATCCGCCGCGAGGGTGACGAGCTGCTCGGAATCTGCGTCCGGCGCGGCGTACAGGGCGGTTTCCACCGCGGTAACGGCCAAATAGCTGTTTCGAATAACGCCATAGGGGGCGACATCGTCCGACACGGGGAGAATATCGTCCACATTATGCCGACCGACATAGTAAATGCCCACGTCGCTGCGCCAGCAGAAGAGCCACTCCTGATCGTAGCCGAAAATCTGGACGGTTTCGCCTTCCTTGAGCAGGCCGAGCGAGGCGCTGTCCTTATCGGCCTGACTGCGCATGCTCATGGAGATCTTGGCGACGCCGGTATATAGAATTTTCGGCGTGCCGTCCGCGTTGGCGTTTTGCATGAATTTTTCCATGCAGATAGCCGTTCCCGTGTCTGCGAGCGCGCCGAAGGCCATACATAGACAAAGCAAAAAGAGGAGCAAGAAATGTTTTCGCACAGAGAGCCTCCGTCAATCGTTTTGAAGGGTATTGTTTTTTTATTATACCCCCAAACGACGAGCAAGGCAAGCGGCAAAAGCGCATAGTTTGTGGCCGGGAGGTGTCCGACGGTGAAGGAGAGCTATGTGCTGAAACGGCGGAACGGGGAGGCGTGCGGCTACGTCATGGCGAGGGACAAAGAGGTGCGCGTGCGCCTGCCGAACGAAAAGGGAACGGCGAAAATGGCGGTCATTTATGCGGATCAAACGCAGATGATCGAAGGCAAGCTCGACGGGATGGAGCGGACATATCCGGCCGCCGGAAGCCGACTGCTGGGCGCGTATGTGTGTTCGGGCGGGCGGCTGCTGATGGATACGGGCGAGGCGGCGCGCCGCGCGTTTGAGCGCGCTGAAGAAGCGCGCCAGTCCGCCCAAAGAGCGGAAGGAGAAAGAAAGGATGCGCGCGGAGAGGATGCGCGGACGCACGAACGCCGCCAAACCGAAGGAGATACAATCGGGGCGGCGGAGCGCAGATGGCCGCCGCCGCCCTGTATGCCGGGGGCGAGGTATGTAAACGGCGCATGGAAGGTCAGTCAAGGGGCGGCGCGCTGAAAACCGTTCGATTCGCCGCGCTGCTGTGCCGCAGACCAATTTCGCGGATGTAGTGCGTTCGACCGCCTTGCAGCCGGGGCGGAAGGGCGGGCGGAGCGGGTTCGGGCGCCGGGGCGGGAACGGACGGCTGAACCGGCACGTCGGCACGGCCTTGAACCGCGCTGAAAAGATCGTAGGCCGTGACGACGGACGCGGGGGATTTCGGGCGGCTGGCGTTTAGAAGCGCATACGGGGAAATCATGCAATCAAGCCCCTTTCTTTATTTCTTTCTTCATTCTATGCCCGTAAAGGGCAGGCGTTACGCGGAAAAAGTGGCAGCATTTCCACCTTTTCGATAAAATGGGATTGAGAAAAAGAGGAACATCATGTATAATATCCCTAACCGAAGATTGCCTGAAATGAGGTGTATGAATTGGACGAACAGAAGAACGGAACGCCTGCGCCCAGAAGACGCAGACGCGCCGACGTGCAAAGAACGGTAATCAGCGAGGATTATACGGATTCCTTCCAGCCGAAGGAGGCGAAGCCTCAGGAAGAGGCGCGCCAGCCTCGCAGCGAGGTGCGCAAGCCCGCGCAGAGCAGCGTGCAGCGTCAGGTCTGGGAGGATGAATACGATGATTTTGACGACGAGCCGCGCCGCAAAAAAGGCGGAAAGAAGCGCGGGAAGGGCGACAAAACGGGATGCCTGATCGGCATCATCATTTTGCTGCTGATCGTCATCGTTGTGTTTGCGCTGGGCTGGATTGTATTCCCGGCGCAGAAGGACGACATTCTCGCCAGAATCGGCATCATGGCCACGGCTGAGCCGACCGTAACGCCGACGATTGAGCCGACCGCAACGCCGACGACTGCCCCGACGGCGACGCCCACGGCTGAGCCGACCGCCACGCCGACGGCAGAGCCGACCGCCACGCCGGAACCGGCGGTCCCCACGGCGGTGAGCTATCCCGCCGCGCCGATGGACGAGAAGGACATGAGCGGCAAGATGTTCGTCGCCAAGCAGGGCGCCGATAAGGTCTACCCCATGTTCAAGATCGAGACGGCCTCCGCCGTTAAATACGGCGGCAAAATTTACGTCACGGTGCAGGTGAACCCCGCGGCGAGCGGCGCTTTTACTTACTCTTACCCCCATTT
>ERZ772820.585-NODE-585-length-34401-cov-65.682525_pt1 | contig 34401 bp, 31 predicted proteins | sample MGYA00511377_ERZ772820 | MGnify/ENA primary metagenome ERZ772820 (study PRJEB29015, sample SAMEA2737684) | human gut metagenome | biome: human gut; feature: human-associated habitat; material: faeces | place: China | collected 2012 ... | reverse complement strand
TACTATGCCTCCCAGTATTTTGACAAAATGTACGAGTGCGCGGAGGATCTGATCAAGAAGGGTCTTGCCTACGTCTGCGAGCTGACGCCCGAGCAGATGCGCGAGTACCGCGGCGACCTGACCACCCCCGCCCGCAGCCCCTACCGCGACCGTCCGATCGAGGAATCCCTCGATCTCTTCCGCCGCATGAAGGCGGGCGAGTTCCCGAACGGCGCCATGACCCTGCGCGCAAAGATCGACCTTGCCTCCGGCAACTTCAACCTGCGCGACCCGGCGATCTACCGCATCAACCACATGACCCACCACGCCACCGGCGACAAGTGGTGCATCTACCCCATGTACGACTTCGCCCATCCCATTGAGGACGCCATGGAGCACATCACGCACTCGCTGTGCTCTCTGGAATTTGAGGCGCACCGCCCGCTGTACAACTGGGTCATTGAGCACTGCGACCTGCCCGCAAAGCCCCGGCAGATCGAGTTTGCCCGTCTGGGCATCAACTACACCGTCATGTCCAAGCGCAAGCTGCGCCTGCTTGTCGAAGAGCACCGCGTCGCCGGCTGGGACGATCCTCGGATGCCGACCCTCTGCGGCCTGCGCCGCCGCGGCTATACGCCCAAGTCCATCCGCAATTTCTGCGAGCGCATCGGCGTGGCCAAGGCCGCTTCCACGGTGGAATACGCCTTCCTGGAGCACTGCCTGCGTGAGGATCTGAACGAAACCGCGACCCGCACCATGGCAGTGCTGCACCCCGTGCGCCTGACCGTCACCAATTATCCGGAGGGAAAGAGCGAGGTCTTCACGGTGGAAAACCACCCGAACCACCCGGAGATGGGCACGCGCGAGATCACCTTCTCCCGTGACCTGTGGATCGAAGCGGACGACTTTATGGAAGAAAAGGTCGGCAAGTTCTTCCGTCTTTTCCCGGGTAATGAAGTCCGCCTGAAGGGCGCCTACGTCGTCAAATGCACCGGCTGCATCAAGGACGCGGACGGCAAGGTCACGGAAGTTCTCTGCGAATACGATCCCGACTCCCGCGGCGGCGACCCCGCCGACGGCCGCAAGATCAAATCCACCATCCACTGGGTGGACGCGCACACCGCGGTGGACGCGGAGGTTCGCCTGTACTCCAACCTCTTCTCCGACCCGGAGCCGGACGCCGCAGACAAGAACTTCCTTGATTGCCTGAATCCCGACTCTCTGGAAATTCTCTCCGGCTGCAAGGTCGAAGCCGGTCTGGAAAGGGCCACCGCCCCGGCTGCCTACCAGTTCATGCGGCTCGGCTACTTCTGTCCGGATAAGGACTCCACCCCGGAGCATCCGGTATTCAACCGTTCCGTCAGTCTGAAGGACAGCTACAAACCGGAAGCAAAGTAAAAGGAAAAAGGAACAAACAAACGCCCCTGCGGAAGATTCCGCAGGGGCGTTTGTTTGCAGATTTTTCAGGGCAGACAGGCAAGCGTTCTGCCCAGCGGCTCGGAAAAGCCGAGCGCGCGGTACATTCCCTCGTCACAGGGGGCGCAGCAGACCGTCAGGCTTGCAATGCCCTGCTCCGCGCACCAGCGCTGCGCCGCCCCGGCAAGCAGCCGGGCAATTCCCTTTTTCCGGAAAGCAGGCTCGACATAGAAATCCTCGAGTGCCGCGGTCCAACCGCAGGAAAAGGTCGACCAGCAGCGCGACACACTGCACATTCCGACCGCCCGGCCACCCTGTTCCGCGGCAAAGAATGTGATCTTCCTTTCCCGGATGGCAGCACAGAGCCGCTTTTGCTTCTCCTCCGTCAGGGGCTCTTCTCCGATTTCCAGCAGGTAGCCGTTTTCCAGCCGCAAAAGCTGCCCGTCCGCCGGGTCGGTAATGCACTCGACAGTCACGGGGCGCTCTGTCTTTTCCGCCATAGGGGCAATGCTTTGATGTTCCATTTTGTTTCCTCCAAAAAAATTCGGAGGGTCAGGAAGCGTGCACCCTCCATACACGATACAGCTTCATAAAAGATCACCCTTTCCTGAAAATTTGAACCCAGACGTCTTAATCCGACGTGGTTTCCGGTAAAAACAGAATATCCAGATCGACGCCGCCTTCGATGCCGGCCACCGTGCCGGTGTCCGTGTATTGCAGGCAGTCGAAATGATAGTGGAATTCCGGCGTAGTGTCGTATTCTGCCAGCCAGAGCGTGTAATCCTGTAATTTTGAGAGATCAAAATAGCGGTAGCCGAGGCTCTGGTTGAAATATACCCCCGCCTCAAAGCCGTTGCGGCGCACGACCTTGCAGAAGGCCACGGCGCAGTCCGTCAGCGGCAGACCGTCCGGCGTGGGGATGCGCTCGGAGCCGCTGACCGTTTCCCAGTCGTAAAACAGCGGCAGGTCGAGCTTTCGCGTTCCGATCAGCTCGCAGGCGTAGCTTGCTTCCTCGCGCGCCTCCTGCACATTCATCGCCTGAGAGAAAAAGTATGCGCCGATCTTCAGCCCGGCCGCGCTCGCGCCGTCGTAATAGGTCTGAAAGGTTTCGTCCTCGCGCAGGCCGCCGGCCGTATAGCCGCGGTAGCCCACGCGGAGAATGACAAATTCCACACCGCTGTCGCGCACCGCCTGCCAGTCCACGTTCTGCTGGTGCTCGGACACGTCGATGCCGACCATATGCCGCATCGCGCGGTAACGGAGGAAGCCGTTTTCCTCATAAAACGCCTCGGCATCGTATGTATTGAGCGCGATCTGCGGCGTGTCCGAGCCGCTCGTCACACCAAAAAAGCGCCAGTAAATCAGCACGGCGACCAGCGCCGCCGCGATCAGTCCCAGCAGCGTGATCAGCAAGCCGCGCAGAAGCGGTGAGCCGTAGTTTTTTTGTTTTCTTCGCTGTGCCATGGCAGGCTCCTTTCTGTTTTCTAGAGTATAGCACGTCAAGCGCGGCATCGCAACCGAATTCGCGAAAAAACAACTTGTAAGTACGCGGGATTTGTTGTAAAATAAAAAATACGATACCTTTTTCCGGAGGTTTTTCTCTTGAAACGACTTTTCTGCGGTATCTTTTCGGTACTGCTTTTTTTCTCTCTGCTCACAGGCTGCGGCGCAAAAACGCCCGCGCTCCCGGAGAAGCCCACGCAGGGCAGCAGCAAGGTCACGCTGGCCGCTGTCGGAGACATCTGCATGACCGACGCCATGCTCACCGCACTGCACCGCGTGGACGGAAGCTACGACTTTCTTTCTCTCTTCGGAGATACGGTCAATACCATCGCCGCCGCGGATCTCGCACTGGGCAATTTTGAGGGCAACTTTGCCGGTGCGCCCTACACCGGCGGCAGCTATCCCGACGAGCTGGCCGCCGCGCTCGGCGACGCCGGCTTTGACCTGCTGCAAACCGCCAACTCCTACAGCATTCAGAACGGACTGACGGGGCTCCAGCGCACCAAAGCCGTCATTGAGGGCGAGCGGCTCACCGCCCTCGGCACCTATGTCAGCAAATCCGACGCCAGCGCCAACCGCGTGGTCGTCCGCGATGTCAACGGCATCCGCATCGCCTTTGTCGCCTTCACCAAGGGGCTGAACGGCATGAGCATCCCCGCTGGGTCGGAATACTGCACGAATCTGCTCTACACCGACTACAGCGGCAACTACACCCGAGTGGACACCGACGGCATCACCGCCGTGCTGACGCAGGCCCGCAGCCTCCAGCCGGACCTGATCGTCGCCGCCCTGCACTGGGGCAGCGAGGGCAGCTCCGAGGTCAGCAAAACGCAGGAGCAGATTGCCGATCTTCTGCTCCGCGGCGGTGTGGACGTGATCATCGGCTCCCATTCTCACCGCGCCGGGCAGGTCGAGCGCCGCACGGTCTATGCCTCAGACGGTTCCTCCAAGGAGGCCGTGATCGCCTACAGTCTGGGCGACTACTGTACCACGGAGGAGGGCGGCATCAACGCCTCCCTCATTCTGAATCTGGAATTCACCCGCGACCATGCCAGCGGCGTCACCACCCTGACGGATGTCGGCTACACGCCCATTGCGACGGTCGACTTCGGGCCGGAGGCCAAGCAGCGCTACGCCGTCCTGAACATGGACAATGCCATCGCGCTCTATGAGAGCAACTACTATGACCGCATCCCGGAGGAGATCTACCAGACGCTTCTCACCCGCCGGGAAAAGCTGGCCGATACGGTTTTCCCGAAGGAGGACACCGGCACAAAATAGTTTTCACGCAAATTATCATTATACGATTCTTTTTCATTCTATATCTTGACAGCTTTCGTTGCGTATGCTACACTCGATTTAGACGAAGGATTGTTTGTTTTGGCAGGAATACGGTGATGTCGGAGGTGTCTGAATGAAAAAATGTTTGATTTGTACCATTCTGGCGGCGCTGCTGCTCTCCGCCTGCTCGGGCGGCGTGCCTGCGCCCACGGAAAGCGCCGCTTCGCTTCCGTCGGAAAGTGGGCCGCAGCTCTCCTTCCCGGAGGCAGGGCAAATTCTGGACGTGGACTGCTCCGACAATGTTCTGCCGGAGGATGACGGCACGCGCAGCGTAAGACTCCGGTGGGTGACGAGCGAGAGCGAGGAACTATCGCATGACTTCCCCCTTTCCGGCACACCTTCCGACGAGGCTGCGCCGGTTCTGCGGCTCCGGCAGGAGTGGTCCACCGGCGCACTCGTTTTCTATGATTCCACACCCGTGTCGGATGCAGAGGATCGCGCCTACATCCTCGGTCTGCTGGAAAATTCCGCGCTTCCCTCAACCGAAGAAGGCCTTCCCAATCTCATTCTGACTGTGACGGACGGCGAAACCACCACGGAATATCCGGTTTTCGCGAAGGACGCTGCCGAGGATTTCTTCCGGCTCAGTGCGCTTGCCTATAAATACGCCGCGCCGCAGACCCTGACGGCGAACGACTGGGGCTGGCACACCGGGTTCGACACGGATTACCGGCTGTGTCTCCGCAGCGGTGAGCTTCACGCCGATCTCGACCGGGCGCAGGCGCTCGTTCTGCTCCGCGCACTGTTTGGGGAACGCGGGCAGAGCGCAGCTTTTCCGGATTATACCGGCGCACCGCTGTCCCCGGAGCTGCCGGAGGAAAGCGTCTGCCTGACGGAATACTGGCTCGAGCTGGACGACGATACACCGAAAATCCACGAGCAGCACTATTATCTTCTCCCCAATGGGACGCTCGCACGTCTGACCGGCACGGTAAATTATCTTTGGAGTTACGGCAGCTCTGGCATTGAGATAGAAAGCCTTACTCCCTCCTGGCCGCGCGTCGCTGTCGCGGAGGGCGCATTCGACTGGGAGCTGCTCAATTCTGTCTTGCATCAGCTTCCATAATTCTCAAAGGAACTGTAAACAACGCACCCCCGCAGACAACGTCTGCGGGGGTGCGTTTCTGTTTTCTTATTCGGACTCTGCTTTTATAGATGCGCCTTTTTCCAGACGCCGCTAAAATAGAAGATCGCCGAAAGTGAGCAGGACATCATCCAGCTCACAGGCCACGCCAGCCAGATGCCGGTGCTGCCCCAGAATCGGGAAAAGAGAAACGCCAGCAGCACGCGCAGAAACAGCGCCGTGAAGGTCGTCGCCATAAAGAGCGTCATCGCGCCCGCACCGCGGAACACGCTGTCGGCGCAGAGCTTGATCGCCACCAGAATATAAAACGGCGCAACGATCAGCAGAAATTCGCAGCCGACATCCAGCGCCGCGCTTCCCTTCTCCTTCATAAACAGGCCGATCAGCGGCGTGCGGAAGATCACATACACCAAGCTGAATACCAGCGCCACGGCGCACATCAGGCCGAGGCCGCTTTTCATACCGCGCCTGACGCGATCCGGCTTTCCCGCGCCGAGGTTCTGTGCCGTAAAATTGGAAACGCCCGTGCCGAGCGTTGAGATCGTCGTGGTCGTAAAGCCGTTGACCTTGATCGCGGCGGCATAGCCCGCCACGACCGCGCCCTCAAAGCCATTGACGATACTCTGGATCAGGATATTCCCCAAGGACACAAAGCACTGCTGCAAGGTGCTCGGGAGCGCAATGCGGATGATCCGCTTCAAAATTGCAAGGTCGAACAGCTTTGGCTTTTCCTCACATTCCAGTGTGCGCAGCTTGCGGAACACCGTCACGACCGCCAACACGCAGCTCACGCCCTGACACAGGAAGGTCGCCCACGCGACCGCGCCGACGCCGCGGTGCGGAAACAGGCGGACAAAGAGAATGTCCATGAACACATTCGCCGTAGACGAGCAGGCAAGGAACCAGAATGGGGTTTTCGAGTCGCCCAGCGCGGAAAAAATACCGCTGGAGATGTTATAAAAGAAAAGGAACAGCAGCCCTGCGGTGTAAATATTCAGATATTCCAGCGCCGCCGGACGGATGGAGTCCGCAAGGCGGATGAGGCGCAGCAGCGACGGCATGAGCAGAAAGCCCAGCACCATCAGAAGCAGCGTCAGCGCTCCGCTGAAAAGGAAATTCGTGCTGACGGCGGATTTCAGCTCCCGGATTCTTTTCGCGCCGTAGAGCTGGGAGATCACGACGGAGCAGCCGATATTGCAGCCAAAGGCGAAGGCAAGATAGATCAGCGTCACCTCATAGGCGTTGCCGACTGCCGAAAGCGCATCCTCTCCGATCATTTTTCCAGCGATCAGGGAGTCCGCAACGTTATACATCTGCTGGAAGATCACGCCGCCGAGCAGCGGAAGGGAAAAATTCCGGAGCGCCTTCCCCGGTGGGCCGACCGTTAAATCTTTTATCATATTCTTTCTATTTAGGCAGAAAAGCTGCCGTTTTTCCAAAATCCAGACAGTAAAAGTAGGACACTTCCGTTTGGAAGCGTCCTACTATATTACATTTCGACTTTATACAGAGAAACGGATCAGCCGTTGTTCTCTCTCATCTTTGCAAAGCACTCGCTGCAGTAGACCGGACGATCGGTCTTGGGCTCGAAGGGAACGCGAGCCTCGCCGCCGCAGTTCGCGCAAACAGCGGTGTAATACTCTCTGGGGCTGCGGGCAGCATTCTTGCGAGCGTCGCGGCAAGCCTTGCAGCGCTGCGGCTCGTTCTGGAAGCCTCTCTCCGCATAGAATTCCTGCTCACCGGCGGTGAACACGAACTCATTGCCGCATTCCTTGCAAACTAAAGTCTTGTCTTCGTACATTTTGGTTTACCTCTCTTGATGATAAAGATTTGCCCCGACACTCTCTTCGCGAATTGCAAAAATGGTATGCCACAGGGTTTCATATTGCGAACGGTGTATCACTGATAACGCCAACGCTTTCTCAATTATAGCATTTTAAACTGCTTTGTCAATAGTGGATGAAAAAATAATCCGTTAGAAAATAACATTTGTGCGTTTTCGACATTTTCCTTCCGTCGTTTTCGGTCAAAATGTCAGTTGTTCTTCGTTCTGGTTGCGCAAATGCAGATGATCATAGGCAAGCTGCGTCACGCAGCGGCCCCGCGGTGTGCGCGTCAGGAAGCCGATCTGCATGAGATAGGGCTCGTAGACATCCTCCAGCGTGACTGCCTCCTCGCCTATCGTCGCGGCAAGCGTTTCCAGTCCGACCGGGCCGCCGCCGTAGAACTGAATGATGGCCTTGAGCATCCGCCGGTCGGTCGCATCCAGCCCCAGCTTGTCCACCTCCAGACGCTCCAGCGCCAGATCGGCCGCCTCGCGCGTGATCACGCCGTCATAGTACAGCTGGGCAAAATCGCGCACGCGGCGCAGCATCCGGTTGGCGATACGCGGCGTGCCGCGGCTGCGGGAGGCGATCTCCAGTGCGCCTCCCGGGTCGATCTCCATGCCCAGAAGCGCCGCCGAGCGCGTGACGATGCGGCAAAGCTCCTCCGGAGAATACAGTTCCAGCCGGAAGGTCACGCCGAAGCGGTCGCGCAGCGGCGCGGAGAGCTGGCCGGCGCGGGTCGTTGCACCGATCAGGGTGAATTTTGGCAGATCGAGCCGGATGGAATTGGCCGAAGGCCCCTTGCCGACGATGATGTCAATGGCAAAGTCCTCCATCGCGGGATAGAGAATTTCTTCCACAGAGGTGTTCAGGCGGTGAATTTCGTCGATAAAAAGGATGTCGCCCTCGGAGAGATTCGTCAGAAGCGCCGCCAGGTCGCCGGCCTTTTCGATCGCCGGGCCGGAGGTGATGCGGATGTTCACGCCCATCTCGTTGGCGATGACGCCGGCCAGCGTGGTCTTGCCCAGTCCCGGAGGACCGTAGAGCAGGACATGATCCAGCGGCTCATTGCGCCGCCGCGCCGCCTCAATGTAGACCGCCAGGTTCTCCTTGACCTTTTCCTGTCCGTTATATTCGCTCAGGCGCTTCGGCCGGAGGGAAAACTCGCCCTCATCCTTGGCCGTAAAGCTCGTTGTTACGATGGGCGCTTCAAAATCCTGTGAAAAATCAATGCTCATGCACTCACCTCATTACCATCGCGCGCAGGCAGCGGCGCACGATCTCTTCCGTCGCCAGCCCTTCGGCAGGAATTCCCTTGAGCGCCGCGGCAATCTCGTTCTGATTGTAGCCCAGCTCTGTCAGCGCCGCCTGCGCAAGCGCCAGATTGCTGCCCGCCGCGGGTGCGGGCGCCGCGGACGTATCAGAGAAGTCCACCTCCGTCACCGCCGCGCCCAGCTTGTCCTTCAGCTCCAGAATGATGCGCTGCGCGAGCTTCTTGCCCACGCCCTGCGCCGCCGTCAGCGCTTTTTCGTCCTGCGTCACGATCGCCAGCGTGAAGCGCTCCGGCGTGGAGGAGGACAAAATGGCCAGCGCCGCCTTCGTACCGACACCCGTGACGCCCAGAAGCAGCTCAAAGCAGCGCAGCTCCTCGCGCGTGGAGAAGCCAAAAATATCAAACGCATCCTCGCGGATATAGCAATAGGTAAACAGCTTTGCCTTCTGACCGACACGCAGCTTGGACAGCGTATAGGCCGTGGTGTGGCAGGCGTAGCCCACGCCGCAGCAATCGATGACCGCAAGATTGCCCTCCATCAGGGTGACCTCGCCATTCAGATAATAAAACATCGCTATCCTCCCCGCGTTCTTGACAGCATGGACGTCGCCGAGCGCGCGTGACACAGCGCAATGGCGATGGCGTCCGCCGCGTCGTCCGGGCGCGGCATCTTTTCCATATGCAGAAAGCGGCGCGTCATGTCCATGACCTGCCGTTTCTCCGCCTTGCCGTAGCCGACGACCGCCTGCTTGACCTGCATGGGCGTGTATTCAAACAGCGGCACGCCCGCCCGCTCAATGGCAAGCAGAATCACGCCGCGGCCGTGGGAAACGCCGATTCCCGTCGTGATATTGTGACCCCAGAACAGCTCCTCCACTGCGACCGCTTCCGGCTTCGTGACCTCCAGCAGACGCGTGATGTCCTCAAAGAGCATATTCAGCCGCTGCGGAAAGGTCAGCTCCGGCGGCGTGGTCACGGTGCCGTATTGCAGCAGCGCGTACTTTCCCCGCTCCGACGAGATCAGGCCGAATCCCGTCGTCGCATAGCCGGGGTCAATGCCTAAAATAACCAAGGAACTTGTCCGCCCATTCCGGCACGGCAATATTCAGCAGCCAGCAGCAGATGCCCAGCACGACGATGCCGAACAGCACCCACGCGAATATGCGCTTCCACTTGGGGCTGGGGATAAACTCTTCCTTCGCCTTTTCCGCCTCGGTCGGAAGATCCTCCGGCTGTATATTCTCCATCAGGACCTCAGATTCCTGCGTTTTCTCATTCATAGATACCACCTCACGAGAATTATAACACATTCGTTTGTATTTTGCAGCTACTTTTTTCGCAAAAAATCCCGGCAGCCGCATTTTGCGAAGCTGCCGGGAGAGATGCATCATTCAGTCATTCATCAGTGGGAAGCTGATCTGCGCCTTGAAGAGGTCGCCGTCGATCGCCAGCGCAAAGCTGCCGCCCATCAGCTCCGTTAGGCTGCGCGCAATGGAAAGCCCCAGCCCGCTGCCCTCGGTGTTGCGCGAGGCGTCGCCGCGCACGAAGCGCTCCATCAGCTCCTCGGCGGAAACGTTCAGTGGCTCCCTGGAGATGTTCTTGAATGTGACGGTCAGGCAACCGTCCTGCGCCTGCGTCTGCACATACACGCGTGTATGCTCCAGAGAATACTTGCAGATGTTGCTCATCAGATTGTCCAGCACGCGCCATAATAGCCGCCCATCCGCCCAGACGCAGGGCTCCTGCACCCGGAAATCCAGCACCGGCTCCAGCGCGCGGGCCTTGAATTTCTCCTCGTACTCGCCCGCCGCCTGCGCCACAAGGACATTCACGTCCGTCCGCTCGGCATGGACGGTGATATTGCCAGTGGAGGCCTTGGAGGCTTCGATCAGATCCTCCGTCAGCTTTTTCAGCCGTGCGGACTGCCGGTCGAGGACCTCCAGATATTCCGGTGCCTGCGGAGAATCCAGTCCCGCCGTTTTGAGCAGGTCGACATAATTGACAATGCTCGTCAGCGGCGTTTTGATGTCGTGGGAAACATTGGTGATCAGCTCTGCCTTCATGCGCTCGCTGCGCATCTGCACCTCCACCGCCTTCTGCATCCCGGTACCGATGCTGTTCAGGTTTTCTCCGTGGCGGCGGAAGGCCGGCAGAAGATGGCGGGTATTCACGCGGTAGTTCATATCGCCCTCGGCAATGGCCTCCCCGCCCTTCTGGAGCCTGCGCAGGTTGATTGCAGCCAGCAGCACCAGCGGGATCAGCAGCAGTTTCTCCACAAACCAGAACGGTAGCGCAAGATAAGCGGAAGCAAGAAAAAACAGTTCCAGAACGGTGATTCCGGCGCTTACCAGCACCGTCCGCCAAACCAGAGGCAGATGCAGGCAGACATAGCGGGCGCCCCGGCCGAGCTTGCGGAGCACGCGCCAGAGGAAGCGCAGAACATAAAACAGCACCGTATTTCTCCACCAATTTCCGGCTTTGGCCCGCGCGGCAAAGCTCAAAACCGGCGACAGCCACAGGAAAGCCCAGACAAGGCCGAGTGCTGCGCCCAATATCAAACGCACGGTAGAATTATAGGAAAACGCATCCCAGAACGCCACGCTGCCGCAGAACAGCCCAACAAGAATGGCCAGATACAGATCAAAGGGGATCCGATCCACCCAGTTCAGGCGGATACCCTCCACGCCGGCCTTGTGCCCGGCGGCGCAGAGCAGGAACACAAACAGTGCCGCCGCCAGACACAGCGCGGTGATCGCGATCGGCATGAGGAAATCCCGCAGGCCGATGAGGCGGTCGGCAAAGTTCAGCGCGCGGGTGCAGTCATCCTGCGCCTGCATGGTTGCAGCCACCGCAATGTGCAGCGTAACGACGGCGCTTTCCGTTGTGACGACGGTAAATTCCGCAACGACCTTTCCGCCTTCCTCGCTGTAATCTCTCAGGTAACAGTCGCTTGCAAAATTCAGATATTCATACACCTGATCCACGCTGTCAAAGGTCTTTGTCCGGGTACTGTAGCGCTCATCCGTCACGAAGCTGAAATCCCGCACCTGCTCCGTCTCCGGCAGATAACCGGTATACTCCCGGTTGGAAAACAGCTCTTGCCCGTCCGTATCCGTCACGCGGATGCAGAGGTTGGAGTTTTCGGGAGAATACTTTTCCCCGTAATGCGCCACAAGCGTTTCCTCGCCCTCGCCGCCTTTGGTCTGCGTCAGCGCGCCGAGCAGCGTTTGCAGATCTCCGGAAGCGTTGGAAACAACGACATTCAGGAGGCCTTCGCGGATTCTGTCACCGTTATCCAGATAACTGCCATGCCCGGCCAGAGCGACCGTCCCGACGACCGCCCCCGCCGCAACCGCAAGCATCGCCACCAGCAGGAAGATCGCAGCCGCCTTTGCAGCAAGGCTTGATTTCAGTTTTTTCATCGCACTTCACGCTCCATTTTATAGCCCTGTCCCCAGACCACCTTCAGATAGTGCGGGTCGGCCGGGTTGATCTCCAGTTTTTCGCGCAGATGGCGGATATGTACCGCCACCGCATTCTCCGCGCCGTAGGGCTCCTCGCCCCAGATGCGGCGGTAAATCTCCTTCGGCGCGAATACCGTACCGGAGTTCTGCATCAGCAGCTTCAGAATGTCGTACTCCCGCGGTGTGAGGGAAACCGGCTCGCCGTCCAGCGTGACCGCCTTCGCGTCGTCGTCCAGCGCGATGCTGCCGATGACAAGCTGTGAGGGCCGGATCTGTCCCCCGCCGAGCTGTAGATACCGCCGGAGCTGTGAGCGCACACGTGCCAGCAGCTCCACGGGATTGAAGGGCTTGGTCACATAATCGTCCGCGCCCACATTGAGACCGAGGATTTTGTCGGTATCCTCCGATTTTGCCGTCAGGAGGATGACCGGGACGTTGCTCACCTGCCGGACGCGCGCCAGCGCGGTCAGGCCGTCCATCTGCGGCATCATGACATCCAGCAGCACAAGATGGATGTCCTCCTTTTCCAGCACCTCCAGCGCCTGCGCGCCGCTGTAGGCCTCAAAGACCTGATAGCCGTCCGAGGTCAGATAAATACGCAGCGCGGAAACGATGTCCCTTTCGTCGTCACAGACCAGAATCTTATACATAGCCATTTCTCCTTACCGATGAATGAGCTCCGATGCAACCTGCTCGGCCGTGATGCTGTGCTGGATGGGCTTCCACTGCACCTTGGTGAAAATCGCGGCGATCGAGATCGGAACACAGGTAAACATGAACACCGGGAAGGTAAAGGCGTAGAGGATCTTCTTCCACGCCGCCGTATGGATCTTTTTCCACTGCGTTGCCGTCGTGATCGCGCCGATGAGGAACAGCGTCAGATACATGGAGCTGAGCATTTGCAGCAGGGAAAGCAGCGCCGCGCCGTTCACACCCTCGAGGAGCTGCATGGTGATGAGCGTCACGTTGGTCACGCAGCTCAGGACGGAGAACACAAACGCCGGCAGGATGTTCATGGACATATCATAGCACGAGAAGCTGCCTTTGAACATCCCCCCGCAGAGTTTTAATCCATAGCGCCGCAGCACCTGAAGATAGCCGCGCGACCAGCGCATCCGCTGCCGCCACGACTGGCGGAAGGTCACGGGCTGCTCGTCGAACAGCTCGGCCTGCGGGCAGAAGGCGATCTTGTAGCCGTCCAGAATGTGGGAAACGGAGAACTGAATGTCCTCGATCAGCAGATGGAAGGGCCAGCCGCCCTGCTCCCGCAGCACCTTGCGGCTGAAAAGGAAGCCCGTGCCGGAGACGGCGCAGCTCGTCCCCAGCAGCATCCGCGCATGATTCAGGTATTTCGATTCGCGCAGGAACCAAAGGCCGTAGCCCGCCGAGATCCAGTTGTCGCCGTAATTTTTGGAATTGCGGTAGCTCGTTACGATGTCGTGGCCATCGGAGAAGGTCTCGTTCATCCGCTCAATGTAATCCGGACGCAGGAGGTTATCCGCATCAAAGACGAAGTAACCGTCAAAGCCCTCCGGCTCGTCCTGCGCAATGTGCCCCAGCAGGGCGTCGAGGGCGTAGCCCTTGCCCACCTTTTCGCGGTCAAAGCGCTCGTAGACCGTCGCGCCTGCCGCGCGCGCCACGTCCGCGGTACGATCCGTACAGTTGTCCGCCATGACGAAAATTTTCAGCTTATCCTGCGGGTAGGTCTGCCCATGCAGGCTGTCGATCAGGTCGGCAATGACCGCTTCCTCATTGCGCGCGCAGATCAGAACGGCGTAGCGGTGCAGCTTCGCCTGCTTGTGCGGCTTGTCTTTCTTGATGTGCGGAACCAGAATGTAGAAAAACTGATAGGCATAGCACACCAAAAAAGCGATCATCAGTATGGTATTCATCGTTTCAAGACAGTTCATCCGGATTGCCCCTTTCTCTTTGTCGCTCCAAGTATACCGCCGAATGGCATTAAGAAACAATCGGGGAAAATCTTAAGATTTGCTTAACACACTGTCGCCGCCGACGTGGTACAATGAGAAAAAAGCCGGGAGGTAGAGAAAATGCAGGAAAAATGGCTGCAATAGGCAATCGAAATTCAGGCCATCGCGCAGGCGGGGCTGACCTACGGCCGCGACGCCTACGATAAAGAACGCTATGCCCGCCTGTGGGAGATCGCTGCAGAGATGATCTCATCGCAGACGGAGCTTCCGGTAGAAAAGGTCAGAGGCCTTTTCTGCAATGAAACCGGCTACCAGACACCGAAGGTGGACACGCGCGCCGCGGTGTTTCAGAAGGACAGGATTCTTCTGGTGCAGGAGGCAAACGGGACGTGGTCGCTGCCCGGCGGCTGGTGCGACGTGAATCGCTCGGTCGCGGAAAACACGGTCAAGGAAACCCTGGAGGAAGCCGGTCTGCGCGTCAGGGCGGAACGGCTGATCGCCGTGCAGGACAGAAACCGGCACAACCCGCCGCCCTATCCCTATGGTGTGGTCAAGCTCTTCGTGCTCTGCACGCCGCTCGGCGGGGAGTTTGTCCCGAACATCGAAACGACCCGGCGCGCCTTCTTCGCCAGAGAAGCGCTGCCCGCCCCCTTGGCCGAGGAAAAGGTCACACGGGAGCAGATCCTGCTCTGCTTCGACGCGAAAAACAACCCAAACTGGGTCACGCAGTTTGATTAGAATGAAAATGAATTAGGAAATGTCCCGGCTGAGTTTAACTCAGCCGGGACATTGTATTGATGCACGAAAAGCCTCAGACCTCAAACATCAGATCGCCGTAGGTCGGCACGGGCCAGATGGCCTTATCGACGATCAGCTCCAAACGGTCGATGGGCGCGCGCAGCTCGTGCATGGCCGGGACGACCTCGTCGCGGCAGAACGTCGCCATTTCACGCACGCAGTCGATGCCGTTCATCTTCTGCACGGCCGCGTCCAGACGCTTCTCCGCCTCGCTCGCGCGGGCCAGAAGCGCGCTGGTTTCGCGCAGGAGCTGCTCCTGCGTCGTGGTGTCCGCGTCCGGGCAGGCGGCGCGCACCTTGCAGATGGAGTCCGCCAGCCGCGCCGTGTAGCGCACGACCGCGGGGATATAGTGCTTGCCCGCCATGTGGAGCATGGTCTTAGCCTCGATCGCCGTGGTCTTGGCGTAGGTCTCATAGAGGACCTCGCTGCGGGATTCCAGCTCCGCTCTTGTGAAAACGCCGAATTTTTCGAACATTTCCACGGTTTTCTCCGTCGTCAGTGCCGGAATGGCGGAAACCATGTTCGGCAGATTCGGCAGGCCGCGGCGCGCCGCCTCCTGCTTCCATTCCTCGCTGTAGCCGTTGCCATTGAACAGCACGCGGCGGTGGTTGCGCATATTCTCCGCGATCAGGCAGTTGACGTCGTGCTCAAAATCGTCGCTCTTCTCCAAGACGTCCGCCGCCTCGCAGAAGGCCTCAGCGACGATGGTGCTGATAACGGTATTGGAGTTTGCGATGCTCTCCGAGGAGCCGACCATGCGGAACTCGAACTTGTTGCCCGTGAAGGCAAAGGGCGAGGTGCGGTTGCGGTCGGTCGCGTCCTTGTCAATGACGGGCAGCGTGGAAACGCCGGTGTCCAGCCGTCCGCCCGCGATGCAGCCGGCAGCCGTGCCGTTTTCGACGATCTGATCGACCACGTCGCTGAGCTGCGCGCCGAGGAAGATGGAGATGATCGCCGGGGGCGCTTCGTCCGCGCCGAGGCGCTGATCGTTGCCGGGACAGGCCGTGGACATCCGCAGAACATCCGCATGGCGATCCACCGCCTTGATGATGCAGGAAAGCACCAGAAGGAATTGCAGGTTATCGTTCGGCGTCGTGCCGGGGTCGAGGAGATTCTCGCCCGTGTCGCTGCTGAGTGACCAGTTGTTGTGCTTGCCGGAGCCGTTGACGCCGGCAAAGGGCTTCTCGTGCAGCAGGCAGACGAGGCCGTGGCGCGTCGCCACACGCTTCATCGTTTCCATGGTGAGCTGATTCTGGTCGACCGCGACGTTGCAGGTGCTGTAGATGGGCGCGCTCTCGTGCTGCGCCGGCGCGACCTCATTGTGCTGCGTCGTGGCGGTGATGCCCATTTTCCACAGCTCCTGATTCAGGTCGGCCATGAATTCGCCCACGCGCTCGCGGATGACGCCGAAATACTGATCCTCCAGTTCCTGTCCCTTGGGCGCGGGCGCGCCGAAGAGCGTCCGTCCGGTGTAGATGAGGTCACGGCGCTTGAGGTAGCGCTCGCGGTCGACGATGAAATACTCCTGCTCCGCGCCGACGGAGATCAGCACGCGCTGGGAATTCTCATCGCCGAACAGGCGCAGGATGCGCACCGCCTGCTGGGAAAGCGCCTGCATGGAACGAAGCAGCGGCGTTTTGTTGTCCAGCGCCTCGCCGTTGTAGGAAACGAACACCGTCGGGATGCACAGGATGGTGCCGCAGGCCATCTCCTTGACAAAGGCCGGGGAGGTCATATCCCAAGCGGTATAACCTCTGGCGTAGTGCGTCGCGCGCAGGCCGCCGGAGGGGAAACTGGAGGCGTCCGGCTCGCCCATGATGAGCTGCTTGCCGGTCAGATTCAGAATGACCTTGCCCATTTTGTCGGGCGCGGTCAGGAAGGAGTCATGCTTTTCCGCGGTCACGCCGGTCAGCGGCTGGAACCAGTGGGTGTAGTGGGTCGCGCCCTTCTCGATCGCCCATTCCATCATTGTCTTTGCCACGATATCCGCCGTTTGCATGGAGATCTGGCCGCCGCAGGCGATCACCTGCTGCACCTCACGATATACATCAGACGGCAGACGCTCACGCATCACCGCATTGCTGAACACATTGGAGCCGAAGTATTCGGAAACCTTCATCTTTTTCCTTCTCCTTTCGCTATCCGGCGCTGAAAAAACAGTTTTGATTGTTTCAGTGTACAGGAAAAATATCGAAAATGCAAGCATTTTCATAAATCGCAGAGATTTTCAGTAGCGTCACCAAAGAGCCTCCCACAGCGCCGTTTCTGTTTATATAAATTTACTATGATTTTATCAATTTGCCTGATTCCGGTTAAATATATACCGCGCGTTTAAACTAGCGAAAAGGAGGAAACACACCATGCTGATCTCGTTTCTGCGCACATTATTATTATATATCGTTCTTGTGCTGACGGTTCGCCTGATGGGAAAACGGCAGATCGGTGAAATGGAACCGTCGGAATTCGTCGTGACCATGCTGATCGCAAATCTGGCTGCCATTCCCATGCAGGATACCGCCATTCCCCTGCTCAGCGGCCTCGTGCCGATCCTTGTCATTCTCGGTCTGGAGCTCATTCTCGCGGTGCTGTCGCTGCGCTGTATCCATATCCGGACGTTTTTCTGCGGAAAACCCGTGATTCTGATGGAAAACGGAAAAATTCTGGAGAAAAACCTCCAGAAAACTCGGGTCAATCTGGACGAGCTGACCATGCACCTGCGGGAAAAGGACATCTTCGATCTGACCGAAGTGAAGTACGCCATTCTGGAAACGAACGGTCAGCTCTCCACCCTGCTCTACGCAAAAGATCGCCCGGCCAACGCTAAGGATGCCGGGATCCAAGCCAAGGAAACGGAGCTGCCCGTCACGCTGATCTCCGCCGGCAAGCTGCTGGAAAAGAATCTTCCCGTCGCGAAGAGGGACCGGCAGTGGCTGGATGCCGAGCTGAAAAAGCGGAACTGCACCATCCGCGGCGCGCTGCTTCTGACCGTGGATGCAGCCGGAAAAATCTATCTGGTACGGAAGGAGGATGTACGGTGAAATACCTCTATATCGGCGTCGGCGTGCTCGCCGTTCTGCTGGCGGCCTGTATTCTCAGCACAACGGTGATCTCCTCCTGCACGCGGGAGACCGCGGACGCGCTGGAACACGCACTCTCCGCCTTCGACGAAGACGACTTTCCCGCCGCAGCAGCGCAGGCCTCGCGCGCAAAAAGCGAATGGGACCGGCACGCAAAGCTCCTCAGCGCGCTGCTGAGCCACGAGGAGCTCGACGAGATCGACACCGCCTTTACCGCGCTGGATTCCTATCGCAAAACGCAGACGGCCGACGAATTCCGCAGCCGCTGCGCGGAGCTTTCCCTGCGTCTGCGCCATATCACGCAGATGGACGTTCCCTTCTATTACAATTTCTTTGTCCGCCCATTGGGGACTTGACCCGTCAAGGGCAATCGGCTATAATGAAACCAATCCACCCCGCGGCGCGGGGCTACATAACGGAGGCATTTTCATGACGACCCAGCAGCTTGACCGGCAGTACGTCGCGCACACCTACAACCGTTTCCCGCTGGAGATCACCGGCGGCAAGGGTTCCACGGTTTACGGCGCGGACGGCCGCGAATACATTGATCTGGGCAGCGGTATCGCTGTCAATATTTTCGGTCTTGGCGACGAGCAGTGGCAGAGCGCTGTCACGCGGCAGCTTTCTAAGGTGCAGCACACCTCCAATCTGTTTTACTGCGCGCCCGTCGCGCAGCTTGCACAGATGCTCTGCGAGCGCACCGGAATGTCAAAGGTTTTTTTCTCCAACTCCGGCGCGGAGGCCAACGAATGTGCGGTCAAGGCCGCGCGGAAGTGGGGCTGCACGCACAAGGGCGCGGAGCATGATAACATCATCACTCTGAAGCAGAGCTTCCACGGCCGCACCATCGCCATGCTGGCCGCGACGGGGCAGGATCACTATCACGAGCAGTTTCAGCCGCTGCCCGGCGGTTTTCTCTATGCGGAGGTCGGCGATGCCGACGGGCTGGAGCGGCTGATCCGGGAGAATCCCTGCGCCGCCGTGATGATCGAGGTCGTGCAGGGCGAGGGCGGCGTGCGTCCCATCGGGCGGGAATTTGCCGCGCAGATCGCCGCACTGACCGAAAAATATGACCTGCTTCTCATCACGGACGAGGTACAGCTTGGCAACGGGCGCAGCGGCAGCCTTTATGGCTACATGGAATACGGCCTGCATCCCGATCTCGTCACCACCGCAAAGGGGCTCGGCGGCGGCCTGCCCATCGGTGCGACGCTCTTCTCCGAGCGGGTCGCGGACGTGTTTTCTCCCGGCGACCACGGTTCCACCTTCGGCGGCAACGCGGCCTGCTGCGCGGGCGCGCTGAACATTCTCGGCCGCATCGACGACGAGTTGCTCGCCGGCGTGAAGGAGCGCTCGGCGTATATCATCCGGGAACTGACCGGCGCAGAGGGCATCCGGAACGTCAGCGGCATGGGGCTGATGCTCGGCTTCGAGCCGAACGGCCCTGCCCGTGAATTTGCGGAAAAGCTGCTGGCAAACGGCGTGCTGGTCACGACCGCAAAGCAGAAGATCCGCCTGCTTCCCGCGCTGAACATTCCCATGGAACAATTGAAATCCGCCGTGCAGATCATCAAGCGCTGCGCGGCCGAATAAGGAGGACACTATGAATCTGAAAGGCAGAAGCTTTCTGACCCTGCTGGACTTCACGCCGGAGGAGATCACCGGTCTGATCGACCTCGCCGCCGACCTGAAGGCTCAGAAAAAATCCGGCATCCCGCACGATACGCTCCACGGCAAATCCATCGCGCTGATCTTTGAAAAGACGTCCACCCGTACCCGCTGCTCCTTTGAGGTCGCGGCCTACGATCTCGGGATGCACGTCACCTATCTCGACCCGACCGGCTCGCAGATCGGCAAAAAGGAGTCCATCGCGGACACCGCGCGCGTCCTCGGCCGGCTCTATGACGGTATCGAGTATCGCGGCTTTGGCCAGAGTATCGTCGAGGAGCTGGCAAAGTACGCCGGCGTTCCCGTCTGGAACGGTCTGACCAACGAGTTCCATCCGACGCAGATCCTTGCCGATATGCTGACCATCCGCGAGCATCTCGGCGCGCTCAAGGGCAAAAAGTTCGTCTTTATGGGCGACTGCCGCTACAACATGGCCAATTCCCTGATGGTCGGCTGTGCCAAGCTGGGTCTGCACTTCACCGCCTGCGGCCCGGAGGGCTACTTCCCCGATCCCGCGCTCATCGCGCGCTGCGAGGCCGTCGCTGCCGAAACCGGCGCGACGCTGCGCTTTGAAACCGATCCGATGAAGGCCACCGAGGGTGCAGACGTGATCTACACCGACGTCTGGGTCTCCATGGGCGAGCCGATGGAGGCGTGGAAGGAACGTCTGGAGGTCATGCTCCCCTATCAGGTCAACGCCGCGCTGATGAAGAACGCCGGGCCGCAGGCCGTTTTCATGCACTGCCTGCCCGCCTTCCACGATCTGAACACCGGCATCGGCCGCCAGATTGGCGAACAGTTCCATCTCGATGCGCTGGAGGTCACGGACGAGGTCTTTGAAGGCCCGCAGTCCATCGTCTTTGACGAGGCCGAGAACCGGATGCATACGATCAAGGCCGTCCTCGCCGCGACACTCTAACACCATTCCCGCCCGGTGCTCCGCACCGGGCATTTTTCGTCATGGCGGAACATTTCTCTTTTCACAGGGTTGTTTTTTTGTAAGAATTACGCTATACTAAAGCAAATGTTTCCGTGCCTGCATGGCTAAAGAGGATTCCATGCGATGCAGGCCTGCGCCGCTGCGCAAAGGGTTTTGCCGGAAACGGCAGGGCCTTCCGTGTTTGAGAAGGAAGCAGGTGTCTTAGGGGTAGTCTATCCTTACGCGCTGCTTGCTTCAGGCAGCGCGTAATTTTTTGTTTGGAGGAAGCCGCATGATCACGCACGAAAACCGCCGTGCCAACCGCGCGCTTGCGCTGCTTGCCGGAATTCTCCTTGCGCTTTTTCTGGCCTCCTTCTGGTTCGGGCGCTACGGCGTAGACATTCCCACGACGCTCCGCATCCTGTTTTCACGTATCTTCCCGATCCAAAAGGACTGGGATCCCAATCTGGAAACCGCCGTGATCAACATCCGTCTGCCGCGCATCGTGATGGCCTGTCTGGTCGGATGCAGCCTTTCGGCCGCGGGCGCGGCCTATCAGGGCGTGTTTCAGAATCCCATGGCCTCGCCGGACATTCTGGGCGCGTCCTCCGGCGCGGCGTTCGGCGCGGCGCTGGCCATCCTGCTCGGCTTCGGCAACGCGGGCATTACGATCTCCGCCTTTTTCTTCTCGCTTCTGACCGTGGCGCTGGTCTATCTGATCGGGCAGCGCGCGCAGGGCAAACGAATTCTGAATCTCGTTCTCGCGGGCATGGTCGTCAGTTCCCTGTTCACCGCGGGAACCTCCTATATTAAGCTGGTCGCCGACCCGACAAACCAACTTCCCGCCATCACTTACTGGCTCATGGGCAGCCTGAGCGGCGTGCGGATGACAAAAGTGCTCTACATCTTCCCCGTCATGCTGCTGGGGCTGGTTCCGCTGTTCCTGCTGCGCTGGAAGATCAATCTTCTGACGCTGGGCGACGAGGAGGCGCAGGCCATGGGCATCCATCCGGTGCGGCTGCGCTTCGTGATTGTGATCTGCGCCACGCTTGTCACCTCGGCCTCCATCTCCGTCGCCGGTACGATCGGCTGGGTTGGCCTTGTCGTGCCGCATCTGAGCCGCAAGCTGACGGGCAGCAATTTCAAAAAGCTCCTGCCCGCCTCCATGCTCGCGGGCGCGGCCTTTCTGCTTCTGGTGGACGACCTGTCGCGCAACCTGCTTGCGACGGAAATTCCCATCGGAATTCTGACCGCCTTCATCGGCGCGCCCTTCTTCCTCTACATGATGCTGCGAAAGGAGGGAGTCCACTGATGCTGGAAGTGGAGAATCTGCAATTTTCCTACGGTGCGCGGCAGGTGCTGGGGGGTATTTCCTTTCGGGCCGGGCAGGAGGAGCTGATCTTCGTCCTCGGCGCGAACGGCGCGGGCAAGACGACGCTGTTCCGCTGTATGCTCGGCCTGCTGCACGGCTACCGCGGCAGGATTCTGCTCGACGGGCAGAACGTCGCCGTTCTCCCCGCGAAGGAGCTGGCGCGGCGCATCGCCTTCATTCCGCAGTTTCACAACCCGGTTTTTGCCTACACCGTGCTGGACATGGTCCTGATGGGTACCAATCACCGGCTGTCCACCTTTGCCTCCCCCGGCCGCCGCGAACGTGAGATCGCCATACAGGCGATGGAGCAGCTCGGCATTGAGGACTTCGCGGGACGCAATTTTCAGGAGCTCTCCGGCGGTGAGCAACAGCTCGTGCTGGTTGCGCGCGCGCTGGCGCAGGAGGCAAAAATTCTCCTGATGGACGAGCCGACCTCGGCGCTGGATTACGGCAATCAGCTCCGCGTGCTGCAAAAGGTTTCCTCCCTCAGCGCGCAGGGCTACACCATCCTGCTCTCCTGCCACAACCCGCAGCACGCGCTGTTATACGCGCATCGCGTCATCGCGCTGGCAGACGGCACGATCTGCGCGGACGGCGCGCCGGAATCCGCGCTCACCCCCGCGCTCATCCGCCGGCTTTACGGCGTGGACGCGCACTTTATCCGCACGCAGGACGGCGTTCTGATTGCCCCTGCACAAAATTCGTAGTCCGGGCTCCGGCCTGACACTACTGGTTTCAGAAATGAGGTATCTTATGAAAAAACTGCTTTCCCTGCTGCTGGCGCTCGCGCTGGTGCTGTCGCTGGCAGCCTGCGCCGCCAACGATCCTGTCCTCTCCGAAGCGTCCGCTACATCCTCCCAGCCCAGTGAATCCGCCGAACCCAGCCCCGAAGCCCCCGAACCGGAAGCCAAGGTCTTTACCGACTCTCTGAGCCGCGAGGTCGAAGTTCCCTACCACATCACCAAGGTCGCCGTTTCCGGCCCGCTGGCGCAGATCGTGCTGTTCGCGCTCTGCCCGGACAAGCTCGTCGGCATCGCCAGTGATTGGGACAAGACCGCGGAGGAATACCTGTCCACCGAATACTACAACCTGCCCGTCCTCGGCCAGCTCTACGGCGGCAAAGGCGAACTGAATCTGGAAGCCCTGCTGGCCTCCGGCGCCGAAGTCGTGATCGACGTGGGCGAGCCGAAGAAAACCACAAAGGAAGATCTGGACGCGCTTCAGGAGCAGACCGGCATTCCCTTCGTGCACATCACCACGCTGACCGAGAACACCGGCGATGCCTACCGCAAGCTGGGTGACCTGCTGTCCATGGAGCAGGAGGCCGAAACGCTGGCCACTTACTGCGACGAGCACTATGTCATGATCACCGAGCTTGCAGGCAAGGTCGAAAAGGTCAAGCTGCTCTATCTGCTGGGCGACACCGGCCTGAATGTCATTGCCAAGGGCTCCTATCACGCCGAGGTCATCGACCTGCTTTCCGACAATCTGGCCGTCGTGGAATCCCCGTCCTCCAAGGGCAGCGGCAACGAGGTCGATATGGAGCAGCTTCTGGCGTGGAATCCCGACGTCATTCTCTTCGCACCGGGCAGCATCTACGACACCGTCGGCGAGGATGCCGCATGGCAGCAGATGTCTGCTATCCAGAATGGCCGCTACTACGAGGTTCCCATGGGCCCTTACAACTGGATGGGCTTCCCTCCCTCCGTGCAGCGCTATCTCGGAATGCTGTGGATGGGCAAGCTGCTCTACCCGGAGCAGGCCGAGTATGATCTGAAGACGGAAGTGAAGGAATACTTCACGCTCTTCTATCACACCGAGCTGACCGACGCGCAGTATGACGCGCTGGTGGCAAACTCCATCGGCAAAACAGCGTAAGAATGACAAAGCATCGCGAGGCGGCTTCGGAAGAAGCCGCCCCGCGATTTCAGACTGACAAAAAACCTATCCAGCCGAAAGTTTCGGAGGGAAGAATAGTGTGAAAGGGAACCGTCAGGGTTCCCTTTCGCGTTCAATAACCCGCCGCAGCGATCAAAATTGCAAAATAATACTACAAATATTGATTTTGCAATTTTGTAGGCGGCTTCTTCCGAAGCCGCCCCGCGATTTTTATTTCAGCAGTTCCAAGATGGTGTCCTGCTGTGTTTTGCTGAAATTTTCCTGTATGCAGCGATCAAACGTCGTCGGATCAAAGTCCCGCTGCTTTTGCAGCACTGGCGCCAGATCGCGCCGCTGCGTGAGGCCCAGATTCAGGGCGCCCAGCATGACGTACATATCACGGTAGGCCTGATCCTCCTCCGTCTTCTCACCGGTGCAGTATTTTTCCAGAGCGGAGATCAGCTTCGCCCAGCCCTCGTCGCCCCACTTTCTGTGGAAGGTGTTCCAGTCAAGGCCCGGCAGCTGCCGCAGGAAATAATCCCAGTAGATCTCATCGCCCTGCCCCAGAAGCGCCATGATATCGTCCCAGACCGCCTGATCATATTCCAGCGGGAGGAAGCCCTGCATCCCGAAGATGCCGCCCGTACCGCTTGACAGACAGGTCCAGCGGCCGCTCTCGCCGTCGCGGCTGAGCAGGAGCTCCAAATTGCCGCTGCCGTACCAGCCCAGCGAATGGGCGTACTGCGGATAGCGCGTTTCGTCGATCTCGCTGCCGCTGGTGAGGAAGTACAGCCCGGTGTTGTCGTCATTCACCTCCGGCTTATAGGCAAATTCCACCTGGTACTGCACCGCTTCCGGCTCGCTGCTCAGCAGCCGCACGGCGACCGGCTCACATCTGACCACCGCGGCCTCCGTGCAGCGCTTGGGGTCCCCCTCCGGCAGCAGGAGGTGCTGCGCCGCGTAGGCCTCCGCCCACGCCTGCCCGATGGCCCGGTAGTCCGTCAGCTCACCGACATTGGCCGTAAAGCCGTTTATCGACGGATGATCCTGAATTCTGGAGATCTCGATATTCCGCAGTTGTTCCCCGCTGCGCACCTCGACCGGCAGGTTGGAAAGCACCAGATAGCCTCCGTCCCCCTTGGCCATTAAGGTCAAAACCATGGGCGGCTTTTCCTTCTCGTTGAACTCCGTACCTTCATAATAGTACACCGCGAGACTGCCGTCCTCCTGCGCATACACGCCGTACACGCTGATTCTCCGCGCGTTGGTGTCGCCGTGCCAGTGATAGTAGCAGTCCGTTTCCTCCCAGTAGGTCAGATATTTCAATCCCTTGCCCTGTGTTTCCTCCAGCGTGAGGCCGAGATAGGTTTGCAGAACGTCGTTCATGGCGGAAACGGGCAGGCGGTCGATGTCCAGCATCATGGGCTCTTTCCCCCAAACGGAGGTCAGATAGGCGCGCTCCGCGTCGCTGAGCGTGTTGTCCACACCGGGAAGCGCCGTATAAAACAGATACCGTAAGTCGATCTCCGCCGGCGCTGCAAACTCGCAGCCGGTAGCAGTAAATCGGCTGTACATTCCCTTAGGCGATTCAAAAAGCTGCTTCACTTCCGCTTCCGTCTGCGCATCCACCCGCGTCCCCGGCAGGTTGAAGTCCGGCTCGGAAGCATCCGCAGGCTCCGTCGGATCTGTCATCACCGAGGAGGCCGGAGGTGTTGTCGGATCCGGTTCTTCCTGCGGCTTCTCGCCTTCCTTTGCGCCCGTAAAGGTGCAGCCCACGGCCAGCGCCGCGATCAGAAGCACGGCGGCCAGCGTATAAGCGGCTGTTCTGGGCTTCTTTGCCAGAAGGAGGATGCGCTCCTTGATCTCGTCGCCGCTCATGGTCGTCGCGGCGGTCAGCAGGCCGCTGTGTCCGCAGCAGGTCATGCGCAGGAGCGTCCGGCCATAGGCGGCGCGCTCCTCCTCGCCCAGCGTGCGAACGGTCGCCTCGTCGCAGGCCAGCTCCGCATCCCGGCGCGACAGCACCGCCGCCCACCAGACCAGCGGGTTGAACCAGTGCAGAGTCAGGCAGACGCAGCGCAGCGCCGACCACACGGGGTCGCCGTGGCGGAAATGCGTGGTTTCATGCGCAAGCGCATGGCGCAGCGCCGTCGCGTCCTGCGCGGTTTCCGGTGTCAGATAAACCGCCGGGCGAAACAGGCCGAACAGGCAGGGCGATTCCGGCACATCGGACACATAGACCGGCAGCCTGGAATTTTCCACATTCAGCCGCCTTCTGCTGCGGCGCAGGCGAAGAGCAAAGCGCAGATTAACTGCGGCAAAGGCCGCCCCAACGAGCGCCGCGCCGCCGAGCCAGACGATCCTCATGATCTGCACCTGCGTAAGCGAGGACTTCACCTCCCGCACCGGCTTTTCTGTCTGCGCAGGCTCCTCTGCCTGCACAGGTTCCACCGTCTGTGCCGGGGCCTCCGGCGCGGCGGACGCACTTGCCGAAGCGGCAGGCTCTGCGGGCGCGGCCGGTTTTTCCGGGTTTCCGCTCTGCGCAGGCGATGCCATGCGCTGCGCAAAGTGCTGCACGGCCGGAACGCTCTGCACCGTGTTTTCCACGCTGAACGTCGTTGCGCCGACGCTGACCGGGAGCAGCAGACGCAGCAGCACCAGCCCCCACAGGGCATATTGCAGCCGCAGACTGATGCGCCCGCGCAGGATGCGGCGCAGAATGATCACGCCGACGATCAGGATACTTGATGTGATGATCCAGTTAATCATGTGCCTTTCCCTCCTCCAGCCGGTTCAATACCTCCTGCAATTCCTCGATCTCTTTCTGCGACAGTGCCTGCTTCTTTGTCAGCGTGCTGACCATCAGGCTCAGGCTGCCGCGGTAGACCCTCTCCAGAAAATCCTCCGTTTCCTGCACGGCAGCCTCCTCGCGCCGGATCAGCGGACGGAACTGCTTCACGCCTTCTTCCGCCTCGGCCGCGACCGCCTGCTTCTCCTCCAGACGGCGCAGCAGCGTCAGGCAGGTACTGCGGCTCCAGCCCACGCTCCGTTCCAGTGTCTCCGTGATCTCACGGCCCGTCTGCGGCGCACGGTTCCAGAGGCACTCCATCACGCGCCACTCCGCGCCGGTCAGAGTTCCATGCGGTGTCTGCAATTCGATTCACCTCCAGATTGTCTACGTTTGTAAACTCAGTATAGCAGAACGTTTTACATTTGTCAACACCCGCTGCCTCGTTTTTTATGCTCCTGGTAAAAACTGTAAATTGTTAAATATGCACAGGTATATTTTTGTAATGTGGAATTTATTTGCATTTTTCCCAGTTGCCTCTTGCACTTTTTTGAAATGAAATGTTATAATCAATATGATTGAAATGCTTTTCGCGTATACGCCGTTTTATATGTCTGTAAATCACCTTACTGTATTGGAAAGGGCGTGATTTTGTGGAGCGAAGATGGGCCAAAATCGTGATTCTTGTGCTGTCGGCTCTGCTGATATTCAGTCTGACTGCGCTTGCAGGCGTGCTGATCTGCCGCAGGCAGTCAGGTTCTTCTGACATGACAGCCTCCGCACCGGACAATCTGATCACGCCGGAATCCGCGCGGCCGCTTTCCGCCCCCACGCCGTCTGCGCGGGAGGAAACGGTCCTCCGCCTCTACCGCGGTCAGCCGGAGGACAACACCGCTTTTGCATGCGGAAATCTCCTGCCCGGCGATGTTGAAACCAAGTATTTCCGCGTGCAGGTTTCCCACAAGAGCGACATCACCGTATCCTACCATGCGGACATCCGTCCAGGCTATGAAAAGCTGGCGGAAGTGCTGAAAGTGCGGATCGTCCTTCTCACCACCGGACAGGCTCTGTACGACGGTCTGATGCGCGATATGCCGACGCAGCCTTCCTGCCCGCTTTCCGGCCGCGGCACGGATGAGCTCCATTATGAGATCACCGTCTATCTCGATCCCTCCGTCGGCAACGACTATCAGGGCCGGGATCTGATCGCCGATTTCCGCTGGTGGGTGGAAGAAATCGGAAATCTCGGCCCCAAGACCGGCGACTCCGCCTCTCCCCTTCCGCCGACAGCACGGCTTCCCGCGGTTATTGCAGGATCACCATCACCGCGGCGGACACCACGGTCTATACGACCGAAACGCTGGGGCCTGGCAGCAAATACGTTTTCACCGTTGAGGCGGGTCAGGCGGCCACCTTGCAAATTGCCCCCATCTGGGGTGAAGGCCCGACCGATGCATTCCTGAATAACAGTAAGATCCAAATTCCCGCCCCGGATTCCCCGGATGCTTCCGCGAACTCCCCTGCCGAGCCCTCCGCGGATGTCTCCGAAGGCCCGGAAAAACCGTCGTTGGAGCCGACCGAGCCCTCCGCTCCGGAGGACTCTGCGGAAGAGTCGGAGAACTCGGTGGAAGAGCCGGAGCCTTCCGCTGCCGATGCTCCCGTAGAGGAGCCGTCCTCTGAGACCGAAGAACCGACAGAGGCCCCCAGCGAAGAGAAAAACGATTGATGCAAACGCCGCAGGCCGGAAATCCGGTCTGCGGCGCCAGACTGTCAAAAAACCTATCCAGCCGAAAGTTTCGGAGGGAAGAATAGTGTGAAAGGGAACCGTCAGGGTTCCCTTTCGCGTTCAATAACCCGCCGCAGCGATCAAAATTGCAAAATAATACTACAAATATTGATTTTGCAATTTTGTAGTCAGCTTGTCAAAAAAGTCCAAAAGGACTTTTTTGACAAGCTGACGCCGCAGACCGGAAATCCGGTCTGCGGCGGTATTAGTAAGGCCAGCCGTCTATCCGACGGCTGGCCTTACTTTTTTCAGCTGATCTCTCTTCTGCCCTCCAGTGCGCGCAGGAGCGTCACTTCGTCGGCATATTCCAGCTGACTGCCCACCGGGATGCCGTAGGCAAGGCGCGTCACGCGCACCTCCATCGGCCGCAGCAGGCGGGAAATGTACATCGCGGTCGCCTCCCCCTCCGTATCGGGGTTGGTCGCCATGATGACCTCGCGGACGCCGCCCTTGGCCACGCGCGCCAGCAGCTCGCGGATGCAGATGTCGTCCGGGCCAATATGGTTCAGAGGTGAAATCACGCCGTGCAGCACATGATACACCCCGGAAAACTCTCTGGCGCGCTCCATGGCGATCACGTCCTTCGGCTCCGCGACGACGCAGATCACACCGTGGTCGCGCTCCTCATTATCGCAGATCGGGCAGATGTCCTTATCCGTCAGATTGCAGCAGATCGGGCACAGATGCACCGACTGCTTCGCCGCGACGATGGCATCGGCAAACTCCTGCGCCTCCTCGGCCGGCATGGAGAGAAGATAGAAGGCCAGCCGCTGCGCGGTCTTGCCGCCGATGCCCGGCAGCTTTGCAAACTGTTCTGTCAGCCGCTCCAACGCGGCGGGAAAATAGCGCATCTCAGAACAGGCCGCCGAGGTTCAGACCGCCGGTGAGCTTGGACATATTCTGCGCGGCCTCCGCTTCGGCCTTGCGCATTGCCTCGTTAACCGCCGCAACGACCATATCCTGGAGCATTTCCACATCCTCCGGGTCGACCGCCTCGGGGTTGATGGTCAGAGAAAGCACCTCGTGCTTGCCGTTGACGACCGCCTTCACCATGCCGCCGCCCGCGGTCGCATCGTATTCCTTGCTTTCCATTTCTTCCTGCATTTTCAGCATATCCTGCTGCATTTTCTGGGCCTGCTTGATCATGTTCATGTTCATGCCGCCGCCCATTCCTCCGCGGTAACCGCCCTTAGCCATAGTAATAACTCCTTTTCATTTGATGTCCACAATATCCGAATGCTCCGCGCCGAAGCGCAGGAGCTTCTCAAAGCCGGCGCTGTCCGGCTGCTCCGCGCCGCCCTTCTGCACCTGCACCGCGACCGGTCGTCCGAGCAGCGCCGCTGCCTTTTCCGAAACGGTCTGCAAGACGTTCGGCCGGTTCACAATGCCGAAGGTAAACTCATTTTCCGTGATCAGCAGCAGCCGGTCGCCGGAAAGCCGGCCGCGCACGGGCGCGTTGTCCGCCGTGCTGAACATTCCCATCGCGGGCGGCTTCAAAGCCGTGCGCAGACGGTCGATCAGTTCCGGCCAGAAGCCCGTCGGCGCGGGCGCTGCCGCCGGCTGCGCGGGCGCGCCGCCCGGCTCCGGCGGCACATCGCCGTCGTCATAGGGAGGCGGCGCGTCGTCGTCCAACGGCGGAGCCTCTTCCGTTTCCGGCTTTGCCTGCGGCACCGCGACGATCTGACCGCTGGCGATCTTCTCCTCCAGACGGCTCAGCCGCGCGTTCAGCGCCTGCGCGTCCAGAGTCGCCTCCGGTTCGCAGAGACGGATCAGGCACAGCTCCGCGTCAATCCGGCGATTCGTGCTGATGTTGAAACCCACCGCGGCATCGCGCAGGATGGACGCGGTGCGCAGAAGCTCGCCCACGCTCCACAGGGGCAGCAGCTCCTTCAGCTCCGCGCCCGTGCAGATACTCGTCACCTGCCCCGCCGCGTCCTTCGGCGCTGTTTTGCAGATCAGAAGGTCCCGCGTGACGGCGCACAGCTCATTGAGCATGGCCGCAAGGTCCTTGCCCTCCACATACTGCTCATTGAACACGGCCAGCGTTTCGGCCGTGTCGTGCTTTGCGATCGCGCGCAGCATCGCGGCCGTCGCCCGCGCCCCGGCAATGCCGAGCGTGCGGCAGACCTGATCGACCGTGACGGCCTCCGTCGTGGCAGAGGCGCACTGGTCGAGCAGACTGACCGCATCGCGCAGGCCGCCGTCCGCCAGCCGTGCCAAGAAGGACGCCGCCTCCGGCTCCAGCGTAATGTGCTCCTTATAGGCGATATAATTCAGCCGCGCAGTGATGTCCGCCGGCGTGATGCGCCGGAAGGAGAAGCGCTGGCAGCGCGAGAGGATGGTCGCCGGGATGGACTGCAATTCCGTCGTGGCGAGGATGAACAGCAGATGCGCCGGTGGCTCCTCGATGATCTTCAGCAGCGCGTTGAACGCACTCGTCGAGAGCATATGCACCTCGTCGATGATATACACGCGCGTTTTGACCTCCGATGGCGTGAACTGCGCATCGTCGCGCAGAGCGCGGATGCTGTCCACACCGTTGTTGGAGGCCGCGTCGATCTCCAGCACGTCCATGCAGGCGCCGGAGTCAATGCTCCGGCAGGCCGCGCAGTGATTGCAGGGATTGCCGTCGATGGGATTTTCGCAGTTGACCGCCTTGGCCAGAATCTTGGCACAGCTCGTCTTGCCGGTGCCGCGCGTGCCGGTGAACAGGTATGCGTGGCTCAGATGCCCCGTGAGGATCTGATTTTTCAGCGTCTGGGTGACGCTGAGCTGACCGACCACATCGTCAAAGGTCTGCGGCCGGTATTTGCGGTAGAGTGCCTGATACATTCCCGCTCACCCCCCTTTCGGTCGTTTTGCTGCTTATGCCTCAGCTTCGTAGAAGACCTTCATTCCCTTGAAGGTCATATAGGTGTCCAGCTTGGAAACCAGCTCCATCGGCGCATGCATGGAGAGAACCGGAACGCCCGCGTCCACGGTCTCGATGTTGCGGTTTGCCATATAGCAGGCGACCGTGCCGCCGCCGCCCTGATCGACCTTGCCCAGCTCGCCGGTCTGCCAGATGACGTCCTGCTCGGAGAAGAGCCTGCGGACGTAAGCCATGACCTCGGCGGCCGCGTCGGAGCTGCCGGACTTGCCGCGCGCGCCGGTATACTTGAAGATGCCGGTGCCGTAGTTGATCTTGGTATTGTTGCTCTTGTCACAGGTTTCGGCATAGAGCGGGTCGAACGCATTGCTCACGTCGGCCGACAGGCAGAAGGACTTTTCGAAGCAGCGGCGCAGCTCCGCGCCGGTGGCGGCGCACAGGTCACCCATGAAGGTTTCAAAATAATCGCTCTGCATACCGGAGATGCCCTGAGAACCAATCTCCTCCTTGTCCGCCAGAACGCAGACCGCGGTCTTTTCGGGAGCGCTCAGCGTCAGCATCGGGCGGAACGCGGCATAGGCGCAGACGCGGTCGTCGTGGCCGTAGGCGGCGATGAGGCTGCGGTCAAAGCCGACCTCGCGCGCACGTCCTGCCGGCACCATGGTCAGCTCGGCAGAAAGGAAGTCCTCCTCCGTGATGCCGTACTTCTCGTGCAGCAGGCACATGACCGCAAACTTCACGCGGTCGCCGCCCTCGTCGTCTGTCAGCGGACGGCTGCCCAGCAGAACGCGCAGGTTCTCGCCCGTCACGCCCTCGGCCAGCGTCTTTTTCATCTGGTCGGCAGACAGATGCACCAGAAGATCGGTCACGCAGAAGATGGGATCGCTCTCGTCCTCACCCACCGTCACATTGACGACCGTGCCGTCCTTCTTGGCCACCACGCCATGGATGGCCAGAGGCGTCGTCGTCCACTGATATTTCTTGATGCCGCCGTAGTAGTGCGTCTTGAAATAGGCCATTTCGCAGTCCTCATACAGGGGATTCGGCTTGAGGTCCAGACGCGGGGAGTCGATGTGCGCGGCGCAGATGTGCGTGCCCTCGTTCAAAGACTGCTTGCCGACGACGGCGAAAATCACGCTCTTCTTATGGTTGTTGCCATAAACCCTGTCGCCGGGCTTGAGCTGCATACCGGGAACCAGCGGCTGGAAGCCCGCCTTCTCCGCCTCCGCGATGGTCCACTCCACCGCCTCGCGCTCGACCTTGCACGTGCTGATAAAGTCGATATAGTCCTTGCAGTACGGCTCCATCGCCGCCAGATCCTGCTCACTGATGCGGTCGTAGCCGTTCTTCGGCGCAAAGAGGACCTCTTTGCGCAGTGCTTCGTACTTCTTGTCCATATAAAAAACTCCTTTCAGAAATTGCTCACATTTTTCCTCAAATTCTGCCTGGGTCCCGGCGTTTTCCAGCGTAAAGTCCGCCATTTGGGAGAATTCCTCGTCGCGCTTCTGCGCGTCGATGCGCTGCGCGGCGTATTCGGCGGAGATCCCCTCCCGGCGCATCAGGCGCTCGATCCGCTGCTCCCGCGGCGCCGTCACGGCGACCGTCCGGCCGCACAGAGCCGCAAGGCCGCTTTCAAACAGCGCAATGGCATCGACGGCGGCAAGCGCTGTTCCGTCCCGCCGCGCCGCGTCCAGCTTTTCCCGCGCCGCGCGGCACACCGCGCCGTGGGTGATCCGGTTCAGGTCACGCAGCGCCGCCGCATCCCCAAACACCAGCTTGCCCAGCTTTTTGCGATCCAACACGCCCTGCGCGATCACGCCGGGAAATCGCGTGGAAATTCCTTCCAGCAGCGCCGCGTCGCTTTGCAGCAGCTCGTGATACAGCGCGTCGCAGTCGATCACCACGCCGCCGCGCCGCTCCACGCAGCGAAGCAGCGTCGTCTTTCCACTGCCTGTACCGCCGGTAATGCCGAGGATCTTCATGTTTCCTGCTCCGCGTTGACGATGTGGAAGCCCGCCGCCTTTTTCAAGCGGTTGCCGATGGCATAGGCAAGGCCGCCGCCCTCCGGGCAGCGCGCGTAGATCGTGCGCACCTCCGGCCGGTCGAGATCGCGCAGCGCGGCAAAGAGTCCTGCCGAAAGCGTCTGCGGTGCATCCAGACGGCCATAGGCCGTGGGATTGCAGTCGCCGTAGAGCGGAAGTTCTTCCTCAAAGCACAGCGTCGCGTCGCCCGCGGCAAAATGCCGGTGGATGTAGTCCGCCGCCGCCCTGCTCTCTCCGGAAACGATAATGACCTCCGCGGCGGGCGCATAGTGCTTGTATTTCATGCCCGGCGCGCGGACCACCGCGTCGTTTGCGATCTGGCCCAGCACCGCGCGGTCAATGTCCAATTCGCCCAGAAGTGCCTTCAGTTCCTCCGGCGTAATGCCGCCCGGCCGCAGCAGGCGCGGACGCTCGCCGGTCAGATCGACGATGGTCGACTCCACGCCGACCTCGCAGGGGCCGCCGTCCAGAATTGCATCGATGCGGCCGTCCATGTCGTGCAGGACGTGCGCGGCCGTGGTCGTCGAGGGCTTGCCGGAGCGGTTCGCCGACGGCGCGGCAATGGGGACGCCCGCCAGCCGGATGAGCTCGCGCGTCGCCGCCGTCTTGGGGCAGCGCACCGCGACGGTGTCCAGCCCTGCCGTCGTGCGCTTGGGCACACAGTCACGCACGGGCAGCACTATGGTGAGAGGTCCGGGCCAGAAATGCTCCGCCAGCAGCCACGCCGCCTGCGGAATGTCGTGGCAGATGTTCTCCATCTCGCACGGCTCGGAAATATGCAGGATCAAGGGGTTGTCCTGCGGACGCCCCTTGGCCTCAAAAATGTGGAGGACGGCATCCGGGTTCAGGCCGTTTGCGCCGAGACCATAGACCGTTTCCGTCGGGATGGCGACGAGCTTTCCCTCGCGGATCAGCTCCGCCGCCAGCGCGATGTCCTCTTGTTTTTCCGTCGAAAGCATCAAGGTTTTCATTGCTTCTCACTTTCACTTCTGCGGAGCTTGTCCGCCTGATCTGCCGCGATCAGCGCGTCGATGATCTCATCAAGCGCGCCGTTCATTACGGCGTCGATTTTATAGAGCGTCAAACCGATGCGGTGATCGGTAACGCGGCTCTGCGGGAAATTGTAGGTGCGGATCTTTTCGTTTCTCATGCCGCTGCCCACCTGACTTCTACGCTCGGAGGAAACCGCGGATTCAATGCGCTCCTGCTCCATCTGGTAGAGCTTGGAGGAGAGCATCATCATGCACTTTTCGCGGTTCTGGAACTGGCTTCGCTCCTCCTGGCAGGACACGACGATGCCGGTCGGCTTGTGGATCAGGCGCACGGCGGAGGAGGTCTTGTTGATGTGCTGGCCGCCCGCGCCGGAGGAGCGGTAGACCTGCATTTCGAT
>ERZ772820.572-NODE-572-length-35007-cov-10.666543_pt1 | contig 35007 bp, 37 predicted proteins | sample MGYA00511377_ERZ772820 | MGnify/ENA primary metagenome ERZ772820 (study PRJEB29015, sample SAMEA2737684) | human gut metagenome | biome: human gut; feature: human-associated habitat; material: faeces | place: China | collected 2012 ... | reverse complement strand
AGGCGGAGCATCCCAAGCGAAAGGGAGCAACCCTGTTGCGACCTTTGAGCGCGGTTAATCGAAATCTCCCCCTAATCCCCTAGGCCCAGCGGAGCGTTTCCTCGGCGCAATCGGCCTTGACATCAAAAAATACCGCGTCTCGTCGTAGATGTGATCCTCGCCCGCGGTGTCAATGTCCTCCGGCCTGCGCGCGTCGTAGACCAGCGCCGGGATCGTCCTTCGAAAGTCCCGGCAGTTTTCGAAAACGTAGAGCATCGGCCGTCCTTCCTCGTCAAACTTGAGGCGCTCGTGCAGCTGCATCTTTCCCGGCAGCCGCGTGTTGTCCCCCTTCATAAAGATCACGCCGTTGAATACCTTTCGAATCTGCTCCTCCACGCTCAGTCCCCGGCTTCTGTCCCAGATGGCCGGGTCGGCGATGCCGCAGACGTGTATGCCTTCCTCAAATTCCGGCTCCATCAAGTCGGCCAACTGCCGCGCGATTTCTCCGGGCGGGCAGGTCACGCCGACGTTCGCCTCCCCCGGCACGCAGCCGTAAAGCTCCTTGTATCGGTAAACCCGTCCCTCCTCGTCCACCGCCCAAACGCCAAAAGAAAAAGGCCGCGTGTATCCGTGGTCGAAGCTGACCACCCGCGTCCAGTGCCATGGAATTTTGAACGGTTTGATGACGTGCGTATATAGCCCGTCCTCGTAATGCGCCGGATCGTCCACAAACTCCGGGAAAGCCTGCCCGTCGAATGCGTCCCACTTTCCCAGAAGCAGCGCTTCCCGCAGCGCCTTGGGCTTCTGCTCCAGCTCCACGATGTAGTCCCGCGTGATGTGCGGATTGTCCATCGCCGTCGCCGGGATGTATTCGATCCGCCTCACGCTCACCCCGCCGAGGATGCTGCTTTCCACCGTCGCTTCGGCGACGCGCTGCCCCGCGCCCGTCGCGTCCACGAATCGCGCCTTCACCCATGCGTGTCCCGGGCCGCCGGGGTTGCTCGCGCAGCGGACGCAGGGCGTGATGCCCAGCCGCTTTTCCGCGCGCAGCCTCGTCCGGAGGTAGTCGTACATGGGCTTTGTGAAATGTGTCAGCTCGTCGAAATACAGCCAGTGGATTTCCGCGCCCTGATACTTGAGCAGCCCTTCGCCCTCGTTGCTCAGGTGGCAGAAGTGGATGACGCTCCCGTTGCTCAGCCGCAGCTCATGCGCGCTGGCGACGTATTTGCCCAGCTCCTTCGGCGCGATGCGCATCATCGTGCGCACCAGCGTCATTTCCAGCTCCGGGTATGTCCGCCTGAATAAATACGCGTGCGTCTGCGGATATTTCAGGCATCGCATCAGCGCATCCCAGCAGATGGCGTAGCTCTTTCCGCCGCCCGCCGCCCCGCCGTAGAGCACCTCGTCCGCCGTGCTCGCGTGAAACGCCAGCTGCTTGCCCGTCGGACGATAGGCCAGCTCAAGCTCCATGCCTTTCCTCCTTTCCCTTTTCCGCGCTTTCCGGCATCCCCAGCGGCGGCGCGCCCTGCGCGAATCGAATCACCACGTCGCTCCGGCTCTCCTTGGGCACGCGAACGCCCGCCCGGTCGAGGATGTCCTTCGCCGCCCTCTGGCTGATCGTTTCGTTCACCTCGCCGTCCAGCAGCAGCGCCGCCTGCCGCCGCGCCGCCTCTTCCGCGCTCTTGTTCACGCAGATTTGCGCCCGCAGTTTGGCCGCCTCGCTCCGCTTTTTGTAGGTTTCCAGCCGCGCCAGATCGCCCAGCACCGTCTTGGCTTGTCGCAGGCTGATGCCCAGCCGCGCCGCAATCTCCGCTTCCTCCCGGTTCTCCTCAAAGTACAGCCGAACCACCTCGCTCTTCATGCTCTCCGTCATTTTCATCGTCATCCCCCCTTCCTTTGGGCATATAATACTAATTCGCAGTTAAAATGCTTAACAGAGCGCATCAGATTTTTTGTTCTGACGAAGCCAAGTGAAGTGAGGCGTACTGGAGGTACGTTGAACGGAACGAGGCAAAGTCAGAGCGAAAAAGATGGTGCGCGGATTAAGCCATTTTAACAAGAATTAGTATAAAAAGCCGCTCCCTTTCGGAAACGGCTCATGCCCATTTGATGGTCGTCTAGGAGGGCTCTTTCGTTCCCTCTTTGACTGATTCTATCATACCACACCTTTTTCCGCGCCGCAAGCTGACATTTGGGGGACATTTAGCGGACGCCTTCCGGACATTTTCCGGACATTTTTCGGACATTTCCCTGACGCCTCCCGTTCGTCCGCCCGCATGTTTTTCTCATTCCTCCGCCTTTTCCTCTTTCTCAATCTCCCGCTTGTATCGCCGGATCTGCCGCTCGCATCTGTCCGTGATCCGCGCCGTGTCCTCCAAATTCATCCCGCAAATGTAGTAATATAAGCAAAATGCATATGCGCCGCTCTTCATGCCGATCATCGCCTCCCGCGCTTCCTTTTCGTAGTCGCGCAGCCGCTTTTCTTCCCGCTTCAGCGATTCCTCCAGCGTTTCCCGCAGCATGACCTTCATTTCCAGCCCGCGCGGCAGGCCGCCCTTTCCTCTGGGCATCCCGTCGAGCGCCGCCGCGCCGATCGCCGCCTTCGTGTCCTCCAGCCGCTCGCGCAGCTCCCGCACCAACCTTGCCTGACTTCTCACCCTCAGCAGCGCCTGCTTATCCTTCTGTGTCATCGTCTCAAACTCCCCTTTTGCTTCCGCCGGCCTGTCCGGCTCATCTCTCCGTCTCAGCGCTCCATGTTTCCGCCTGTCTCAGCGGTTCTTCGCACATTCCGCAGCCGTCACATTCTTCCTTGAGGTGCAGCACACAGGAAAACGCCATTTTCTCCTCCTCAAATCCGCGTCGTCTTTTCTCACCGTCTTCATTCCGTTCGCATTCCGGGGCAGTAATGCGAATGTATGTTCCCATTTTACGCGATACGCTCCGCTTTGTCAACCCGGTCTCCCGTCCAAAACCGTCTGTTTCCGCCCTATTTTTCCCATATAGAGAAAGGACGCGGTTTTTCCGCGTCCTCACCCATTGATATCAAACGTTCGTATCGGCATAGCCCCCGTCTCACAGGCGCATCTGCCGCAGCGCGTCCTCCTTCTTCACCCCGGCCAGCCTGAGCCGGTGCGCTTCTTCGAGCAGCCGCCCCATTTCCTCCCCCGGCTGAATTCCCCGCGCGAGGAGATCCGCTCCCGTGATGTGCGGCCTTGCCATCATTTCCTCAAACGCCGAAAGCCGCGTCCGAATCATCCGTTCCGTCTCCGCGTTGGGCGCGGCGTTTATCCTGCCCCGATGGTCTGCCTTCGCCAGCAGCAGCAGATCCTCCGGGCAGGCGCTCCGGTCAAACAGCCTGTTCCATGCCTTCTGTCCGCTGTTCTGCGCGGCGTACATATTCGGCTTCATGTGCAGCTCCACCATGTTCAGCACATAGCGGCAAAGCGCCTTTTCCCCCGTCAGCCGCCGCAGAAAGTCCTCTGCCAGCGGTACGCCCGCCGTTTCGTGCCCGTAGGCGTGAATCACGCCGTCCTTTTCCTGCATGGCCACCGCCTTGCCCACGTCGTGCAGCAGCGCCGCCAGCATCAGCCCCGTCGGGTTTTTCGCCTCGTCCCGGAGCTTGGCCGCCTCGTCCACAACCAGCATCGTGTGCGTCCATGCGTCCCCCTCCGGGTGGCAATCCGCCCGCTGCTTCACACCGATGAGCGCCGCGACCTCCTTCAGCCAGGGTTCGAGCTGTCCCATCTCCCGCAGCGCTTCAAAGCATCGGGATGGCCGCCTGCTTCTCGTCAGCGCCTTCTCCATTTCGCCCATCACGCGCTCCCGCGCCAGCCCGCCAAGGTCGAGCGTCCGGCAGAGCACCATCGTTTCCGGCGCAATCGCAAACTCAAGCCGCGCCGCGAACTGCGCCGCCCGGATGGCTCTCAGCGGGTCGCGCCGAAAGGTTTCCTCGTCCACATGCCGAATCACCCGGTTTTGGATGTCCGCCTGCCCGCCGAATCGGTCGATCAGCGTTCCGGTCAACGCGTCCCGCATCATCGCGTTCATCGTGAAGTCGCGCCGTCTCGCCGCTTCCTCCACACCCATGAATGGGTCGATGTCCGCGTCCTCGCCCTTTCCGCCGCCGCGTCGGGGCAGCGCGATGTCCAGCGTGTATCCGCGCAGCGCAAACACGCCGAAGCTCGCGCCCATCTCCTTCCACGATCCGATCTCGCCCAGCATCCCCCGCACCGCGTCCGCCGTCATCCCGTGGATTTCGATGTCCACATCCTTGCTTTCCCGTCCCATCACGCTGTCGCGAACGAAACCTCCGACAAAGTAGACGCGCCCGCCCGCTTTCTCGGCCATCCGCGCAATCCGCCGCGCCATCGCCAAATTTCTTTCCATGCCGCCCCCTATTCACACGTATTTTAATGAGCACGTATTGACTTCATCTGTATTCTGCATTATAATTGACGCACATAGAAGGAGGATTGAGCTTATGCCCCCAACGTCTCTTGATCTGGAACGCGAAATCCTTGCTGCCGGCTGGCGTTTTGATTGAAATAAAAAAGGAGGTTGACCGTTATGCTGTCTATCTATCCCGCCTGTTTCTTCAAAGAAGAAAACGGTTACTCTGTCATTTTTCCTGACCTTGATGATCTGGCAACCTGCGGAGAAAATCTGGAAGAAGCCATGACCATGGCCGTCGATTGCCTTGCAGGCCATCTCTATACGCTCAAGCAGGAAGGGAAAAAAGCACCCACCCCTTCCGCCGTCTCCTCCGTCCAGATTAAACAAGTTGCTCAATCGCTTGGCATTGACGATGCGTCCGACGCCTTTGTCAATCTGGTCAGCGTTGACGTTCCCGCCTATGCCAAATCCCATTTCGAGCGTTCCGTCAAAAAGACATTAACCATCCCGGAATGGCTGAACAACGCGGCGCTTGAAAAAGGACTGAACTTTTCTCAGGTTCTTCAAGATGCGCTCAAGCAGCGTCTCCAAAACGCATAATTGCCGCGCCCCTCATGGCTGGGCTTCGTTTGTTGACAAAAGGCAACCTGACCTAAATAACAGAATCAGGCTTTCCGTTATGCCTTCGTTTGCGGGGATGGCTATTTTCCCCTCGGGGGAGAATAGCTTTTTGTCCATGGTCTGCGCTCCGCATTTGCGGGGCTTTTTTTCAATCTTTTGATCCCCACAAGGCAGTTTCGTCCTGTTCGAATCCAAAATCGCCAGCCTCGTCTCACGCATCCATGAAGGTATCCTCCTCGTTGCAGAGCACGCACCGCATCGCGGTGTTTCCTTCCATGTCTGTCTTTCCGCCGTCAGCCTTTCGTCTCGATCCGCCGATACTCCCCCTGCGCGAAAACCGGCTTAAACCCCAGCGCCCGATAGAGATGGTTTGTCACGGGGTTGCGCCTATCTACGTTCAGCGTCGCGGTTTTCCCCGCCGCCAAGATCTCATTTTTGATGGTATTGACCACCTTCCGGGCATACCCTTTCCCTCTGTATATTCCGCGCGTATAGACGTTGGTGATGCGCATACGCCCATTCACGTCGCGCACCGCCTTGCCCACGCTGACGATTCGCCCGTCCGACCGAATGACACGGAAATCCCCGATGCTTCTCCTGATCGCTTCCCTGTTCAGCTTGTCCTGCAAGTTACAGTCGATCAAAAAACGCTCCATGCACGCGCAGATTTCGTCCAGATCGTCCTCTCCTGCCGCCTCAACTTCTGGCGACGATGGTTCTGTCACTTCCCGCGTCTCCATGAATTCCATCGCCAGCGCCTCTTCGTATTGAATGTCAAACCGTGCTTTCATCTCGTGCGCCGTCGCGTCGCCCAGTGTCTTTTCGCTCAGGTAATTTTTGATTTCATATCCTTCGCGCATCAGGAAATCCAACAACTCCCCCGCGCAGTTCGCGTCGCCAAACAGAATCAGGTTGTACGGCTCCACCTTCATCGCCAGCAGCGTTTTTCCATCCTTTTCACATTTCATCGCGTAGTTGATTTTGCCCGTCTCCTTCAGCAGCGGCGCGTCCAGTACCATGAATGCGGAAATCTGCGGATTCGTGTCCAAAAGCGTATGATTTTCCGCGATAAACGCCGCGCCGGAATCATAAATCTGGATCATCTTTTTCTCCCCACCTCAAATCTCCCGCCCCATCACGATATAGCCATCCTCCCGCAGCACCTCAAACCCGTTCCTTGTCCAAAACGCGAAGCTCTGCGGATTTCCCTTGTCCACGCCGAGCTGCATTTCCCGATACCCCACCGCTTTCAGGCTTGCGGCCATGTCGCGGATGATTCCGCTTCCGATGCCCTTCCCCTGCTTCTCCGCGCTGACCATGAACAGTCCGATCCACGCGGTTTCCTTCGCGGGATAGCCGCTGATCCAGTCCAGAACAGCGACCAGCTTTTCCCCCTCAAAAAAGCCGACATACGCCTTGTCCTCCATACCCTTTCCCGGCGGGAGCGCGGTCATGTCCGCCAAAATGCTTTCCCGCGTCGCCATCGGCGGATGGTATTGATAAAACAGCCGATTTCCTTCGCAGAGCGCCAAAATCGCGTCCACATCCCGCTCGCCAAGCCGCCGCATCTGAAAGATATTGCCCGTCGTTTCCGTCCGCATATTCATTCCTCCGCTTTGTCCAACTTCTTCCATCCGAACCGCATGATCGAAACGAGCATGGATACCTCCGTCACCGCCTCGTCGAGCACCCCGTCCATCGCCCCGCAGATCAGGTTGTATTCGTTACAGTCCCATCACGTATACCTGACACGGATTCCATTCGTCCCACAGGTGCGGAAACACCTCGAACTCCCTGAACCCCATCGCCAGATAAAACCGATTTGTCGCGTCATACTCGGCGTATTTCCCCATCTGCACCGTTTTCACCTGCATGAACGCATAGCCCGCCTCGCGCGCCGCCTGCTTGGCCGCTTCCACCAGCGCGCGTCCCGCACCCGTTCTGTGCCGCGCCTTCAAAACGCCCATCACGTACAACTCCACCGTGTCGCGTCCCGTCTCCTTCAGGCAGAGAAACCCGACGGGGGTTTCTCCGTCCATCGCGGCGAAAAAGCGCTTGTCCGCGCTCCCGCTGACGTATTCCTCCCGCGCCTGTGGAATACCGAACCACTCCGGCAGCGCCTCCAAAATCGCGCGGCAGATTCGCCGCTTTTCCTCAGCGTTTTCAATTTTCCGAACCTCTGTCGTCATTTGCTTTTCCTTCTCCATCTGCAATTTCCTCCGTAGGGGCGCGCATTGCGCGTCCGCCGTTTCTCGCCGACTCCATCAGTCAGCTTTGCTGCCAAACCTTCGGCGTTCCGATTTCCTGATCTCCGTACAATGGGCGCAAGCTGAACGCACGCAAAGAGGGAGCACTTTCTGAGCGAGTATAACAGAATTCCCTCTTAGAAAGACGCTTGAAATCATCGTCGCCCATGGTGAAATCCGACAATACTTTCGTCGTTTCTCCTCATGCCTCCCTCTTCGAGGGAGGTGGCACGACGAAGTCGTGACGGAAGGAGTACCCAAAAAGCGGCGCCGCAATATACGACGCCGCTTTCCTCATTCTGTTTTCCTTCGCGATTCTGTTTTACTTCGCGAACTCGGTGCAGCGGGTCTCGCGGATGACGTTGACCTTGATCTGTCCCGGATATTCCAGCTCATTTTCAATGCGCTTGGCGACCTCGCGGGCGAGCACATAGGTGCCCTCGTCGGAGATGTCCTCCGGCTTGACCATGATGCGCACCTCACGGCCGGACTGAATCGCGAACGACTTTTCCACGCCCGGGAAGCTGTTGGAAATTTCCTCCAGCTTTTCGAGGCGGCGGATGTAGTTCTCGATGCTCTCGCGGCGCGCGCCCGGACGAGCCGCGGAAATCGCGTCGGCCGCCTGAATGAGCACCGCCTCGACGGTCTGCGGCTCGATATCGTTGTGGTGCGCCGCGATGCAGTGGATGACCTCGGGGGACTCGTGGTAGCGCTTGGCCATTTCAACGCCCAGCTCGACGTGCGTGCCCTCCATCTCGTGATCGACGGCCTTGCCGATGTCGTGGAGCAGACCCGCGCGCTTGGCGAGCTGCACATCCGCGCCCAGCTCCGCCGCCATCAGGCCGGCCAGATGGCTGACCTCGATGCTGTGCTGGAGCACGTTCTGGCCGTAGCTCGTGCGATAGCGCATGCGGCCGAGCAGCTTAACCAGCTCGTGGTGGATGCCGTGCATATTCGTTTCGAAGATGGCCTGCTCGCCGGCCTCGCGAATCTGGTTGTCCACCTCGCGCTTGGCCTTTTCGACCATTTCCTCGATGCGCGCCGGATGGATGCGCCCGTCGGCGATCAGCTTTTCCAGCGCGATTCGCGCAACCTCGCGGCGAATCGGATCAAACGCGGAGACGATCACGGCCTCCGGCGTATCGTCGATGATCAGATCCACGCCCGTCGCGGTTTCCAGCGTGCGGATGTTGCGGCCCTCGCGGCCGATGATGCGGCCCTTCATGTCCTCGTTCGGCAGCGACACGACGGAAACCGTGGTCTCCGCCACATGGTCGCTGGCGCAGCGCTGAATCGCCATCGCGACGATGTTGCGCGCCTTCTTTTCGGCCTCGTCCTTCGCGGTCTGCTCGATTTCGCGCACCATCACGCCCGCGTCGTGGTAGGCTTCCTTCTGGATGCGCTGCACGATCATGTCGCGCGCCTCGTCCTGCGTCATCTTCGCGACGCGCTCCAATTCGGCGCGGCTCTTTTCTTCCATGTCCTTGGCGGTCTTCTCGGCCTCCTCGGCGGCGTTCTTCTGGCGGACGCTGTATTCCTGCGCCTCGGCGGTCAGGCGATCCAGCTCGTTCTGCTTGCGCTCCAAGCCGGTCTCGCGCGCGTCGAGGTTGTCCGCCTTTTTGTCAAGGGTTTCCTCGCGCTGGGTCACGCGGCGCTCGCTGCGCTGCACCTCGGCGCGGCGGTCGCGAATTTCGCGATCCAGCTCGTTCTTGAGGCGGATGACCTCTTCCTTCGCTTCGAGGATGCTTTCCTTCTTCTTCTCCTCCGCACGGCGCTGCGCGTCGTCCAGCAGATTACGGGCATATTCCTCGGTGCGCCCGATTTTCTTTTCCTGCACGTTCTTGCGATACATGTAGCCTGCCGCAACGCCCGTGGCCAGCGCGGCTGCAATCGCCAAAATGGTAAAAATAAACGACGCCAATCTGCTTCACTCTCCTTCTGTTTGGATTCTTAATTTCTTTCAATCAATCGTCCAAGAAAAAAGGGTACAGATCGACGCCTGCCTCTGGCGATAAACAATACAAATTAGGCGCAAAGAACCATGCCATCGTCGGGGCACAAGAACCCCGCCGCGGCTTTGCCGCCTATTCGGTTTTGATGTATCAAACGCCCGGAAAAGTCGGCCTAAACGCACCCCGCTTTTCCCCGGCGCAATGTCCAGCACAGCATAAATCTGCACACGCTTTCACTCTGACTATCTCTATTTTACATTTGATTGAACCGCATGTCAAGAGAATTTGTCAATCCGGTGAAATTTGCGATGCGTTTTTGAGCAAAACATATAGAAACGGACGGGCATTTCTGCCCGTCCGTCAGCTTATTGACATAAGCAACCTTGGCTTGAACAGCAAAATCAAGAAATTCAGCTATTCTTTCATTTGCGGAAAGGGCTATTCTCCCCTTGCGGAAGGAGAATAGCTTTTGGCTTAGGGAGAAAATTATTCCTCGTCGTCCGCGAGATCGGCCTTATGCGCCTCGATGATCTTGCCGGAGATGGCCTGCGGCACTTCCTCGTAGCGCTCAAAGCTCATCTTGAACGCGCCCTTCGCCTGCGTCATGGAGCGCAGATCGGTTGCGTATTTGAACATTTCGGCCTGCGGCACTTCGGCGATAATCAGCTGCTTGCCGTCGCTCTGCTCCATGCCGAGGATGCGGCCGCGGCGCTTGTTCAGGTCGCCCATGATATCGCCCATGTACTCGTCCGGCACGCTGATTTCCACGTGCATGATCGGCTCGAGCAGCACCGGGTTGGCGTTGATGCACTGCTTATACGCGATGCGCGCCGCCGTCTTGAACGCCATTTCGGAGGAATCGACCGGGTGATAGCTGCCGTCGTAGAGCTTGGCGCGCAGACCCGTCATCGGGAAGCCCGCGAGCACGCCCTTGACGAGGTTCTCGCGCAGACCCTTTTCGACCGACGGAATGAAGTTGCGCGGCACCGCGCCGCCGACCACCGCATCGACGAACTCGAAATCCGTGCCCGGTTCGGCCGGGGAGAACTCGATCCACACGTCGCCGAACTGGCCGTGGCCGCCGCTCTGCTTCTTGTGACGACCCTGCACCTGAATCGTCTTGCGGATGGACTCGCGATAGGCGATCTTCGGGTCTTTGAACACGGCGTCCGCACCGAACTTGCTTTGCAGCTTCTGGCGCACGATTTCAAGCTCCAATTCGCCCTGACCGCTGATGAGCGTTTCGGTGGTCATCGGATCCTTGGCGACGATCACATCCGGCATTTCCTCGCACAGGCGCGCCAGACCGGAGAAGACCTTGTCCTCCTCGCCCGCCTTCTTGGCGTATACCGCCAGAGAAATCTGCGGCGCGGGGAAGTCGATGCTGTCATACTGAACGACCTTGCCGATTTCGCAGAGGCTGTCGCCCGTGGAGGTGTATTGCAGCTTGCTGAGCGCGCCGATATCGCCCGCGCAGAGCATGCCGACCGGAATCTGCTTCTTGCCGCGCACCATGAAGATGCCCGCCGCCTTTTCGGGCTTGTCCGCGTTCGCGTTGAACAGCGGGGTCGCCGGGGTCAGCACGCCGGAGATGACCTTAATCAGGGACAGCTTGCCCACGAACGGGTCGGCGATGGTCTTGAACACCTGCGCGGTGAAGCTCTCGCTCATGTCCGCGTGGCGGATGTGCATGGATTTGGTCTTGGGGTTGATGCCGTGATAGGTGTGCTCCATCGGGCTGGGCATGTACATGGCCAGCTCATACATCAGCGGGCGCACGCCGATGCCGTTCAGGCTGGAAACCGGGGCGACCGGCACGATGCTGCCCTCGTAAATGCCCGCGGAAAGGCCGCGCAGCATGTCTTCCTCGCTCAGCTTGCCCTCGTCGAAGAATTTTTCCATCAGCTCTTCGCTGGTGCTCGCCGCCGCCTCGTTGCAGGCCTCGCGCGCTTCTTCGACCAGCGCTTCCATCTCTTCCGGAATCGGAATCTCGCAGCGATCCTTGCCCGCGCCGGTGAAGGCCTTGCCCGTCAAAACGTCCACCACGCCGACGAAGGACGTGCCCTCGCCGATCGGCAGAACCGTCGGGATGATGCAGTTGCCGTAGGTGCTGCGCAGATCGTCGAGCACCTTGCGGTAATTGATATGTTCACGATCGACCTGCGAAACGGCGATGATGCGCGCCAAACCATGCTTCGCGGTCGCGTTCCATGCTTTTTCAAAGCCGGTGGAGATGCCCGTTGCGGCGCTCAGAACGATGACCGCGCCCTCCACGGCGTGCAGCGGGCCGGACATTTCGCCCGCAAAATCGAAGTAACCGGGAACGTCAATGAGGTTGAGCTTCTTGCCGTGGATTTCAATCGGCGCCACGGACGCGCTGATGGAGATATGACGCTTGATCTCTTCGGGATCGTAATCACTGACCGTGTTTCCATCCTCGACACGACCCTGGCGGTCAGTCACGCCGGCGGCATAGAGCATCGACTCAACCAGCGTCGTTTTGCCTTCAGAGCCGTGTCCCAATACAGCGATGTTGCGTATGTCCTTCACCATGTAGTCCTTCATAAATCGTTCCTCCTTTGAAGCCTTGTTTCGGCTGTTTTTCAGGCGGCTTGTTTCGCGCCCGCCCGCATCTGATGCTCATTATATCAGATTGTATGAAAAAATGGAAGTGTTTTTGGATAATTTCTTTTCTCCGCTCGGTCAATTTTGCCAAATTCTCACTCTATTTTTACGAACTTTCTGTGTGATTCGCCGCCGTTTGATCGTTTTTTTGCCTTCTTCACGCCTTGCTCGCCCGGGCGCTTCCGCGCAATTTCTCGTACACGCAAAAAACGTCCGGCGGGCGCGGGCAGTCGGGCGCTTTTTTTCGCGTCCCTTTTGCCGTTCCCGTCGAACGTTTCCGTTTTTTTGCTTTTTGTCTTCTTTTTTTGTTTCTTTGCAGGCTTTACGAATTTTTCTCTTCGCTTTCCGCCTCGCCGAGCTGCTCCATGATCGTCTGATACAGGAATGGCGCGCGGCTTGGCCAGCGCTCGCAGAAGCGCTTCGCCTGTGCCTTCGTCGCCGCCGTCAGCGTCATGGAGAAGATTTCCGCGCCGCCCTCCAGCGCGCGCAGCGTGACGGCGAAGCCGTTGTCCGTCTCCTGCCACGCGGCGGGCATTTGCAGCTCGTCGCGGATGCGCCGCTTCCACGCGGGCGCGTTCGCGTTCAGCTTCTCCGTTTGAGAAGCGCGGATGCGGGAGGCGAACATTTCCACGCTCTCGCGCCCCTGCGGGGTCAGAATCAGCAGCGTCCCTTCCAGATGGCGCGCCTCGCGAATGAAGCCCGCCTCTTTCAGCCCGCCCAGCGCCAGATAAAACTGAAATTGATTCATCAGCGCGTTTTCAACCAGAAAGCGCAGAAGCTGTTCCTCCGTGCAGCCGCCGAGGCGGTTCAAAGACGACAGCACCACGAGCTTGTCCTCTTCTTCCGTAGCATGCACATCAAGCGGCATGGGCTGCACCTCCATCCCTTATTTCGCGGCGGTTTCCTCGCCGTCCTTGATCAGATAGCCGTCCAGATCGCGGAGCAGATCGTCGCAGTCGTCGCTGTAAATCGTCATGGTGATCGGTCGGGAGAGATCAATCGAGAAAATGCCCAGGATGGATTTGGCGTCCACCACATAGCGCCCCGAGCGCAAATCCATATCATACGGATAACGATTGACCAGGCGGACAAAGTTTTTCACGTTGTCCGTCATCATCGTCAGGCGAATCGTCACGGTTTTCATATTCATGCACCTCGTCACATATTCATATCAGTCGATATTTTTCCTGTATTCCCCTTTATTATATCCAAAATACTGCTGAAATGCAAGTACGGTTTTTGTTTGCTGCATTGTCTTGACGCTCACCGCGCGTTGTGCTATGCTGTTCGCATTGCTCCAGGATTGAGGTGATCGCTTTGTTTGCCCATCGCTCGCATCGTCAGGTGGCGATGACCGCCGGGCCGCTGCTGCCCAACGTGCTGGCCTTCGCCGTGCCGCTGATTCTCTCCGGCATGCTCCAGCTTCTATATAATTCCGCGGATATCATCGTCGTCGGGCGCTTCGCCGATTCCGTCGCAATGGCTTCCGTCGGCGCGACGACCTCCCTCATCCATCTGCTGGTCAGCCTGCTGATGGGGCTGAGCGTCGGCGCGTCCGTGGCCGTCGCCCGTGCGGCCGGCGCAGGGGATCGGGACGGCGTGCACCGCGCGGTGCATACCTCCATGGCGCTGGCGGTGCTCTCCGGCGCGGCGCTGGGCGTGCTGCTGCTCGTCCTCTCCCGCCCGCTGCTCGAAATGATGGGCTGCCCGGCGGACGTGGTCGGCGGCGCGCAGCTCTACCTGAACATCTACGCCGTCGGCCTGCCCGCCAGCCTCGTCTATAACTACGGCGCGGCCATCCTCCGCGCGGTCGGCGATACCAAGCGCCCGCTGTATTACCTGACCGTCAGCGGGCTTTGCAACGTCGTCCTCAACGTGGCGCTCGTCGCCGGGCTCAGGCTCGGCGTCGCGGGCGTGGCCATCGCCACCGTCGTCAGCGAGACCATCAGCGCCGCGCTCGTGCTCGCCAGCCTCATCACCAGCCACGGCGACGTTCGCTTTGAGCCGAAAAAGACGCGCATCGAGCGCCGCTCGCTTTCGATGATCCTGCGCATCGGCATCCCCGCGGGGCTGCAAAGCAGCATGTTCTCCATCTCCAACGTGCTCATCCAGTCCGCCATCAATTCCTTCGGCGCGGCCGCCATCGCGGGCAACACCGCCGCCGCCAGCATCGAGGGCTTCGCCACCACCGTTTCCAACTCCATCTCGCAGGCGGCGCTCACCTTCTCCAGCCAGAACATGGGCGCGGAGAAATATGCCCGCGTCCGCCGCGTGCTGCTCGTCTGCCTCGCGGCCACGTTCGTCGGCGGGCTGACGCTCGGGCTGCTGATTTACACGTTCGGCACGCCGCTGCTCGCGCTGTTCAACACCGATCCGGCGGTCATCGCCAGCGGCCTCGTCCGCGTGCGCCACAACATGCCGCTCTACGTCCTCTTCTGCATGCAGGATACCTTCGTCGGCCAGCTCCGCGGCGTCGGCTATTCCCTTCTGCCGACCATCACCAGCCTGAGCGGCATCTGCCTGCTGCGCGTGGTCTGGCTGTATACGGCCTTCGCCGCCTCCCCGACCCTCGATACGCTCTATCTCTCCTATCCCGTCTCCTGGGCGGCGACGCTTTTCGCGCTCGTCGTCTGCTACGCGGTCGTGGTGCGGAAAATGCCGAGGGAGTTGTAATTTAGAAAATTTTCTAAATGCCCATTGACAGCCTTCTCCATTCCTGCTATAATTCAAGCATCCACTATTTAGATTTTTTTCTAAATAGAAATCCTGAAAGGACGTCGCCTATGAGCTTTGCCGAAACCTTCAAAGCGCTTTCCGACCCGGCGCGGCGGGAAATCCTGCTGCTGCTCAGGGGCGGGCGCATGAGCGCAGGCGAAATCGCCGGGCATTTTGAGATGACGGGCGCAACGGTCTCCTATCACCTCAGCGTGCTGAAAAAGGCCGATCTCGTGTTCGAAACGCGCGAAAAAAACTTCATCTACTACGAGCTGAACACCTCCGTCGTCGAGGAGGTCATGCTCTGGCTCTCTCAACTGAAAGGAGACAACCATGAAAGCCATTCCTAAACGCACCCTGCTTGTCACCTGCGTCGTCATCCTGCTGCCGATGTTTTTCGGCCTCGCCCTGTGGAACCGCCTGCCCGAGCGCATGCCCACCCATTTCGATTTCAGCGGCACGGCAAATGGCTATTCCAGCCGCCCGTTCGCGGTGATCGGCATCCCGCTGTTCATCCTCGCCATGCATCTCTTCTGCGCCGTCATGCTGCGCGCCGATCCCAAAAAGCAGAATATCTCCGAAAAGATGGCGCAGCTCGTCCTGTGGGTCTGCCCCGCCGCCAGTCTGTTCGCCGGCCTGTCCGTATACCTGAGCGCGCTGGGCTTCGCCATCAATGTCTCGCGTTTCGGCATGGTTTTTGTCGGCCTGATCTTCATCGCCATCGGCAATTATCTGCCCAAGTGCCGCCATAACTACACCGTGGGCATCCGCGTCCCGTGGACGCTTGACGACGAAGATAACTGGAATCACACCCACCGTTTCGCGGGCTATGTATGGATCATCGCCGGGGTGGTCACGCTGCTTTCCGTCTTCCTCAGCCATGCAACCGTCGTCTGGGTCGCCGCGATTTTTGTCGCGTCCCTCTCGCCGCTCGTCTATTCGTTCATTTATGCGAAAAGGCATGGAAAAATCTGAACGCGCCAGCCTTCCCGCGCTCTAACTGAATGATTGCGTCTAAATAAAACGCCGCCCTTGACGCGCGGCGCAGATCATGCTACAATAAAAGCACGACGAGGGCTTTTGTGGTTGTTAGCCTCTCGGCACTAACACGATGATGACCTTAACATCATCGTGTTCTTTCGTTTCCTGCGATTTTTCGATCTTGACAGACGTTACAAGCGTCTGTCGGATCGTAATCGTGGTCGTTTCTTTTGCTTTGATGGCTCTCACCTCCCTCCGGTCAGAATCCGGGGTGTTCCGGTGTCAAGCCCTCGCCATGCCTGTCGGCAAAACCGACAAAGGCATTATATCATAGCTTTCTTTCCGGCACAAGAACAGCGCCGGAAGAAGTCTTTTCGAGCCGATTGAAAGGTCGTGATTGCATGTCCACCCGTTTTATCCCCAAGGAAAAACTCAGCAAAAAAGCCCGGCGCGAATTGAACGCCGCGCGGCGAACGCTTTGGGTCGTCTCCCCAATTTCCAAAAAGGTTGAAAGCAAAAAAGTGTATAATCGCAAAAAATCCGCCCGGCCGTATCGCGACGATACCGGGCGGATTTTTGATGTCGTTACGGCTGAGTAAGCCAAATGGTCACGGTTTCTTCGGGGCGCTCATCAACATGCACTCCGTCCCCATCCTCCATATAGAAACTCGGAATCCATTCCAATTTTTCCGGTTCAATCTGCGGTTTAATGTAGATCATTTCATCAATACAGTTCGTTGTTTCCAAGCCATCCAAATTACCGGAAAGTGCGACTCCTTCTTCTCCATCAATGCATACTCTCCACTCAGCCAAATCGCCTTTTTTCCAGTTTTCATTTTTCTCGCTGAACAGATGGCCATCCAAACTCTTCACATTCGTCGAAAACCGAATCATTACATTTGATATTTCCACATCAATCTTGATCTCTGTTGTTCCTAATGTTTTTTGTACTCCAAATATCCTCTGAATTTCATTTGAACGAATCGGCGCATCGACGCGAACGGTATCCAATGGTTTTTGACTTCCCCTCAAAATCAGCCAATGCGCTCCATCAAAAACGTAAAATGTTTCCTCTTCATACAAATCAAATGTCAAGGGCAGAAACATTTTATTTTTGTATGTATCCGGCAATTCAAACATCTTCATGCCGATTGCGCTTCCATCCATGTTGACCTTTTCATGCCAGAATATTGGTTCCAAATATTCTTCTGTTCCATTCAAATACGCACCGAAACTGCATTGATTCTTTGCAAGTTTTGCGCCTACTTTTCCATTCTGCTCAGCAATTTGTTTCATCCTCCTGATGAAATTCTGCAAAAACGCATCTTCTGTTTCTTCCAGCACAGACGAATCAATAGGCTGCATCTTCGCATAGTCTTCATCTGTTGGTTGCCATGAGTAATCAGCGTTCGCGTATAATCCTGTCATCTCATAGGAAAGAAATAATTTATTGTCATCCACATACGTCTGCTGAATTTGAAGATTAGGACGCTGAGTAAGCCAAATGGTCACGGCTTCTTCGGGGCGCTCTTCCGTTCCCGTTTCCGTGTAATAGCACGGAATCCATTCCAGCTTTTCGGGGAGCTGTTCCGGCCTTGTATAATCGTTTTCCATCGTCCAATCCGTCGTTTCAAGCCCCTCGTCCATGCCGGAAATCACATGCATGGGCTGTCCGTCGAGATAAAGCCCGCCGTCCATCATTTCGCCCGGCACCCACTTTTCTCGGCCAAGCGGATGGCCGTTAAGGCTCTTCAAATTTGCCTTTGCATGGATTTTGACATCTGAAATCGTCACATCCACCGCGACGCTGTACGTCGGGAACGTCCTTTCCCCATGATAGACCGCTGCCTTCTCGTTCGCATTGAGCGGCACGTCAACCCGTATGCGCTGTTCCGTCCTGTCTTCCATGCGCTGCACCCAGCGCTTTCCGTCAAAGAAATCATATTCCGTCGCTCGATAAAGCACAAACTCTATCGCGATTGACGTTTCATTTTTCAGTTTTTCGGGCAGTTCCAGTTCCTTTACCCCGATCATCGTGCCATCCTCGCGCATCGTTTTGTCGCCGGAAAGGATATTCAGATATTCGTCCGTCCCGGCCAGATATGCGCCGTCGCTCAAATAAGCAATTTTCCAAATTGCGCCTGCCGCGCCGTTTTTCGCGCCGTCCTCCAGCAGTTTGCGGATCATCGCGTCGCGTTCTTCATCGCCCGTATCCGGTTGAACGTCGTCCATCTGCTCCATCTGTGCCAGCTCTTCCGTTGTCGGCATCCACGTATAATCGACGACAGGCCGCATATTCGTCATCTCGTAAGCCACGAACAGGCTGTTTTCATCCGCATACGCCTGCTTGAGCCGGAACGCTTGTCCACCCGTATTCAGCGTTTCGTCCATGTTTACGCTCTTTTCATCCAGCGCACGATACAATTCCGAATAGCCTTTGCTGGCGGTTTGCTCCGCCAGTCTTCCAAAAACGCCCAGCCCCGCCGCAACCGCCGCGCAGGTCAGCGCCAAGACCAGAATCACCGCTGCCGCCAGCCCGACGGACATCTTTCGCTTTACGCACATTCTATTCGGGCTGTCACCCGGCAGTGCGTCGAGGGTTGCGCGAACGGCGCAATCAAACGCATCGTTTCCCGGCGGATACATCGCCTGAAATTCCCGTTTTGAGGGCATCTTGAATTGTTTCATGCTTCCACCTCCTCGAGCATCCGCCTGAGCAGCTTTCTTGCCCGAAACAGCCGACTGGTCAACTGCGGCAGGCTCTGCCCCAGCGCTCCGGCGATTTCAGCCAGCTTATACCCTTCCATATAATGCAGCAGCAACGGTAAACGCAATTCCTCCGGCAGGCGCTCCACCGCGTCATACAGCGCGCTGTCCGGCGGCTCATAGCCGCTCTCCGGCACAGTCTCCATCGGAATCGCCTTTTGTCGCGCGCGCTGGATATCCCGGCAGGCGTTGATCACCGCGCGGGTTAAATACGGTTTGAGCCGCGCCAGATCAACGTTCTCACGCCGTGCCCAGACGGAAAGCAGCGCCTGTTGCACCGCATCCTGCGCATCGTGCTCGTTGTGGACAACAGAATAGGCAATTCGCCGCAATGACGGTGCCATCCGCTCCGCTTCATCTCCATATTGTTTCTTTGTCATGCTTTCACCTCCGGCCGTTTTTTCAAAAGCGCTTTCACCTGTTATACGGACGAACACGCCATTTTCTTGCATCCAAAATAAAAGAAAACGCCGCCCTTGACGCGCGGCGCGGATCATGCTACAATAAAGGCACGACGAGGGCTTTTGTTTCTGCTAGCCTCTCGGCACTAACACGATGATGACCTTAACATCATCGTGTTCTTTCGTTTCCTGCGATTTTTCGATCTTGACAGACGTTACAAGCGTCTGCGGATCACCCTCCAAGAATCCGCCCGGCTGTATCGCGACGATACCGGGCGGATTTTTGATCTAGCTCATTCCGCAGCGGCAATGCTTCAAACCGATAAACCGCTGTTTCATCTTCTGCTCGCAGTTTTGACAGACCTTGTTGTTTTCAAAATAGCTGTTTCCCTGTGACAGCATCATAAAAAAGCAGCGTTTCCTCATTGTTTTTTTGATCAATTTGTACACGCCATGCCGGTTGAAGTGTATACGTTGCTTTTTCTCCCGTGCCATGCCGAATGTATAAATATCTAAAGCTCATTTCAAAATTATCTGCCAGCAAATTACCTTTCATTTCTTCTTCTAGCCTTTTTTCCATTTCCATTTCCGATAATGCGTCCATTTTCTCTATATCGCTCAAATCAAATTCATATGATATATCCATGTAAAACACTTTATCCTTCGACATGACAAGATCAATTTTTGTTGGAACAATCGAAACATCTGAATAAATTGAATACTGCAAGCCTAAAGATTCATCCTCTATGCATATTGGATTCTCCTCAATATACATCTGCATTTTTAGATAATATACATCATTGTCAATTTCCTTCGGCAGCTCTTTATAAAAGTAATTCCACGAATCTCTTTCCTTATATAAAATCCGATGTTGTTCTTCTAGCTGTTCTTTTGTGTATCCGTACACATCAATGACTTCAACGTGATATAAGTCAGATTTAAACAGATTGTCTATCATTTCTTCCGCTTTTCTTTTCGCTTCTTCTTGGTTCATATCACGAAGCTCAGTTTTAAGCGCTTCTATTCCTTTTTGCCTTAATTTCGCATCTTTTTCAGTTGCTTGAGCCGGATATGAAGTTAATTCATAAATTTGATTAGAGGATGAGCCATATCTATAAGCAATTCTGCCGGGTTCAAGATAAATTGTTTCTCCTTTACTGTTCGATAAATTTATACTTCTATCTCCTTTTGATACCTTCGGCTTCTCATCAGGATCATTTGACAATGCGGCATATACCTTTTTCTCGTCATATTTGGCATATCGTATCGAACCGGCATAAAATGCTTGCTTGGTATTCCGATCTGAATCAATTTCTGGCTCTGATGTCGTTTGAATACTTTCCCCTGCATTTGCTTTCGTGTTTTCATTATCTCCTATTGGCAGATACATTTCACGGCTCTCTATCAATTCGCTGCGTCCGTTATTTTGTATTTCCTCTGCCAGTTTCGTCTTTTTTTCGACATCTGCATTGGTATTTTGCTGCTTTGAATTTACAAAAATGAGCATCAATAGTGCAATCAACACGAGGGCAACTAATAACTTACATATTTTCCACCACATATTTTTCCTCCATAAAGAGGCTCAAAGTCTGGGGATTTCGAGCCTCTTGTATATTATTATGTTGTAAATCTTCCCCAAACATTCATATACGACATTTTACGCTTATGATCAATTTTATACCTGATGATTGATTTCGTCAATCTATATGGCGAGTGAAAACACGCCGAACGCATGAACGCCGGGTCGTCTCCCCGATTTCCAAAAAGGTTGAAAGCAAAAAAAGTGTATAATCGCAAAAAATCCGCCCGGCTGTATCGCGACGATACCGGGCGGATTTTTTCATTTTCTGTTCACTTTCGGTTTACGCTTTCAAAAATTCTCCGATTTTCTCCGCGTCCCGCATGCCCTTATCATACATCATTTGCAGCTTCTCGTGGCTCTTGCTGAGCGTGGACAGGCCGCAGATATCGTCCGGCGCGACGATGAGCAGTTTGCCGAGCTTCTGGTATTCCTTGGCGATTTCCACGCCGTCGTTATAGGCGCGGTAGCGATCCAGCAGCCGTTCGGCGGCCTTCGGATAGGCTTTGGCCAGCAGGCGCGCGGGCATCACGTCCTTCTTCTGCTCGCGCTTTTGATCGACCGGTCGCGTCAGAATCAGCACCACCTTATCGCAGCCATCCTCAAACGCTTTGAGCACCGGCACGGGGTCGGAGATGCCGCCGTCCAGACACGGGATTCCATCGACGACATACGGCTTGCAGAACAGCGGCAGGGCGCACGAGCCCTTGAAGATGTCATACTGATCCTTTTTCAGGCCGCTCTTGCTGAAATAGACGGGCTGACCGGTGCGCGCGTCGCACGCGCCGACATAAAATTCAGCGGGGTTATGCGCCAGCGCCTCGTAATCAATCGGGTTTTCGCCCTTGCTGCCGGACAGCGTGGTAAACACATAATCCAGATCGACATAGTTGCGGGTTCTGAGCCAGTTATCCAGACTCGCGTATTCCTTGCGGAACACATAATCCATATAGAAGGTGTAATTCCGCCCGCGCTGCTTGGCCAGAAAGGAAGCCAGATTCGCGCTGCCCGCCGATATGCCGATACAGTAATCAAAATGAACATCGTGGTCAAGGCACCAGTCAAACACGCCCGCGCCGTAGATATCGCGGAAGCCTCCGCCCACGTCGATCACGCCTAGTTTCATAAAGCCTCCTTTAGGGGACTTTGCCCCCTAAAACCCCCACCAGAAACCTGAGGTTTCTGGACTTCCCGTTTATGGATTACTTCGTAATCCATGGAAAAATGTGTTTAACTTGATATTTTATTATACGCCAAAGGTTTGCCCTTGTCAAAACCCCAATATGGAAGGTGAAGGGAACTCAGTTCCCTTCCGGGGCTTGGGGCAGCGCCCCAACGTAACCTCCCACGCAAAAAGGCGCGGAGCCAAGCCCCGCGCCAACGCGATTGCTCGCATTAAATGGCATTGTATTCCTTGAGGAATTTCTCGATGTCCGTGCCCTGAATCTTCTTGAGCACTTCCTTGAGCGCGATCTTCTCGATGAACGGAAGCTCCATGTCGGTGATCTTCTTGCCGTCGCGGAGCTGTACGGTGGCGTTAATCAGGTCGCGCAGGTCATAGGTGCTGCCCCAGACCTCCGGCACGCCGCGATCCACGTTCAGCAGGGTGTAAACCGCCTCCATGCCGGTGCGCATGGAATACTCGGTGGTGAAGATGGTATCGCGCGCCGTCTCGGCGAACTGGCCGAGGAACGCGAAGTTGACAGCGCCCTTCGGCACGATGTCCGGGCGGTCGCCCTTGGCGCGCGGCATGAAGAATGCGTCGATGTACGGCATCATAACCGGCACGGTGTTGGCGCTGTTCTCCGCCAGCTCCTCGATCTGATCCTCCGGCACGCCGATGTGATACAGCCACTCCATGCAGATTTCCTTGCCGGTGCAGTCGCGCATGGGCTTCTTCACGTAGTCGCCCGGCTTATCGGTGAACAGCGCGTAGACCCACACACAGAGCTGGTTCTTCGGCTGATCGTGGAACTGCTGCTGACGGTTGAGCGTCCAGCTCATCAGCCAGCTGGAATCCTTCACGGTGACAATGCCGCCGGTGACGGTGTGGCCGGTGAACGGGTCGCGCTTGCAGATCTTCTGGATATACGGCGGAATCTTCTCGTCCAGCGTGGTGATGGTCGCGCTCTCCCAGTTGGTCTGCTCCGCGTCATAGATGAACTTGTTCGGGTGGCCAAAGCTCGGGTCCTGCGCGGCGATCCGCTTCCAGAGATCCCAGCCGTTGCCCGGCTTGAGCTCCGGGTCGAACTTGGCCGCCTCGTTCTGGCTGCCGATGGAGCTGTTCTCGACACAGCCGCCGTTGGTGATGAACAGCAGGTCGTTTTCGGTCAGGTTGATGGCCTCCTGCTGGCCGTCGCTCTCCACCACGATGCTGCTCGCCTGCTTGCGCTCGCCGTTGATGTCAAACTTCACATCCACGACCTTGGTGTTGTAGAAGAACTGCACGCCGTGGCTCTTGAGGTAGCTGGTCATCGGCAGGATGATGGATTCATACTGGTTGTAGCGCGTGAAGCGCAGCGCCTTGAAGTCCGGCAGGCCGCCGATGTGATGGATGTAGCGCTTGATGTAGAGCTTCATCTCAAGCGCGCTGTGCCAGTTCTCAAAGGCGAACATCGTGCGCCAGTAGAGCCAGAAGTTGGAGGAGAAGACCTCGTCGTCGAAGAAATCGGTGATGCGCTTATCCTGAAGCTGCTCATCCGGTGTGAAGAACAGGCGCATGATCTCCATCGCGCCCTTGTCGCTGATGGCGAACTTGCCGTCGGTGTGCGCGTCCTCGCCGCGGTTCACGGTCGCGCGGCAGAGGGAGGAATTCGGGTCTTCCTTGTTGAGCCAGTAGTATTCGTCCAGCACGCTCTGCCCCTCATGCTCGAGGGACGGGATATCGTGCAGCAGATCCCACATGACCTCGAAATGGTTGTCCATCTCGCGGCCGCCGCGCATCACATAGCCGACGTCCATCTTGCGGCCGTCGCACGCGCCGCCCGCAACCGGGTCTTTTTCAAAGATGTGGATGTGCTCGCCCTTCATCTGGCCGTCGCGCACGAGGTAGCAGGCCGCGGTCAGCGCCGCAAGGCCGGAGCCGATGATATACGCGGACTTGCTGTCCACGCCTTCCGGCTTCTTGGGATGAGAGAACGCTTCATAGTTGCCGCTGCTGTAATACATAACCGAAACCTCCTTATGATTCAGGCGATACCGCCGGGAGCATTTTGCCCATCCGGCTTTTGTGTACCGCGCATTTCCTTTTGATGGTGTTATTGTACCAAGGTCAAGCGGTTTTTAACACGGGCAGAAAAAAAGCGGTGTCCCGTTTTCAGACACCGCTTTGATTTTGGATGATTTTTGGACATTTCGGGGCAGATGTGGGAAGACGCCTCCATTGTCTTAACCCCGGGTGCAGGGCCGAAGCCCTGCTCGTTTCAAAGGGGGTTATGGGGTTCCTAGGGGATTTAAGGGAGGATCGAAGCCGAGCGCGCCCTGTGGGCGGCTCAGCGAGGCGGAGCATCCCAAGCGAAAGGGAGCAACCCTGTTGCGACCTTTGAGCGCGGTAAATCGAAATCTTCCGGGAAACTCGCATAGTCGCGCAAGCGCTCCTTGCGATTTCCGATTTCCGCCATGCTTTTTCCCGCGCTGCGGGCGCATGGCTTCAATCCCCCTAATCCCCTAGGCCTAGCGGAGCGCGTTCACCCTAAAAGCATCAACAAAAGATCGCTACCGCCGATGAGAAGAGCATCGTCTGCGGACGATGCAAAGACGTGCTCCGCAGGCAAGGGGAGCTTAGGGGGATTTCGATTTCCCCCTTCGCCCCCTTGCCCCCCACACCCCTTAAAACGAGCAGGGACACCCTGCACCCGGGAACGGGGGCTTCACGTCCCGGACAAACCGCCCTGCGGGGCGTGTCCGGGGGCAGGAGATGCGAAAAGCGAAATTTATTTATGCGCCTTCCTGAGCAATCCCCTATTCGTCGTGCGCCGCGCCAGCGCATTGCCCAAGCTCTGCAAAATGAACACGACGATCAGCAGCACCACCACGCAGACGTTGACGATATCCTGATGGTTCTGGTTCTGGCCGTAGTTGATGGCAAAGCTGCCGATGCCGCCCGCGCCGACCGCACCGGCCATCGTCGTCAGGCCGATGAGGCTGATGGCCGTCACCGTCGTCACACGAATCAGCTCCGGCACGGCCTCATGCAGATACACGCGGAAGATCAGCCCCAGCGTGCCCGAGCCCATGCTGCGCGCGGCCTCGACCTTGCCCTCGTTCACGCCGGCCAACGCGACTTCGACCTGGCGCGTATAAAACGGCACCGTGCCGAATACCAGCGGCAGAATCGCGCCCTTCACGCCGATGGCCGAGCCGACCACCGCGCGCGTCAGCGGGATGAGGAAAATCAGCAGGATGATAAACGGAATCGAGCGGAACACGTTGATGACGATGTTCACAACCTGATAGACGAGCAGATTCTCTCGCACGCCGCCCTTGCGCGTGACCACCAGCAGCACGCCGAAGAACAGGCCGACGACAAACGCGATCAGCCCCGCCTTGCCGAACATCTCAAACGTCGCCGCAAAGCTGGTGAAAAAACGATCCCGATAGGCGTACAGATTCGGCGCAATCCGCTCAATCAGCGTTTCAAATGCTTCCATCGGCAATGACCTCCGTATACACATGGTTTTCGTTCAGGTAATGGAGCGCGGCGGCCACCTGCTTTTCCCCGCCGCCGAGCAGGGCGACCATGCCGCCCAGCGGATTATCCTCGATCACCTCGACGTTGGCCAGCACGATGTTGATGTCCACGCCGAATTCGCGGGAGACGGTGGAGATCACGTGCTCGCCCACACAGTCCTTATGGAAGGTCAGGCGGACGAGCTTCTCGTCTGCGGCGGGTTTGACCAGCGCGCTCCCCTCCTCGATGAGCTTATCCACCTTGCTCAGCGCGGACGCGGAGGCGACGAACCGACGGGTAATCGCCGCGCGCGGGTGCGCGAACACGTCGTATACGTCGCCCTCCTCGACGACGCGCCCGTTCTCCATCACCGCCACGCGCCGGCAGATGGATTTGATGACCGCCATCTCGTGCGTGATGAGCACGATGGTCAGCCCGAGCTTGCGGTTCAAATCGCGGAGCAGGTTCAAAATAGCCTCCGTCGCGTCCGGGTCGAGGGCGCTGGTCGCCTCGTCGGAGAGCAGCACCCGCGGCTTGTTCGCCAGCGCGCGGGCGATGGCGACGCGCTGCTTCTGCCCGCCGGAAAGCTGGGAGGGATACACGTCCGCTTTGTCACGCAGATCGACCAGATCCAGCAGCTCAAACACGCGCGCTTCCATATCGGCCTTCTTCATGCCGGTGTAGCGCAGCGGATAGGCGATGTTTTCAAACACGGTCGAGCGATCCAGCAGGTTGAAATGCTGGAAGATCATGCCGATGCCCCGCCGCATCGCGCCGAGCTTTCTTTCGGTCAGCTTCCTGCCCTGCGCGTCATAGGCCTTGCCGCCCCTGAGCGTAATCACGCCGGAATCGCCGACGCTCAGCGTGCCGTCGTCCGGCGTTTCCAGCAGATTCAGGCAGCGCACCAGCGTCGATTTGCCCGCGCCGGAATAGCCGATCACACCGTAAATCATGCCGTCCTCGATGTTGAGGGTCACGTTGTCCAGCGCGGTCACGTCGCCGCTCTTGAGGTGAAACACCTTGTTCATGTTCCCGATTTGAATCATGGGGATACCTCGCTTTATCAATGATAAACAGGAAAAGGGAGCTGTCAAGCTAACAAAACCGTTCTTTCAAGAGAAACTAAGTTTTTTTGCCCGAAGGTTTCCAAAGGGCGATCGGAAAGCCCTTTGGTGGGGCGATGGGGCAAAGCCCCATATTCTAAAAATGCTTAGTTTTTTGATTCTTGAAATATCTGGATTGAGCTTGACAGCCCCTTGAAAGGGTGCCTTTTGCTTACTTCGCGCCGGCCGCTTCCTTGATCGCGTCGATGGAATCGTACTTCTCGGAGTAGATGCACAGCGGGGCGATCAGGGTATCGCCGATGACGGTGAGGTCATAGCCGTTCGCGCCGCAGTCCTTGGCGAGGTAGGCCTTGTGCTGGAAGGCGTTCAGGTCAATGTCGCCGCTGTTGAGCGCCTCGTTGGGCAGGTTGTATGCGTCGAACTCCACCAGCTCAATGTAGATGTTCGCGCCCTCGTCGTCGAGCACCTTCTGGGTTGCGATCCACTGCTCGTTGTTGCTCACGCCGCCGCACACGCCGATCTTCACGACGGTCTTGCCCTCCTTGGAGGACTTGTAGCCGGAAATCTCGGAAACGTTGTCCTCGGTCACGGCAAACGTCGCGCTTTCGTCATACGGGAAGGCCGGGAAGAACGTCTCGTGATAGTTGACCAGCAGGAACTCCGCGACAAGCTGGGTCTGATAGGCCTCGACGACCTTCTTGTAAACCTCGTTGTCCTTGTCCGCGGTGCGGGCGACAATCACGTTCACATACGGGTTTTCGCCGTTTTCATCCTGCTTTTCGATGAGCAGCGCGTCGCGGGAGGGGATCAGGCCGTAGGGCACGGCGTAGGTGCCGTTGATGGTGGAGGCAGCGAAATCGCCCAGCGTGGAGGGCAGCGTGTTCGCCGCAATCGGGGTCACCTCCACGTTGTAGAGGTACTTGGTGATGTCCTTGATTTCCGGGGTGTAGCCCGCCGCCGGATCAACCTCGATGAAGCCCGCGGCTTCCAGCAGCTTGATGCCGCGGGAGAGGTTCGTGCCGTCGTCCGGCACACCGAGCTGGAGCGGGGCGGCCGCCAGCGCAGCGGCAGAGGTCAGGGCGAGCGCGGCCGTCGCGGCCAGCGTAACGATTTTCTTGGCAATGCAGTTCATAAGATGCAATCTCCTTTTTGACGTCAAAATGATGTTTAGCGGCGGGGTTCGGCGCTCAGCACATTCGGCTTCTGCTCCCGCCCGGATGAAACAGCATGTTCAAATCCTCCCGTTTCGTTTTCCGATTCGGTGACTGTATTATATGGGCAGAGAGCGCAAAGGTCAAATCCCCGTTTCCTGCCGCCAGCCATAGCTTTATCCTATGGTTCAGCCTCTTTTCTCGGTTAAACCGATATAGAGCAGCGTCTTTGCAGGCGGTTCTATGTCCTTTCACAAAATAAAAAAAAGCACAGGACTGTCAAGCTAAAAACCAACATTTCAAGAATAAAACTAAGTCTTTGCGCCCGAAGGTTTCCAAAGAGGTTTTCGGTTGTTGCTGCCAGTGGCAGAAACAAACAATCGAAAACGGAAAGCCCTTTGGTGGGGCGATGGGGCAAAGCCCCATACCCAAACAACGCTTATACTTTTTCCTTGAAATATTCGGTTTAAGCATGACAGCCCAATGCTCAAAACTGTGGATAAAAGCTATTCTTCCCCCGTTATTCCGCAAACAGCGGCGTGGACAGATAGCGGTCGCCCGTATCCGGCAGAAGCACGACGATGTTCTTGCCCGCGTTTTCCGGGCGCTTCGCCAGCTGAATCGCCGCATAGACCGCCGCACCGGAGGAAATGCCCACCAGCACGCCCTCGCTGCGGCCAATCTCGCGGCCGGTTGCAAACGCATCCTCGTTCTCCACTGCGATTACCTCGTCGTAGACCTTCGTATTCAGCACCTCCGGCACAAAGCCCGCGCCGATGCCCTGAATCTTGTGCGCGCCCGCAACGCCGCGGCTCAACACCGGGGAGGACGCCGGTTCCACCGCAACCACCCGCACATTCGGGTTCTGCGCCTTGAGGTATTCGCCCACGCCGGTGATCGTGCCGCCCGTGCCGACGCCCGCCACGAAGATATCCACCGCGCCGTCGGTATCCGCCCAGATTTCCGGGCCAGTGCTCGCCCTGTGCACCGCCGGGTTCGCCGGGTTCACGAACTGACCGGGGATGAAGCTGTTCGGAATTTCCGCCGCCAGCTCGTTCGCCTTGGCAATCGCGCCCTTCATGCCCTTCGCGCCGTCGCTGAGCACCAGCTCTGCGCCATACGCCTTCATCAGTTGGCGGCGCTCGACGCTCATCGTCTCCGGCATGACGATGATGATGCGGTAGCCGCGCGCCGCCGCGACGGAAGCCAGACCGATGCCGGTGTTGCCCGACGTCGGCTCGATGATGACGCTGCCGGGTTTCAGCGCGCCCGCGGCCTCCGCATCGTCAATCATCCCCTTCGCGATCCGATCCTTCACGGAACCGGCGGGGTTGAAATATTCCAGCTTGGCGAGGATTCGGGCGTTCAGCCCCTCCTTCTTCTCGATATGGGTCAGCTCCAGCAGCGGGGTGCGGCCGATCAGTTGATCAGCGCCGGTATAGATCCTGCTCATGGCAAATTCCTCCTTTTCGGCATTTACAACCCATCATTCCGGTCGGTTTGTGGAATTATAGCCCCATATTCGGCGGATGTCAAGCGTTTTTGCACCCTTTTCTTGAATTTTTTATTTACCCCGTGGTATAATGGGTAATCAAAAGCGGGCCGCGCCCGCCTTCCTCTCCGCCGAAGTCTGCAAAGCATCAAAGCCTTGCACACGCCGGTCATTTTATGCAATTCTCTTCCATCAAAAAACGCCTCCGACCGCACATGGCCGGGGACGAAGGAGGCACACAACCCGATGATGATTTCAACCAAAGGCCGCTATGCGCTGCGCATGCTGGTGGATATGGCCGAGCACGAGCGCGGGAGCGGCTACGTGCCCCTCAAAGAGATCGCCGCCCGACAGGAGATTTCCGAAAAATATCTGGAAAGCATCGTCAAGCTGCTCGTGCAGAACAACGTGCTCATCGGCGTGCGCGGCAAGGGCGGCGGCTATCGCCTGAACGGCACGCCGGATCAATTCACCGTCCGCCGGATTCTGGAAATCACGGAGGGCTCGCTTGCGCCGGTGGCCTGCCTGTGCGAGCCGCACGAGCCCTGCGCGAGGATGGCAAGCTGCCGAACCTATCCCATGTGGCAGGGGCTCAGCAAGCTGATCCGCGACTATCTAGACAGCTATACCCTCGCGGATTTGATGAAACACGACGACGCGGGGTTTGATTACATCATATAAGGGCTTTTACGCATTGATGCCGCCCTTCCACGGGCGAACCGGCAGATTCTCGCTGCGCTTGAGCGACGCGCGGATATTGCCATCGAAGAGCTGGCCGATGCGGGTAATCATCTCCAGCCCATCCTCCTTCATGCCCTGCCCGATCCAGTTGAGCACCATTTCGGTCAGCGCACTCTGATAAAACTGGGCGATGATGTCCTTATCCCCCTGACTGGCGTGAATCCCCTCGCTCTGCCGCTCGACATAGCGGCGCATGACCTCGCCCGCGACGTTATAGAGGTACTTTTCCAGCGATTCGCGCTGCATGGAGTGATACACATGGTAGACGGCGCGCTTATGCCGCAGGGCAATCTGCATCGCCTGCGCGATGCCTTCCTCCCACGTGACATGCTCCTTCACGCCGCCGAGCACGGTTTCCAGCTCCGATTCGAAAATCTCCGTCAGCACGGCATATAAATCCTGATAATAATAGTAAAACGTCTTGCGGTTGATCTCGCACCGCGTCACCAGATCGGTCACGGTGATCTCGTCGAAGGGGCGTTCATCCAGCATTTCGATAAACACGCTGCGAATCATGTTTCGCGTATATTTTTGAGCCATGTCATCCCTCCGCGCCTGTCTTTTTTCGTTATTATACCTATTTCGCGAGCCAAAAGCAAGCGCTTCCCCTTTGAGGTCAGCCTATACGATGCATTTTTTGCCGTTTCATGCAAAAAAGTTGAAAAAGGGACTTGACGCAGGCAAAATTCTGCGATATAATATGCAACGTTGACGGGGCATTAGCGCAGTTGGTAGCGCACAACACTGGCAGTGTTGGGGTCAGGAGTTCGAATCTCCTATGCTCCACCAAACCCAAGAAATCCGAACTTCATCCCGATTGGGATGGGTTCGGATTTCTTCTTTTTATCTCAAGTATTGTGGTGTAATAGAATCAAACGACGAAAGGAGAGCAGTAGAAACAAACAGTCAGCGGTTGCAGCAGTCACATTATGACCGACACCACAAGAAAGCGAGGAACTACCATGAATACGCTCCCCTCCAGAGTCCACGACAGCCAAAACGGACTGAACTACACCCTCGTCGGGAATTACTACCTCCCCGATCTTGAAATTGAAAGCAGTCAGCCTATCGGCAAATTCGGCAGAGCACGGATGAAGTATCTGAAAGAGTATCGCCCTGGGTTGTACAGCCGACTGCTCCTCAGCGGAAAGCTGTATGACGATCTGAACGAAGTGGATGCAGAAGCACAGCACCTGCTGGATCAGATGATTCCGCAAATGGCAGCAGAGGCGGGTATCAATGAAGATTTGAAAGCAGCTGATCCGATGAGATGGGTGGGCATGATGAATACCATCAAGGCGCAGGTCGAGGAAATCATCTGTAACAATGTCGTATTCCTCTAAAGGTAAAGAGAATTCCGTATTAAAGCCTAATCAAGCCAGAATCCTTCATTTGGTTTCGAAAATGATTCTGGTTTTTCGATTCTCGATGAAACATCTTTGTGCATCAGTACAGCGCTTCAGTTTTGATCAATACGCAAAGCATTTCATAGGAGCCGTCTTCAATAAGCTCCGCGCGAAGAACGCTGAGCGTTGAGACGGCGCATATCGCCCATTACACAAACAGGGCCTGCAACCTCACGTATCGGGGAAGCAGACCCTGTGTTCTAGGCGTCTGGCTCGTCGCTTACAACCATCTTCATCTGCACCACATTGATTCGGGTTTCTTTCTTACATGTGGAACAAAACAGCGGGAATTTCACCAGCACAGTGTCCTGATATACCCTAGCTCGTGTTTTTCTGCCGCAAATTGGGCAGTGAATCCATCGTGTTTCGTTCTTATGTTCGTTCATTTTGACTCTTTCACCAGCGGCATGGCTCTGCATCGAAGTGTCTGGCTCTTCGCCGCTGTTTTTTATTTGGATGCTTGAAGATGTCCGCGTTTTCACTGCTTCGCAATGTGCAGCTCGCCATCCTCCATCTCATAGATCACATCGCAGGCCCTCGCGATGTCCTCCGCGCTGTGGCTGGCCAGCAGGACGGTCTTGTTCTGCGCCTTGAAGCGCTGGAGCAGGTCATGCACCTCCTCCATGGATGCTTTGTCCATCGCGTTAAACGGCTCATCCAGAATCAGCACGTCCGGGTCTTCCATGAACGCCTGCGCGAAGCCCAGCCGCTGACGCTGGCCGAGCGAATACTTCCAGACGGGCTTCTTCTCGTCCGGGTCAAGCCCCAGCTCGATCATGGCGCGCCGGGCCCGGAGCCTGTCCGCCCTGCCGGACATCGCCGCAAGGAGCATGAGGTTCTGCAGACCCGTTTCGTGCGGCAGGAAGCCCGGTGTCTCGATGATCACGCCGGTGCTCGGGGCAAAGTCGGATACCCGGCTAATGATGCCCGCATCGGCCTTGGCCAGCTCAGGATTCCGCCTGAGCGCGGACCTGCCGCCGATCAGGCAGCCGTTGACGACGATATACCCGGACATCGGCTGGGAGAAGCCGCAGATGCAGCGCATCAGCGTCGTCTTGCCGCAGCCATTTGCGCCGACGAGGCCGTAGATTGCCCCCTCATGCAGCTGCATGGAGATTCCCCGCAGCACGCTGTTGCTGCCGTATTGCTTGCTCACATTTTCTACCGTAATCATTCGCCGTTACTCCTTCCCGGAAAACTCGATGTCCATCCGCTGCACACGCCTGTCCATCAGCGCCGCGAGCAGCCCGTTCAGCAGCAGCCAGCCGCCCATGGACAGCATCACCGCCGTCAGCTTGTGCTCTTCAAATCTGGCCGCGATTCTGCCCATCGTGGAAAATTGATCCGGCAGAATCAGGCTGGGGATGCTCTCCACGAGAATCACGATGCTGCCGGTGATGAACGCCACGCAGATGACGATGCCCACATTCGGCGCGCGATAGAGCGAGGACAGCAGAATGATGAACGCCATCGCCGTCCAGAATAGGAACAGCACCGCGCCTGCGATCACGCCCGCCGCAAGCGGCGACAGGCTTGAGGTGACATACGCCGGAATGTACGGGGGCTCATAGATCAAGTCCGGATCAGCCGAAAGCCGCTCCAGATCGCTCCAGCCGCCGCCCGGCGTCACATACGGCAACGAAAAGAGAGCGGAGGAGACGATCATCAGCGCGAGATACAGCAGGACGATCATCATGCAGAACAACATCAGAGACGCCAGCCACCGGCGTCTGGTCATGCGCAGCGTCGAATACTTCTGATACGGCACCTGCTTGGGAATTTCCGACATCATCACGAAGAACGCCAGGCTCGCCATGATCATATTGAAGCCCTGATGCAGATAGGAGAAGAGCATTTCGCCCATGTGAACCTGATACCCGGCGTTCATCACGCGTGCACCCTCGCTTCTTACGAGCATGTAGTTCATCATGAGCGCGAAGATGAGCATCAGGACGGTGCGCAGCGAATGCGCCCAGAGGCCGAAATGCCCATAGAGCGCGGCGCACATCCAGTGCATCGGTCTTTGATTCTCAGACATGCTGGCACCTCCTTCTGCATCCCATGTAGAATCCGCCCGCGCTGACCGCAAAGGCGACCGCATACATGAGCAATGTGATCACCGCCTTCTGAACCGACAGGCCGTCGTTGAACAGGCTGGTCGGGGACGGCAGCGGTACACCAAAGACATAGAAGGAAATGTCTGCGTTCCAGATGTAGAAGATCGCCGCGGGAATCGCCATGACTAGCAGCTTATCGGGAATCCAAATGGAGACCGCCAGCGCGATCACCGACCAGATTGCCGACGTGAAAGCCATGCCGATGGTCGTGCCCACATACAGCGGCAGACCGTGCCACAGGGCATAGACGTCGTAATAAATGAACTGCTCACTAAAATAGATCGCATGGTTCGGGTAGACCTCCGGCTCAATCGGCAACGCGATGTTGTACCACAGGATGGCGTGAAGCACAAACGCCGTACACGTCGCGCACACCGCTACGATCATGCCTGCGCCGATTTTCAGCTTCACATACGCCCAAATGGAGCTGCGGAAGGCCCGCCACTGCATCATGCCGGAGCGCATTTCATCCACCTGCCCGGTTGCGTAGCAGAATGAGACGCAGAACGGGAACATCAGCATGAAGCCGCCGAAATACACGCCGCCCAGCGCCATATGAAGCGCGCTTTCACGGTATTCGATATACTCGCCGGAGCTGATGCTGCCAAGCCAGCTTGGCAGCGAATAGCCGAGCATGACGACAAAGAATGTGCCAAACGACACCCAGAATTGCCGGGCGCGAAATGCTTTTTTGAGTTCTTCCAACATGCTGTTCACCTTTCAGATCGGTTAGCGTACATCGTCCCATGAGATGAAACCCTTGTAGCGTCCATCGCCGCGGCCATGATAGCTCGTGTCAAACCAGTCCAGCATCTCGCCCGTCTGTGCATTGATGACCAACGTTGCGACGCCTGCATATTCGCTCAGTTTGTCCACCTTTGGATTATTCAATATGTAACACTCAAGGAGCCACGACGGCACGAGATAGCCCGCAGGCATATCGTATGCTGTCTCTCCTCTTTTCCATTGATAATCAGGATCAGTATACACAACATAGCCAAACCGCAGAGACAGCACCTGACAGATATGCCCATCCTCAATCATCTTCCGTGCGCCTTCAATCACCTTGTCTACGGCACACAGCGGAATATCCTCTGCGAGAACCTCCTGTACGTCGAAATCGATTACAGCACAGCTATAATTCTCCCGATCCCGCATCCAGATCTGGAAATACGGAGCCGTATACGGCACATCAATATTCCGTTGAAACGCAGAACCCACATGTTCCATGATGGGCAAACCCTGCTCCTGCGGCCAAAGCCATATATAGTAAACCGGCGGGACAAGTACCTCTCCAGATTTTTTGTGTTGACCGTACACGAGACTGAATGTATATGGTCGCTCCCAAATATAGTCCTGATCGATACCTCGCTCCTGCAAGCATTGTTCAATAAACGCGTAAACCTCTCGTGGCGTCAGATCGTTTCCATACGCCTCCCCATATTTTTGATCGAGGTCAACCGTCATCCCTCTTACACTGCTATACAAGAAGACATATTCGCCTCTTCCTTTATCTACTTCCTCAGTGATCTCACCATAGGGATCCTTTTCGCCTTGAAAGAGGAGATCATACGGATCATCCCAGCAGGCCTTGATGACTGGCGCCTTCTCCTCGCCGAACACTTCGATGTCGATATCCACCTGCCGCACCCGGCCATACTTATCCGTGTACGTCTCATGCCAGCCCTGCTCCGCCTGCTCTCGGATCTCTGGCAGTGTGCAGTAGTCCTCCGCCAATGCGCTCATGTAGCCACACACGAACACAACTATCATAATAATCGATATTAACAGCTTCATCACACTTACCTCCTTGTCTCCTTTTTATGAAGGAGATAGGCAGCCGGCATCGGCTGCCTATCTTCATGTGCCGTATAACAGTAGCGCTCAATTTGACCGATGATCAGTCGGCATGGATCACGCCAACAATAGTAATACTGGTCAGGCCGTAATCCGTCGCGTAATCGGTGTTACCGCGACCAGCACCCGTGTAAGACCTTCCATTTTCGATCGCATTGGAAGTGTGATAATAGTACGTACCATCTGCAGGCTTCCAACCCGTGCCCATGGTCTTTCTAGTATCCTTGCGATACACGGCAATACGATTGTTCAT